>Ga0163199_1000689_pt1 | contig 21261 bp, 21 predicted proteins | sample PL_2010_150m_FD_113537 | JGI IMG/M metagenome (GOLD analysis project Ga0163199, IMG submission 113537) | Freshwater microbial communities from Powell Lake, British Columbia, Canada to study Microbial Dark Matter (Phase II) - PL_2010_150m | ecosystem: Environmental > Aquatic > Freshwater > Lake ...
AGGACTAGCGTCATAATAACATGATCATTATCTTGATCGAAGTGGCAGCAGTTTGTAGTTCCATTCACCGTGGAAGTTGGCGTGCTTGAGATTCAGCGCGGCAAGTTCTTGATCGGTGACGGTGATGCCTGTGGGGTAGTTGCCGGTGTCGAGTCCAGCTCGAATCTTCAATCCGGCTTGGGTAGTGGTGTTGGCAATCAGCTTGATGATTACTTCGTGACTCACCAGTGGTCGCCCACGCCAGTTGCGAGTGATGTGGGAGAACATGCGATGTTCGATTTTGTTCCACTTGCTCGTGCCAGGCGGGAAATGGCGAACATGGATCGGGATTTCTAGCTTGGTTGCCAATTCTTGCAGGGCCACTTTCCACAGGCGGCAACGGCTGCCATTGCTACCTCCACCGTCCGCGGTGATCAACAGCTCTTTTGCGTCGCGATAGCGCTTGGAGCCCATCTTTTTCCACCAGCGCGCGATGGCCTCGGCGGCAAAGCGCGCGGTATCGTGGTCGATGCCCACGCTCACCCAGCCCTGATTCTCGCTGATGTCGTATACGCCATACGGAATGGCTTTTCCAAGTTCCACGTCCAGGAAGTCATGAACCTTCACTTCTTCGGGTTTTCCCTTGGGTTGCCATTCGCGCCCGCCATTCTTGAACGTGCCAACCAACTCTTTCTTCTTGGTATCCACCGAGATCACTGGCTGGCCACGCTGCTGAAACCGCTTCACGCTAGCATTAATGTACTCGAACTGGGCGTTGCGATCCGGGTGCGAGCTGCCTTCCAAGGTCTTACGGTTACCCTGCAGGCTGTACTCCAATTCGTTGAGCAGACGCCCCACGGTACGCGGGCTGATTGGGTGTTTTTGGCGGGTCAACTCCTGCGCCAACTGCGACGTACTCTTGAGGGTCCATCGCAGCGGCGATTCGGGATCGCCTCGTGTCGTGGGTTCGACCAAACTCTCCAATACCTGTAGCAATTGCGGGTCCGACTCTGTGTGCTTCTTGCGCCCTCCACCCTTGCGACGCAACCCCGACTCCACCGGCGCGTCAGGGTTCTCGTCACGAACCGCCAGTTCCACCAATCCCTTGCGAATCGTGTTGGGCGACATGCCAATGACGCCACCAACCGCTCGCACGCCACCCCAACCATATGCGCGTGATTCCGCCGCCGCCCATTGCCGGCGCATGCGCTCATCCATCAACACACTCAGTGAGCGATATCTCGACTCGATTGCACGCAGCGCGGCTTCTTCTTGCATGACCCCACTAGAACACACTCCTACAATATAGTCAACTTATTATGACGCGAAGCCTTAGCGCAACCTTGTACTGCTGCCCGACTACTTGTGCCTGATGCTGAATCTCCTCGGATTCATCCTGCATCTGGTACCGCTGGAGCATCAGCTTGCTGGAGAAGATTATGCAGGAGAGCAAAATTACCAGACTAGCACTATTCAGCGCAACCCGTGTTTGCCAGAGTCGGAAGAAACGCCGCGCAGTCGAATCCGCAAATTGTTGGGTCGGAGTATTTCGCACCATCAAATGCAGGAAAAGGGATTCGCTATGCGAGTCAGCGGAAACGGTTTTCAGGCCATGGCGACTTGATTCGGCGATGAGGTCGAGAAACTCGAAACGGATCTCGTTCGAGTCACGACAGCGTTCCTGAAAGCTGGTGGTTTGGGCGGGATGTGTCAGCACCAGGGTCGGCAGGGTTAGACCGCGATTGATCAGCCGATAACCGATCAGATATTGATAGATTCGCGCCGACTCGACCGAGCAGGCTGTAATGCATTCATCCAGTGTGTCATTCGGCAGAGGCGTCAATCGGGAAAAACGCAATCGCCCATAATCGAAGAAAGTCTGGCGCAGGCCAGCGCGCGTCCACGTAACCACCAGGAACTGAGTCGGGTGGCCGCGGGATTTCCGGGCGCGCTCGATGGCGAAAGTGTTGGCGATCAAAGGCAGAGAGTAGACGCCTGCCAGTTGACATTCGGCATCGCGCAGCGCGTCCAGCCAGGGCTCGAACAGCTGGGTTTTTGTCAAGGCGGTGAACAGCATCTTGTCATCGCGGCGACCGGTTGTTTCGCGGCCAAGCAGGATGGCCAGGTTCAACGGGGCGCCGTGGAAGAACTGGTCGTTCTTGCGCTTCAACAGCGCAGTGCGGTCTCTTCCCTGGACATGGGGGATTACGTCAGGCTGGAATCCTTCATCGACGACATCGGCGAGGAGATAAAAAAGGCTTTGCTTGTTCGCCGACAAGTACGCGGCAAATAATTCCAGTCCGCCACCGTCGGACGTGAAGCTATCTTCCTTTGTCAGTTTTCCTGAATGCCACAGGAAAGCCGACAGGCGATTGGCGTCGAGATAGAAGAGGCGGCGCTGGGGCATGGGCGGAGCTACTCGGGCCTAGGTCTTGAGCTTGGCGATGATGTCGTAGATAGGACCGAGCACGGCAATCATTACCCAGCCGAGTATCACGCCGACTATCATGGTCATCGCCGGTTCGATCATCGCCTGGACCTTTTCGATCGATTCCTTGACATCGCGATTGTAAAAATAACTGACGTTGATCAGTGCCTTGTCGAGTCCTCCGGTGTTTTCGCCGACGCGCAGCATGCGGATCACCAATGGCGGAAACAGGTTGATGTTCTGAAAGGCCGCGGTGACGTTCTGGCCATCCGCGATCATCTGGCCGGCGCGCACCAGGCCTTCCCGGATGACGACATTGCCGACGACATTCTCAGTGGTGCGAATGGCTTCGATGATGGAAATGCCGGAGGCGTACAGCATGGCAAAGATACCGGCGAAGCGGGAGAGGATGATCTTGCGCAGGATCACACCGATAAAGGGAATCTTGAGTTTGAACGCGTCAAATTGACGGCGTGCCACCGAGTTCCTCTTTATCCAGATGAACAGGGTGACGGTGACGACGATTGGCGTAAGGATGATCAGGTACCAGAAGTTAACGAAAAAGTCGGAGGTGGCCATCAGAACCTTGGTCTGCATGGGAAGTTCCTGGCCCATGTTCTTGATGAAGCCGGCCATCTTCGGCACCAGGTAAATCATCATGAAGAAGGTTACCAGCGTGACGACCACCCCGAGGAAAGCCGGGTACATGATGAGCTTCTTGGTCTGGGCCGCCAGTTCGTCCTGCCACTTGAGGGAATCAACCAGGCTTTGCAGTACCCCGGGCAAGTTGCCGGTATCTTCTCCGGCGCGAATAAGGCTGATGAACACCTCGTCAAAAGTACGTGGATGTTCGAGCATAGCCTCGGACAAGGTCTTGCCGCCCTCGATGCTTTCGATCATGCCGGCAAGAACTTGTTTGAATTGCGGATGAGAAATGCTATCGCGCAAATCGGTCAACCCTTCCAGGATCGGCACGCCGGCTCGAGTCAGCTGTTCGAGGTGGAAACAAAAATTAATCAACTCCGGGCGCGGAACCTTGCCGCTGTTCATCATTCCGCCCTTCTTGACGGGGTCGCCCTTGATGAAGTCGAGATCAATGCGTTTCAGGCGCATCTCAAGATCGATCAGATTGGCGGCTTCCATTTGCCCATTCGCCATTCGACCCCGCGGATCCATCGCCTTGTAGGCGAACAGCATTACATGCGCTCCGTCAGGTCGACCACGCGTCCGACCTCTTCCAGTGAAGTGGTGCCGTCGCGTACGCGTCGCAAGCCATCTTCGGCAAGGGGCCGAAATCCCTTGGCCAGCGCCGCATTGCGGATTTCCCGGACGGTGGCTCGGCGCGCGATGAGTTCGTCGAGATCGCCGTCGAGCCGCAGCAATTCCATGATTGCGACGCGTCCGCGGTACCCCTGATAGCCGCAGGCTTCGCAACCGGCGGCCCGGTACAGGCTGGGGACTGCCTCATGGTCATCGTGTTCGAGAATCCGGATCTCGTGCGGTTCGGCCGGGTAGGGTCTGCGGCAATGGGTGCACAGTTTGCGCAGCAGCCGCTGGGCGATCACGCCAATTATGTTGCCGGCCATGATATCGGGGAGGATGCCGATATCCATGAGGCGTGGAAAGACGCCGATGGCGGAGTTGGTGTGCAGCGTCGAATACACCTGGTGGCCGGTCATGGCGGCACGAAAGGCCATCTCCGCGGTCTCCGCGTCGCGGATTTCGCCGACCAGAATCACGTCCGGATCCTGACGCATCATCGAGCGGATGCCGTTGGCAAAATCGAGCTTGGCCGCTTCGGCCACCGAGGTCTGGCGAATCATGGCCATCGGGTACTCGACCGGGTCTTCGAGGGTCATTACATTGACGCTTTCCTCGTTGATGTGATTGAGCACCGAATACAGCGTGGTGGTCTTGCCGCTGCCGGTGGGACCGGTGACCAGGATGATGCCCTCGGGTCGGGCGATCATCTTCTTGAGCATTTCCAGGTGGTGCTCGTCGAGCCCGAGTCCGTCGATCGGCACGATGCCTTTTTCCCGATCGAGGATCCGCAGCACCACGTTTTCACCGTGGATGGTGGGCTGCGCGGCGACCCGGAAATCGACCGCGCGTCCGCTGATGTTGATGGAGATGCGACCGTCCTGCGGTGCGCGTGTCTCGGCGATATTCATCCCGCCCATCACCTTCAGGCGGACGGTCATCGCCGGCCAGTAGGACTTATGCAGGGCGCGGATTTGCCGCAGGATGCCGTCGATACGGTAGCGGATGCGCAGGAAAGTCGCTTCCGGCTCGAAGTGAATGTCGGAAACATCCCGCTTGACGGCGTCGGTCAGCAACGCATCCACCAGACGCACCACCGGTTGGCTGTATTCGTCAAGTGAGGCGGCGATGCTGCGGTAATCGATCTCGCCGGTTTCGATTTCGTTGAGGATACCGTCGATGGACAATTCATGGCCGTAGTATTGATCGATGGCGCGGGCAATTTCCTGTTCGCCCGCAAGCAGCGTATCGATCAGCAGTTCGCGGGTGGTCAGCGAGCGCAGCCGGTCCAATGCTATGATATCGTTCAAGTCGGCGACCGCAATCGTCAGTCGGTTCTGCTCGGCGTTGTAGTCCAGCGGCAGCAGTTTGTGGCGCTTGGCGAGTTCGTGTGAAACCAGGCGCAGGGCGGCCGGGTCGACCATGGCATTGGAGAGATTGATCGACTTCTTGCCGAGCGACTCACCCAGCGCGTCGCGCAACGTCGTTTCCGAAACGAAACCGAGACTGACCAGCAGCTTGCCGATCGGCTGGTTCGACTTCATTTGCTCCAGCAGGGCGATTCGCAACTGATCTTCGCTGATGACGCCCTGGGCGATAAGTAGCTGGCCGATCGGCTGCCGGGAGGGGGTCGGTGTGTTCATTCTGCTGCTATTCTCCGGCATCGCGTGGATGCTGGCAACTGTCACTTACTGGAGTTCGCGCAGCCGGGCGTTGAGCTGAGCCTTGTCGAAACTGGACGGGTGGTTATTTGCCGCCACCGACGCCAGATTGTAATAATGCAGCGCAAGTCTGGATTGATTCAGTCGATCCAAACTTATCGCCAGATTGAAAAGGGTATCCGGGTTTTCAGGTTCGCCGGAATAGGCCTTGAAGAAAGCCGATTGGGCCTCGTCCCAACGATTTTGGCTGGCATAGAGATTACCCAGTGCAAAGTTCAAATACGGCATGTCAGGCTGCGTCGCCAGCAGTGTTTTCAGGCGCGATTCGGCTTGCAGAGGATCGATCATGCCCTTCAAGCCTATCAACCCGGCATGCGCCAAGGCGTCTCTGGGATCGGCTTCTATGGCGCGCAGGTAATAGTCCTCGGCGGCTGTGGATCGCCCCTGGCGCAGGCTGATTGCCGCCATGCCATGCAACGCGTCGAGGTTTGCCGGCTCGGCTTTCAGCACCTGCAGGTATTCGTCCTGAGCGTCGTTCAATTTGCCGGCCATGTAAGCTTCATAGCCGCGTGCCAGCGCTGGATTGAGAGTGATTTTCGAAGTCGACAAGCGGATCGGTTTGGACGCTTCACTGGGCGCAATGGCGGCAGGTTCCACGATCGCTGGGCGGGCGGCGTCCGCCGCTGCTCGAGGTCTAACTACTGCCGGCGGGGGCGCTTCAGCTTGCGGTGTCGCTGCCGGAACCGGCGTTGGTTGAAGCGGTGGACGGGGAATGCCGGACGGCAGGTTCCCCGCGGTCAAGCCACTGGCGGGCTGGAGTTGAAGCCAAAAATAGACGCCGATCCCGATGCCGGCGAGCAGGCCGAGCACCCCCAGGGCAATGGCAATACGCCGCTTTGATTTTGGCTTGCCGGTGTTCTTGACGTCGAAAAGATTTTGCGCCGCTTCGCGCTCCGCCGCTTCAGCCTTGCGGGCGGGGGCCGCGGCCGGTTGGGGGGCCGGCATCGCCTCCGGGACAGGCGCAGGCCGCGGCTCTACGGTTGCCTGCGGCGGCGGTTTCTTTCCTTTGACGACCGACTTCGCGGCCGTGGCGTGGGCGATAAATTCTTCATCCAGGACACCCAGATGCGTCGGCAGTTCAGGTAGTGCCGGCGGCGGCGCCGGAGCCGCAATGGTTTCCGGAATTTCCTGCGCTGGCATAATCAGCGGGGTGAGTTCCAGCGTCAGGGGAGGCAGTGACGTTTCGGCCTTGCCCGCCGCACCGGATTCCGCATCCGCGGTCTGGCTCTGGCGTTTGGCCTGCTCGGCTTTGTTCAGAGCGTCCATCAGCAGGCTCACTGTGGATTACCCCCGTTCTTGAATACCTGGCGCTGCGGTCCGAACGTCCCCTTGAAATAATCCTGGTCGGGCAGTTGGTCTCGATAGCCTCGGTAGTCGCCATTGAGACTCGGGTCCTGAATTACGGTCGGCCGCAGAAACACCACCAGTTCAGTCTTGACGCGCTCATCATTGCGGCTGACAAACAGATTGCCGAACACCGGAATACTCGAAACGCCTGGCACGGTATTGTCGACGTTGTTCAGAGAGTCTTCCATCAGGCCGCCCATTACGGCAATATTTCCATTGCCGACACGGATCATGGATTCCATCTCGCGCGTACGGATCACCGGGATGGAGCTGACAATATCGCTGCTGAATCCGTTTGAGGTGCTGGCTTTCAGCGAGGGGTTGGGATCCGGGACGGAGCCAACGATGCGCGAGACGCTGGGACGAATGTTCAGCAGTACCGTGTCGTTGGCGCTGATCTGAGGCGTCACGTTCATGACGAAGCCTACCGGCACGGTATTCAAGGTGGTGGTGTAGGAAACAATCGGCTGCGTCCCCGAAACTCCCGGAGTGATATCGGCCTTGATGGTGAAATAGACCCTGTTGTCGATGACTTTGAGTACCGCGGTCTGATTGTTAACGACTGACAGCTTGGGGCTGGACAGCACTTTGACGGTGCCGAAGGCCTCGAGCAGCTTGATAGAACTGTTGACGAGGCCTACTCCTTTGACAGCCGTATTGCTATTGCTGAGTTCGAAAATGCTCGACGGGGGTGCGGCGATGTCGCCAACCACCTTTTGGACCAGCCGGAAACCGGCGCTGCCGAGCGGCATGATGCTCCAATCGATGCCCTGCTGATAAGTGTTGGAGAGTTGCACTTCGGCGATGGTGGCCTCGATCATCACCTGGCGGCTGGCACGGGATAGAACCTGGTCCAGGAATTCCTGAATCTTCTCATGCTGCCGTGCGCTTGCGCGGACGCTCAAGACGCCGCTCTCGGGGTTGGAGATGACCGAGGCAGCTTCACGAAACGTGTTTCGCCGAACGACCGTCGTTCCCTCTTGCTGCAGCGATGACGGCGGGGAATTTGCGGCCGCAGGAGGCGGCGTACCCGGCGCAGGTTTGCCGGTCGCCTTTGCCAGCAATGCGCCGACTCCCGTGGTGGATTGTTGTTCGACGCGTTCCACGGATGTCTCGCTCGATCCCTCCGGAAGGATTTTGTCGGTTTCCCGAAGCAAGTCCTTGAGGTTCTTCTCGAGGGTTTCCCAAAAATGGTTCTTCGAGGTGTTCTCGATCTTCGTCAGGGAGTTGTTGCCGCCACTTCCCGTTGCTCCGCCTGCGCCGGTCGAAGCGATCTGCGTCGTCACCGTCGTATTTCCGCTGGTATCGCGCGACATGTTGACGTAATCAACCTTGTAGGTGCGCAAGAACGGCGCGTCCGGCATTACGGCCAGATTGGGGCCATCGAGTTCCCACCGCAAATCGACTTGCTTGCCGATGCGGTTGAGGAGCTGCTGCAAGGTTTGGTCAATCGCGTTTAGCGTTACCACACCCTGGATGCCAGGGTGAATATCAACGTTGACCTTGGCATCGCGAGCCAGCGCAAACAGAAGTTCCTGAACGCTGACGTTGCTGACCACCACGCTATAAGTTTCGGTCGGCGCAGCTGGCTTCGGTTTTGGCAGGGTGGCGGAAAGCAGCACCGGCTGCGGAATATTTTGTGAGTGCTGAGGCGGCAGATTTTCTGAACGAAGGTGGCCGGAGGATGGTGGCTGAACAGGCGCATTGGTGCATCCTGCCAGGAGAGCCACGGCGCCGAGGGTGAAAGCCTCAGCAAGCGAGTGTCGGAACGTCATAGCCTATGCAGACACATCCCCATTGTTGATCGTTTCGATCATAGCACGTTAAGAATGAAAGACAATTCCATGATTCAGTTTATCTATTAATAATTGCAGGCATACCAGGCAGGCCCCGGTGATCAGCGCAAATGCTTCACCATACGCGGGAACGGACTGAGGCTGCGTATCGATGCAGGTAATTGTTTGATCGCATTGATCGCGGCCTCCCGGCTTGGATACTCACCATAGATGACGCCTACCCGGTCAATGCCCCGGGCGTTTGCCACATACACGTGCACCTGGTCCACGCCAAGCAGTGCGCCGGAGCGCAGGACGAATTCCTCGATCGCCGCCGCCTGGCCGGAATCCGAGCCAACCAGCTGAATGAACCAGCGATCATCGGGGGTGACTTTCAGCCACAGTCGGGTGGCCGCGAGGCGAAGACGGGTTTGCTCGCCAAATCCTGCCGCGGAGTCTCTGGCAACAACTGAATCCTTGGCCGGTGGCCGGGCCGCAATCGGTTGCGCGAGTGCGGGTTCGCGTATCGGTCGGGCAACCGCCAGGGTCGAAGAGGTGGTCGGTGCAACTGCGGTAGCGGCCGGGAGCGGCTCCGGCAACGGCTGAATCTTCGGCGCCGGCTGTTCCGGCGCGGCCGTCGCCTCGGTCGCGGTCACCGATGGTGATTTGAAGGACGCCGGCTGGAGACTCTTGTAAATGAAGATGAGCAGGGAGAGCGCGACCAGAATGACGGCCATCAGGCTGCTCCAGAACTTTACTTGAGGCGGGCGGAAGTTGCCAAACTCGGCATCCTGTATGGCTGCATGAATATGCCGCGGCAGGATTTGGTGAGTGTTTTCGGCGAAGGCTGCCAGCATCGACTTGTCGGCAATGATGTTGATGCGTCGAGTAAGGCCCAACGAGGCGCCGGTAATCAGTTTCAAGGAGGCTTCGCTGAAGATCTTTGGGCCGTGGTAGCCTGCAGCGCGCATGCGGAAATCGATGTATCCGTCGATGTCATGGCGCACCATCGGCTCCAGCGCGAAGTTATGGGTGATGCGCTCTTTCAACTGTCGCATATTGGGTCTGGAGAGAATCTCGTTCAACTCCGGTTGGCCGAAAAGCACTAGCTGCAGGAGCATGTGGTGATTTGTCTCGAGATTCGACAGCAGGCGTATTTCCTCCAGCGTCTCAATCGGCATGGCATGGGCCTCATCGATCAGAATGACCACCTGCTTTCCTTGGCCGTGCAGACCGATCAGATGTTCCTGTAATCTGCGCAGTACGGCGTTGGCACGTCCTTTTGCGGCCTTTACGGCCAGTTCGTCGGCGACGGCGAACAGAATGTCCTCACGCGACAAGGATGGGTTCGCCAGATAGACCGTGACGACGTGCGGCGGCAGACGTTCCATCAACACGCGACACAGCATGGTCTTGCCGCTGCCGACTTCGCCACTGATCTTGACGATGCCTTCGTCGTGAGTTATCGCGTAGACCAGTGCGTCCAGGGTCGCTCCGCGCTTGGCCCCGGCGAAAAAGAAATCCGTGTTCGGGGTGATGCGGAACGGCGCCTCGGACAGACCGTAGTGCTCAAGGTACATCGTCAGTGGTTTCCCTGATTCTTCATGCGTGCAAAGGTCTCGATCCGGCTGTAAAGAGTCGTGCGATTGATGCCAAGCAACTTCGCGGCCTGGCTGAGATTACCCTGGGTGAGCCGTTGGGCCGCTTCGATATAGGCTTCTTCCCAACGGCGCAGTGTGTCGTCAAGGCTGAAATCCCCATGCTGCTGCAAATGTTGCAACGCCGTTTCGATCGGTTCGACCGGATCGCTTGACGGCCCGCGGTTTCGAGATGCTTCGAGGGACTGGCCATCGAGTTCGGAATCAAGATGATCAACAGTGATCGTCTGCCCCGGATACTTTGCCGTCAGCCGAATTACGATGTTGCGCAGTTCGCGAACATTCCCGGGAAAATTGTAATTCATCCAGCGTAGTTCCGCCTCGGCCGAGAGATGGAACGGCAACTGCCCGGACGGCTGCGCGTAGAGGGTGCAATAATGATCCAGCAACAGGCGTTTATCTTCCCCCATCTCGCGCAGCGCCGGGACGTTGATGGTAAATACGCTAAGACGGTGGTACAGATCGGCGCGGAAGCGACCCTCCCTGACTTCCTGACGGAGGTCGCGATTGGTCGCAGTGATGACGCGTGCATGCGAAACCCGCTGTTGCGTCTCCCCGACTCGCTGAAATTCCCCGTTTTCGAGAACGCGCAATAATTTCGGCTGCAAGTCCAGCGGCAGCTCGCCGATTTCATCAAGGAACAGGGTTCCCTTTCCGGCATCCTCGAAATAACCCGATTTGTTCGCGTTGGCACCGGTGAAGGCCCCCTTTGCATAACCGAACAAAGTCGGTTCGACCAGCATTGGCGAAATCGCCGCACAGTTGAGGGCAAAAAAAGGGCTTTCTCGTCTCTCGGACATGCGGTGCAGGCAACAAGTCGCGACAATCTCCTTGCCGCTGCCGGACTCGCCCTCGATCAACACCGGGAATGGCGAGTTGGCATATTGACGGGCCTGCTCGCGCAACTTTTGAATTACCGGGCTGGCGCCTAGCAGGCTGCATTTGTCCTCCGGATCCACGGCAATGTGCGCGCCAGCTTCGGCGGAGCCAAAAGCCAGCACTTTGAACAGGGTCTGACGCAAGCGCTCCGGATCGGCGGGCTTGGCGACGAATTCCGTGGCTCCCAGGGTGCGCGCATGGCGACCGCTGGCCTCCTCGTTCTGCCCCGACAGGACGACAATCTTCATGCTCGGCGAATGAGCCAGCAGGCTCGATATCAGGGCGTAGCCCTCGTCCGGGCGATGTGGCAAAGGCGGCAGTCCGAGATCGATGAGCGCCAGTTGCGGCGGAATGGCGCCGGCCCGCAGTCGCCGAATGCATTCAGTCCGAGAATCGGCCACCGCGATGTCGAAATCACGGCTAAGAAAATAGCTCAGTGACTCGGTAATCAGCGGATCGTCATCAACGATCATCAGCAACGGTTTGCAGGTAGCTTCGGTCACTTGGAGGCGTTTTCCGGGCGGGAGCTATAGCGGTTGGGACTAGCCGACGCACATGTCGTCGCGCCATGATATTGCAAAGCGTTGTTACTGTGTAAAGCCAGTCCAAATCAATTAATGTGATCCAAATCACCGAAAGGGGCCGCTGGTCATCTGGTAGAATCAACGTCCCCCGAATCTACCGAATGAATCCGTGGCATCTGCAACGTCCTCGTCCCCCGAAATCCTGGTCAAAATCCGCGATCTCAGCTTTTCCTACGGCGATCGGTCCATCCTCTCCGGCATCAATATGGAGATTCCGCGAGGTAAAGTGGTGGCGATCATGGGCAGCAGCGGTTGCGGCAAGACGACCACGCTGCGGTTGATAGGCGGCCAACTCAGGCCGACCCGAGGAATGGTTGAAGTAAACGGCGAGATCGTCCATAAATTGACCAGCGACGCACTTTATGAATTGCGCCGGCGCATGGGTATGTTGTTCCAGTTTGGGGCGTTGTTCACCGATATGTCGGTGTATGACAACGTGGCCTTTCAGATTCGCGAGCACACGGATCTGCCGGAAGAGTTGATCAACGATCTGGTGCTCATGAAGCTTCACGCGGTCGGATTGAGAGGAGCGCATGGGCTGATGCCTACCGAACTCTCCGGCGGCATGGCCCGACGTGTGGCCCTGGCCCGCGCCGTGGCCTTGGATCCCATGTTGATCATGTATGATGAACCGTTCGCCGGCCTCGATCCGATCTCCCTGTCGATTATCGGCGATCTGATTCGCAAGCTGAACGATGCGTTGGGAGCCAGTTCCATCATCGTTACCCATGATGTTCAGGAGTCTTTGAAAATCGTCGATTACGTGTACTTTGTTTCGGCCGGCAAGGTCGTCGCCGAGGGTACGCCCAAGGAAATCCGGGCATCCGAGGCGCCCTACGTGCATCAATTCGTCTGGGGCGAAGCGGATGGCCCGGTGCCTTTCCACAATCCGGCAGTCCAGTCTTATGATGAGGTACTGTTGGGCGCACGCCATGGCTGATAGTAAAAAACCGAAAGCCGCCCCCAGTCCGCAGAGACAACGCAACAGCCTGGCGAGTCCGCGCGGAACCGGCCGGCGTGCCCCGCGCCTGGCCCCTGAAAGAAGCCTGTTGGTGCAGTTTCTAACCCACCTCGGGCATGGGGTTACGGACAGCCTCTGGCGCCTCGGCTTCGCCGCACATTTCTTTTTGGCCGTGCTGCTGAACTCGGGCACCGCTTTCAGACGTTTCCAACTGACCATCCGCGAGACTTATTTCTCCGGGGCTCTGAGCATCGTCATCATTCTGGTTTCCGGCCTGTTCGTCGGCATGGTGCTGGGTCTGCAAGGCTATGACACGCTGGAACGCTATGGATCGAGTGAGGCGCTCGGCGTATTGGTATCCCTCTCCCTGGTTCGCGAACTGGGGCCGGTGGTCGCCGGCCTGCTGTTCGCCAGTCGGGCCGGAGCAGCCATCACCGCCGAGATCGGGCTGATGAAGGCGACCGAGCAAATCTCGGCGATGGAAATGATGGCGGTAAACCCCATTGCCCGGGTGGTAGCGCCGCGTTTCTGGGCCGGGGTGATTTCCATGCCGCTGCTGGCGGCGCTATTTTCGGCAATGGGAATTTTCGGGGGTTATCTGGTGGGCGTGAAACTGATCGGAGTCGATCCAGGCTCGTTCTGGTCGCAAATGCAGGCAACCGTGGATTTTCGGGAAGATATAATGAACGGCGTGATCAAGAGCTTTGTCTTCGGCATCCTGATCAGCTGGATTGCGGTATTTGAGGGCTACGATGCGGACCCGACCGCCGAAGGCGTATCCAGAGCCACTACGCGTACCGTAGTGACTTCATCGCTGTCGGTCCTGGCCGCCGATTTCATTCTTACCGCATTTATGTTTCGGGGGGCATAATGAACCGTGCAACACTTGATTTGTGGGTTGGAGTTTTCGTTGCCATCGGCCTGGGATCCCTGCTGTTCCTGGCGCTCAAGGTCGGCAACCTGTCATTCGCCAGCAGCAGCGCCGCATATCTGCTGGAGGCAAAATTCGATAATATCGGCGGCTTGAAGGTGCGGGGCGCCGTCAAGAGCGCCGGGGTAGTCGTCGGTCGAGTCACGCAGATCCACCTGGACCCGGAGGCCTTCGTCGCGGTCGTCAGCATGCAGATCGACAACCGCTACAAGTTTCCGCGTGATACCTTCGCTACCATCAATACTTCCGGGCTGCTGGGGGAACAATACATCGGCTTGGATGTCGGAGGTGACACGGAGATGCTTAAGGAAGGCGACAGCGTGATGAAGACTCAATCGGCGGTGGTACTGGAGAAGCTTATCAGCCAGTTCATGTTCGACAAGGCCGCCGGGGATACAGGCGACAGCAAGACGAAATGACTAACAGGCGGGGGAGGATGCGATCGTGTTACTGATCTGTCGCGTGACCAAGTCTTGCCGGGAGCTGGCGTTTCTGACCATGCTGGTCTCGGCGCTTGGCTTGTTGAACGGCTGCGCAACCGCGGGCAATCCCAAGGATCCGATCGAGGGTGTTAACCGTGCCGTGTTTGCTTTCAACGATACCGTTGACAAGGCCATTGTCAGGCCGGTCGCCCAGGGTTATGTGCTGGCAATACCGCCGATGTTGCGCCTCGGCGTCTCGAATTTTTTCGGCAACATTGCCGACGTCTTCATCGCGGCCAACAATCTGCTGCAAGGCAAGCTTCCGGAAGCAGTGGGAGACGTGGGCCGAATCGCCATCAACACCACGCTGGGCCTGTTCGGCCTGATCGACATCGCCAGTGAAGCCGGGCTTGAGAAGCACGACGAGGACTTTGGCCAGACGTTTGGTCGTTGGGGTGTCGGCGCAGGTCCATATGTTGTACTGCCGATTCTTGGCCCACGGACGCTGCGCGATGCTTTCGCACAGATCCTCGACTCCAAGGCGGATCCGATCGCCCAATTGGATCGTGTGCCTGCGCGCAATTCGCTGTATGCAACTCGCGGCGTCAGTGAACGGGCGGATTATTTGTCCGCCGACAAGATTGTCGACGAGGCGGCCCTCGACCGTTACGCCTATATCCGCGATGCGTATCTACAGCGTCGCCGCAGCAAAATTCATGACGGCAACGCTCCTCGCGAGGCGGATGAAGTCGCTCAATTTGAACATGAATTCAAGTATGTTTCGCCGCAACCTGTCCGAACGGGTTCCGATGTTGCCGCATCTGCTCCCGGGCAGGAGCAGATTGGTAGATTGGCGGTGAATCGGCAGCCCGCCTCGGCCGGCGAGGAGCAGCCCCAACAGTTGGCAGCAGCACCCGTTCTTCAACCCTGACCTAAGGAATTCACATGAAGTTAGCTTATCTGCTGCTGGCGGGATTGACCCTGCTGCTGCCCGCGACCGCGGGCGCGGAGAAATCGTCCGCCGATGTGGCACCCGACCTGCTCGTCAAGAGCGTGACGAATGAGGTTCTTGAAATTATCCGCACGGACAAGGGCATTCATTCCGGCAACAGCAAGGGGGTCATTGCCCTGGTAGAAGCCAAAGTCTTACCCCATTTCGATTTCTCGCGCATGACCCGGCTCGCCATGGCGCGTGACTGGCGGGCAGCTACACCCGCGCAACAAGCTTCGCTGACGGACGAGTTTCGTACGCTGCTGGTGCGCACCTATTCGAAAGCCTTGACCGAATACAAGAACCAGACCATCGAATTCAAGCCGTTTTCAATGAAGGCCAGCGATACCGACGTCAAGGTGCGCACCCAGGTCATCCAGTCCGGTGCGAAACCGATGCCCCTCGACTATTTCCTGGAGAAGCAGGCCCCGGGATGGAAAGTCTATGACATCGAGGTCGGCGGAATCAGCCTGGTGACGAATTACCGCGAGTCGTTCGCCAGTGAGGTCCGAAAGAGTGGCGTCGATGGATTGATCAGTTCCCTCCAGGCAAAGAATCGCGGCACAGAGAAGCAATGATTCATCCCGTCGACGATCGGGTCGAGGTGTCGGGAGCGATGACGCTGCCGATGGCCTGTGAGCTTCTGACGGAAGGGTGCGCCGCCATGGCAACTCCCGACGTGGTGTTCGATCTTGCCGCCGTCACCGATGTCGACTCGTCCGCTATCGCGGTGATTTTTGGCTGGCTGCGTGAAGCGCAAAAACAGGGAAAGAAAATCCGTATCGTGCATCCGCCGCATGATTTGATTAATCTGGCCGCGGTCTATGACGTTACGGACATGCTGCCGCTTGCTTAAGCGCGCAGGCCGGCAGTATCTCCGCGCGACTGGCGGTTATCCATGACTTCCGCGATCGACATCCAGCAGGCTGCCAAACGATTTGGCGAGGTTGAAGCGCTGGCGGGGATCAGCCTAGAGGTGCGGCAAGGGGAGTTCTTTGGACTGCTCGGCCCCAACGGCGCAGGCAAGACTACGTTGATATCCGCGCTTGCCGGCCTGGTGCGCCTCGATCGCGGGCATATTCAGGTAATGGGCTGCGATGTCATCGCCGACTATCGCAATGCGCGCCGGCAACTTGGCGTGGTGCCCCAGGAACTGGTGTTTGATCCTTTTTTCAGCGTGCGGGAAACGCTGAACATTCAATGCGGTTATTTTGGCATCCGGCAGACCCGGGAACGCGACGCATGGATCGACGAAGTTCTCGAAAATCTCGATTTGTCCTCAAAAGCCGATGCCAACATGCGTTCCCTTTCCGGCGGCATGAAACGACGTGTGCTGGTGGCACAGGCGCTGGTGCACAGGCCGCCGGTGATCGTGCTTGACGAGCCTACGGCCGGTGTCGATGTGGAGTTGCGCCAGACCCTGTGGCGGTTCATTCGCGGCCTCAACCGCGACGGTCATACGGTGGTATTGACCACCCATTACCTGGAAGAGGCCGAGAGCCTGTGCACGCGGATCGCCATGCTGAAGGCCGGCCGTGTCGTGGCGCTGGATACCACGGCCAACCTGCTGCGAAGTTACTCGGTGCATGCGCTGCGCCTGAAACTGGCGCCGGGCGCCATGTTGCCGCCGCGGCTGGCCAGCCACGCCCAGGACAAAGACGGCGTCTGGTCCATCTCTTTTGATCAATACGCAGAGATAGAGCCGGTGCTGGCGGAATTGCGCGTCAGTGGCTGCGCCCTGGAAGATCTGGAGATCGGCAAACCGGACCTGGAGGACGTCTTCGTTCGGGTGATGCGCGGGAAGGAGGCCTTCCCGCCTCTCCTGCCCGAATCTGGGGTAAACGTCAGTGCGCCAAAATTGTTGGGGTCAATGGGATGACCGGCTTTCCAACCCTCTTCTACAAGGAAGTGCTGCGTTTCTGGAAAGTCGGATTTCAGACTGTCGCTGCGCCGGTGATCACCGCCCTGCTTTACCTGCTGATCTTTTCACATGTGCTCGAGTCGCGGGTCCGCGTATATGAGACGGTAACCTACACTTCCTTTCTGGTGCCGGGACTGGTGATGATGTCGCTGTTGCAAAACGCCTTCGCCAACTCCTCATCGTCGCTGATCCAGTCGAAGGTGACGGGCAGCATCATATTTGTGCTGCTACCGCCGATTTCCTATCGCGCTTTTTACCTGGCCTATATGCTGGCGGCCCTGGTGCGCGGCCTCAGCGTTGGAGCGGGCGTCCTGTTGGCGACGCTGTGGTTTGCGCCGATGCGTTTCACGGAGCCATTCTGGATCCTTACCTTCGCCCTGCTGGGCGGCAGCATCCTGGCAAGCCTGGGCATGATCGCCGGGATCTGGGCGGACAAGTTCGACCAACTCGCTGCCTTTCAGAACTTCCTGATCATGCCGCTGACCTTTCTTTCCGGGGTGTTCTATTCGATACATTCGCTGCCTCCTTTTTGGCAGCAGGTGTCCCACTGGAATCCGGTTTTCTACATGATCGACGGTTTTCGACGCGGTTTCTTCGGCGTCTCCGATGTTTCACCTTGGCACAGCCTTGTCGTTGTCGCCACCTGTTTCGTGCTGCTCTCGATGCTGACGCTCGGGATGCTGAAGCGCGGTTATAAACTTAGAGCCTGAGGTCAAATTATGCTGAATCCCCGACAAATTGAAACCTGGATCGGTGCTGGTCTGGCCTGCGAGCATATTTCGATAGATGGCGACGGTCACCACTTCGCCGCGCTCATCGTTAGCCCGGAATTCGCCGGCATGAACCGCGTCAAGCGCCAGCAACGCGTCTATCTGACCATCAAGGACAAACTCGATAGCGGAGAGCTTCACGCCTTGTCGATGCAGACGCTGACGCCGGACGAGTGGCGCGAAAAACAGCGTGACGGGTAAGCACCGGACTCCCAGTGCAAAAGCCCGGGCGGCGAATTCGGTTCCCGTGGCTTAATCACTTGTTGGGTAGAATCATAGTCATGGACGTCATCACGATCGCCCTTTCGAAGGGCCGCATATTCGAGGAAACCTTGCCGTTGCTGGCGGCGGCGGGCATCCTGCCGGCCGAAAATCCCGATTCCTCGCGCAAGCTTATCATCGCAACCAACCGTCCCGAGGTGCAGGTGGTCATCGTGCGCGCCTCGGATACGCCAACTTATGTTCAGTACGGTGCCGCAGACCTTGGTATTGCCGGCAAGGACGTGCTGCTCGAGCATGGCGGCCTGGGACTGTATCAGCCGCTTGATCTGAGGATCGCCAGATGCCGCATGTGTGTTGCCGCGCCCCTTGGCTTCGATTACGCGCAGGCAGTGCGGCGTGGCGCCCGGCTGCGGGTGGCGACCAAGTATATCAGCACGGCCCGCGAACATTTCGCCGCCAAAGGCGTACATGTCGACCTGATCAAACTTTACGGCTCGATGGAACTTGCGCCGCTGGTGGGGTTGGCTGACGCCATTGTCGACCTGGTTTCCAGCGGAAGCACGCTTAAGGCCAACAACCTGGTGGTCGTCGAGGAAATCATGGACATCTCCTCACGCCTGATCGTAAACCAGGCAGCGCTGAAGATGAAAAGAGAGCTGCTGCAGCCCCTGATCGATGCCCTCGCCGGAGCGGTAATATGAGGATGCGGCGGCTTTCCACCCGCGAGCCGGAGTTTCAATCTCAGCTCAGCGCGCTGCTGGCTTACGAGAGCTCGATTGACGAAAGCATCGAGCAAAGTGTCGGCGAAATCCTGGCCGACGTGCGCGACCGCGGCGATGCGGCGGTACTCGAGTACACGCGCCGATTCGACAGCCTCGACGCGCGGAGCGTGGCGGAACTGGAACTGTCCCGGGACGAACTCGCCGCGGCATTCGACTCAGTGCCGGATGAACAGCGAATCGCCCTGGAGCGCGCGGCAGAGAGGATTCGCGACTATCACCAGAGGCAGAAGGCTGATTCCTGGGAATATACCGAGAGCGACGGCACGCGCCTGGGACAGAAGCTGACGGCGCTGGACCGCGTCGGTCTGTATGTTCCGGGGGGCAAGGCCGCTTATCCTTCATCCGTGTTGATGAACGCACTGCCGGCCAAGGTCGCGGGCGTGAAAGAACTGATCATGGTGGTGCCTGCACCACATGGCGGGAAGAACGCGCTGGTGCTGGCCGCCGCGCATCTGGCCGGAGTAACCCGGGTGTTCACCATAGGGGGTGCGCAGGCGATTGGGGCGCTGGCATACGGCACGCAGACGATTCCACGGGTGGACAAGATCGTCGGTCCCGGCAATGCCTATGTGGCCGCCGCAAAACGCCGCGTCTTCGGCGTGGTGGGCATCGATATGGTGGCCGGGCCGTCGGAGGTACTGGTGATCGCCGATGCCAGCGCCAATCCGGATTGGGTCGCGATGGATCTGTTCGCCCAGGCCGAGCACGACGAACTGGCGCAATCCATCCTGCTCAGCCCTGACCCGAAGTTCATCGAGCGCGTGCAACAGAGCATAGACCGACTGCTGCCGACCATGCCGCGCCACGAGACAATCACTGCTTCGCTGAACGGGCGCGGCGCGCTGATCCGCGTGAGCGACCTCGACGAGGCCTGTGCCATCGCCAATCGCATTGCCCCGGAGCACCTGGAACTGGCGGTGGCCGAGCCGCGCAAGCTGGTGGAAATGATCCGCCATGCCGGCGCCATATTCATCGGACAATTTACCTCCGAGTGCCTGGGCGACTATTGCGCCGGGCCCAACCATGTGCTGCCGACCTCGCGCAGCGCGCGCTTTTCCAGCCCGCTGGGGGTCTACGACTTCCAGAAGCGCACCAGTCTCATCGAAGTGTCGGCGGCCGGTGCGCAGACGCTCGGACCCATCGCCTCCACGCTGGCGCGCGGCGAGGGCCTGGTGGCTCATGCGCGGGCGGCCGAATTGCGCATGGATACCCCGCCCCGACGGCCATGATCGAGCTGCTGCTCGACCCCGCGGCGTGGATTGCCTTCTTCACGCTGACGGCTCTGGAACTCGTTCTCGGCATCGACAATATCATTTTCATTTCCATCCTCGTCGACAAATTGCCGCGCGAGGAAAGAGACCTTGCCCGGCGGATCGGCCTCTTCCTGGCCATGTTCATGCGCATCGGGTTGCTGCTCCTGCTTTCATGGATCGTCGGTCTGACCGAGCCGATACTCTCGCTGATGGGCCATGACATCTCGGGGCGTGATCTGATCCTGATTGCCGGTGGCCTGTTCCTCATCTGGAAGAGCACCGGTGAGGTACACCAGCTTCTGGAAGGCGAGGAGGGGGAGGGGTCACGCAGGATCGCATCGAGCTTCGCCGGCGTCATCGCCCAGATCATCGTGATCGACATCGTGTTCTCGCTCGATTCGATCATCACCGCCGTCGGGATGGTGAGTGAAGTGGCCGTGATGATTTCCGCGGTGGTCGCTTCGGTGGGCCTGATGATGTTGTTTGCCGGAGGTATCGGGCGCTTCGTCTCCGACCATCCGACGATCAAGATGCTGGCGCTGTCCTTTCTCGTGGTTATCGGCGTCGTGCTGATCGCCGATGGTTTCGGGCACCACGTACCAAAAGGCTACATCTACTTTGCCATGGCCTTCTCGGTTTGCGTCGAGATGCTGAATATCCGCATGCGCAAGAAGGCGCTGAAGCCAGTTGAACTGCGCGAGCCATACAGCCGCGAAAAAGACTGATAGTAGGCCTTCACTGCCCGCAGGACGAGCACTGGAGACCCAACGGGCGGCACTAGTGCCCAAATTTGCTTCCAGGGTGCCAGCACGGGGCAGCCGCCTCATGCGCTTCCGCGCTGCGGGTTCCTGCGCTCAAACAGCAGGCCCGGACATCCCCATCAAGTGCTCCGTCGCCGCGGCGGTCGCAAAATCGGCGACGTCCCCATCCTGGTTCCGCTCTATCGTGCGTTACGCAGGGAGCGATTTGTGAGCGGCAACTGGCGCATGACCTTCACCTTTGAAGCCGAGGATGCGGTGTTGGTGGATTACCAGGACTATGACTGAGAGGAGCTGATTATGACCCGAATGCATAACCCGCCACACCCCGGCGAATCCTTGCGCAAGGCTGGAAAGCCCAAAGTGAAGCGGGCAGCTATGAGGTGCTTGGCCGCCTGACGGGATGAATTGGGTTCGACCCTGGTCCCTATTGCGCTATTCTATTGCGCGCCTATTGCGTGACCCTGGCGCCAATTGCGGCGCCTGTTGCGAAACACTCTCGCCAGGTCAAAGCGCTGCTGTTCATAGTGGTGCTTTCATGCTCGGAACGGCATCGCTGCCGCCGGGTAGTCCCACTTGCAGCAAGATCCAGCGCCACTTGTGAATTTGGTGATATGGG
>Ga0163199_1000690_pt1 | contig 21242 bp, 17 predicted proteins | sample PL_2010_150m_FD_113537 | JGI IMG/M metagenome (GOLD analysis project Ga0163199, IMG submission 113537) | Freshwater microbial communities from Powell Lake, British Columbia, Canada to study Microbial Dark Matter (Phase II) - PL_2010_150m | ecosystem: Environmental > Aquatic > Freshwater > Lake ...
CTTTTTACTTGTATGAAGCAGATAATCAGTTAAATGGTTAAGGAAGCGATATCATTATGAAAAAAAACCTTTTAATCTACCTGTTTGGAGCCCTGTTCCTTCTTGCAGGTTTAAATTTCGCTTTTAGCTGTAAGAATAATGAGGTAGTTCCTGATAATGGTAATCCTTCAGATACAACCGGCAATAGTGCAAAGGATAAAACTGATGTTGTTTTTTGGCTGACAACAGCGGATAAGTCCTTTTTATTAGAAAAACCGGATGTGAAATTGCTCTTTAATACGACCCCCAACCAGTATCCCTCTATCGAAGTTGACACCGCACTTACCTATCAGTCTATTGATGGCTTTGGCTGTACATTGACCGGCGGCAGCGCCTGGCTCATAAAAAAGTTACCAGCTGCCATCCGCGATGCATTAATTAAAGAACTTTTCTCAACTGACAGCGCCTGCATCGGCATTAGTTACTTAAGGATTAGCATCGGTTCCTCCGATCTGAATGCTTCTGTTTTTTCCTATGATGATATGCCTGACGGCCAGACAGATAATGATCTGACACATTTCAGTCTCGACAACGATAAAGCTGATTTGATTCCTGTCTTAAAACAAGTCATTTTGCAAAATCCTGATATTAAAATACTTGGATCACCATGGTCGGCTCCTGCCTGGATGAAAACCAACAAAAGCACAATAGGAGGCAGACTGCTGCCGGAATATTATGATGCCTATGCCCGGTACCTGGTGAAATATATTCAGGGAATACAGGCCGAAGGCATACGCATTGATGCCATAACCATTCAGAATGAGCCCCTTAACCCCAATAACAACCCTAGCATGGAGATGTCGTCAGGGGAACAGGCTGCATTCATAAAAAGTAATTTGGGACCGGCATTTCAATCGGCTGGTTTGACGAATAAAATTATCCTTTACGACCATAATTGCGATCATCCGGAGTATCCGATCAATGTTCTCAATGATGCAGATGCCCGTCAATATGTTGATGGCTCAGCATTTCATTTGTATGCCGGAGATATAAGTGCTTTATCCCAGGTCCATGAAGCCTACCCCCAAAAGAACATTTATTTTACCGAGCAATATGTTGGAGGGCCAGGTAATTTTGGCCCGGATTTACGCTGGCATGTAAAGAATTTAATTATTGGGGCAACCAGGAACTGGAGCAAAAATGTACTCGAATGGAACCTGGCATCCGATCCGTCTTACAACCCTCATACAGATGGAGGTTGCAACACCTGTGAAGGAGCTGTTACGATTAGTTCTTATGTTGTGCGAAATGTATCCTATTACATCATGGCCCATGCATCAAAGTTTGTACCCTCAGGTTCTGTAAGGATAGGCTCCACCATAACTTCCAAATTGCAGAATGTAGCCTTCAAAACTCCGGAAGGTAAGAAAGTGCTCATCGTTTTAAATGATGCTGATGCGGAGCAATCATTCAACATTAAATTTAAAGGAAGAACGGTTACAGCTACGTTAAACAGTGGCTCTGTGGCTACTTTTATCTGGTGAACAGTCAAGACTATGCCCGGCTTTCACACCATTTTCACAATTCAGCAAATTGCCTTGACAATCCTCAGAGGTTTAATTTTGATCTTTGCTGCAATATGGCCTAAATTTAAATCGTAAAACGAACCTATCCCGAAACTAAACGAAAAAGGATTATTCTTTACTATTCCCTGGGAGTAGTGCTGCCCGGATTGATACTGGGTTTCCTGGCTTTCCGGGGCATCAGGAACGACCAGGCTTTGCGTGAAAAACAAACCCGGAACGAGATGCAGATCCTGGCACAGGAATTCTTCCGGCAATTGGATGCTGTCATCACAGGCCTTCCGGATTCCCTGTCATATATGATTCTGGCGAAAGAACCCGGACTGGAGCCGAATCAGACCTGATAAAACGGGCCTGGGCACGGGAATTTCAGGAACTAATCCGCTCAGTGCCCGTATCCTGCAGCTCTCTTACCCCCGACTTTCCTAAGGAGGGGGAAGGGGGAGGTCGTCACTCCTCCGCATCACGTTTCACAATATCAATGTCACCCCATTGCCCATGTACCAACCCCCGCTCAATCTGCTCAACCGAAGGAAGGGCTTTCTCATAATAGTCCGGAAGTTCCGGGCTGGTGCTATAACTGGCTATACCAATGGGAGTAGCGGATTTCTTTAATGAGTACTCCACCACCAGCCGGTTTTTGCTTTTACAGATGATAATGCCGATGGCATCATTTTCATGGGATTTTTTATGGAAGTCGTTTAAAACATTTAAGTAGAACTCCATTTTTCCTTTATATTCCGGTTTGAAGGTACCGGTTTTAAGCTCAATGGCCACCAAGCTTTGCAGGCTGCGATGATACAGGAGCAGATCAATAAAAAACTCTTCATCACCCAGACTGATTCGATATTGACATCCCATAAAACTGTAATCCCCTCCCAGTTCCAAAAGAAATTTTTGCATATTCCGGATTAGGGCCTCCTCCAGCTCCCGTTCTGAATGTTTGTCAGCAAGTTCCAGGAAATCAAAAGTGTAATGTTCCTTGATAGCCAGGTTCCTTTGATGTTGAAATTTCTCAGGTGTGAGTTCATCAAAATTGGTTTGATTAAGCAGGTACTTTTCGTAGGTCTTGTTGTCTATTTGGTGCTCTAAAACCCTCTTTGACCAACCAAACTTCCTCGAAGAAATAATATAAAAACTGCGCTCATCCGTGGACTGGCATTTCGAAAAAATTATGAGGTTATGCGCCCATCCAATTTGTGCAACCAATGGTTGCACTTTTATATCGTCCTTATATTCTGTGTATAAGCGCACCATCAGCCATATATTCCGGGCAGAGAATCCCGACTTACCTGGAAATTCATCTTGCAGATCATTGGAGATATTCCTAACAACAGATTTCCCCCATCCCAGCTACTTCTGCTTCTCGCTGATCATTTTCCCTATATCCCAATAAAGCCCAACCAATTCCTTGTTCACCACTTTCAAAGCCTCATACTGAGCCGACCAGATCCGGTCCTTGACCGATCCGATAAAATCAGAATATTCCTTTGGTACTGACATACAATTGTATTTTGAAAATATAGATGCAAATCAAGTTGCCAAATGGAAAATACCGGTTGATTTTAACATCTGATGTAACTAACAGGTGGGTTGTCACTGGTCACTTGTCACTTGTCACTCTTCCGCGTCACGTTTCACGATTTCTTTTTAACTTTATCACCCAAAAGCAATTGTCATCCCGGCGAAGGCGGGACCCCGTCACGCTGTATGAATGCCAGCAGGCGGGGACTTCTTAATTTTAACAGTAAGCAACCATGACAACCCATTACTTCGTGCGCGACATACCGCGCCGCAAATTTCTGGAAATGAGCTTAAAAGGCGGATTGGTCCTGGCGGCCTCATCGCCCCTCATGACCCAGTTCCTGTCGTCATGCTCAACCGGAAATTCAACTGCTCCGGGTTTCGCCATCGATCAATCGATCCTAAACAAAGTGATCGCCAAGGCTCTCGAAAAGGGTGGCGATTTTGCCGATGTATATATCGAAAACCGCGTCTCCCGCCAGATCGTGATGGAGGAATCCAAATTCAAAAGCGGATTATACGGGATCAGTCAGGGGGCCGGCGTACGGGTGATATCCGGGAATAAAACAGGATATGCCTATACCGAGGAGATCACTGAAGAGAAACTTCTGAGGGCTGCTGAAGTTGCCTCGTTTGTTGCCTTAAATGCCAGAATGGCCAATCCGGTGAGTATTTCTGAAACCAACAGACAATCATTCATTACGGTGCAGCAACCGCTTGGAGGTATCGCTGATGAAAAGCGAATCGATATCATGAAACGCGCCGATCAAGCCGCCATGGATTATGATAAGCGGATCAAAATGGCCCTGGTCAATTATTACGATGAAGTTCGGGGACGCGTAATTGCCAACAGCGAAGGCGTTTATCTGAAAGATGAATTGCCCATGATGTTCTTCATCGTACAAACCATGAGCGATGACGGAAAAGCCCGTCACCTGTCGAGGGAGCGCCTGAGTAAACACATGGGCTTCGAAATGTTTGATCAATTCACGCCTGAGATGGTCGCTAAACGTGCAGCACGTGAGGCAATTGCTATGCTCGATGCACAGGATGCTCCTGCCGGAATGATGGATGTGGTGATGCAGAACGGATGGGGAGGTGTACTGGTTCATGAAGCAGTGGGCCATCCTTTGGAAGCCGACAATATCGCCAAAAAGATCGGCGCTTTCACAGGAAAGGTCGGTCAGAAAGTGGCATCCGAAGTCTTCACCATGGTGGACGATGGATCGATCCCGAATGCCCGCGGTACGATTAATTTCGATGACGAAGGAACGCAAACCAAACGTAACGTGCTGATTGAGAAAGGTATTCTCAAAGGATATATGAGCGATATCCTCAGTGCCAAACAACTTAGCATGGAACGTACCGGCAACGGGCGGAGGGAATCTTTCCAGTATATTCCGATCCCCAGGATGACCAATACATTTATTGCAAATGGCAGTAGCAATCCGGCCGATATCCTGTCATCTACCAAAAAAGGCATCTATGTTCAGAGCCTTAGCGGCGGCAGTGTTAATCCGGTGACCGGCGTATTTAACTTCACCTGCCGCGAAGCTTATCTCATCGAAAAAGGAAAGAAAACAGTGCCCATCAAAGGCGCAACGCTCATTGGTTCCTGTCTGGACGTGATCTCAAATGTTGATGCTGTGGGCAACGACCTTGATTTTGGCCCCGGGATCTGCGGAAAAGGGCAAAATGCCGAGGTTGATGCAGGAATGCCAACAGTTAGGATTCGCGGGATTAATGTTGGCGGATCTAGAGCTTAATTATTCACGGTTTACGATTGAAAGAAGCATTATGAACTATATAAAACTTACAGAATCACTGGTTTCGAAGGCAAAACAGTTTGGTGCAAATGCAGCCGAGGTATACCTCGAAACTGGCCGGAACCTATCCATCCAGGTGCGCGACGGGGAAGTTGAAACCATTGAGGAGGCCTCTTCGGCAGGCGTCGGTTTTCGTGTTATTGTGGAGGGTAAAATGGGGTTCAGTCATTGCAATGACCTGAGCAACAATGCTCTGGAGGACACACTAAAGAGGGCAATTGAATTTGCCAAACTGACTACACCGGATAGCAACAATCTGTTGCCCAATGATAAAGGGTATACTCAAGTGGACGAGTTGTATGATCCGGAAATTATTAAAATACCGATGGACAAGAAGATACAGATGGCTATCAATCTTGAGAAATTGGCCATGAAGGACCCCCGTATCACTAAAAGTTCTGGTGCCGGATATGGAGAAGGGGAGGGCGAGGTCTTTATTGCAAATTCAAACGGTTTATCGAAAAATTTCAAATCAACAAGTTGTAATATAGGCGTTAGCGTGGTTGCCGAGAAGGATGAACAAAAGAACACCGGTGATGAGTCTTGCTCCAGACGATATTTCGCTGATTTACTTCCATTGGAAGAAATTGCTTCGAAAGCTGCGAAGAAAGCCTGGGAGCTGCTCGATCCGGTAATGATCCCAACACAGCGGGCTGCGGTTATTTTTGACCCGGATGTTGCCCGTTCATTGATCGGCGGAATTCTGGGTGCATTGAACGGAGAAAGGGTTACCCAGGGAGCCAGCTTTTTAAAAGATTATCTGGATAAACCATTTGCCTCCCCGTTACTAACGATTATCGATGATGGAACCCGCGCCAAAGGAATGGGCAGTGCTCCGTTTGACGGGGAAGGTGTTCCAACCCGGAAACGGGTGCTGGTCGAAAAAGGAGTGGTCAGGGGATTTATTTATAATACGATTGTGGCTCACCGGGCCGGAACAACCAGCACTGGCAATGCATCCCGCGGTGGATTCACGAGTTTACCGGGCATCGGGACGCACAATTTGTACATTGAAGCCGGTACCAATACGCCTGCAGAGATTATCAAATCCACAGACAAGGGTTTATTGCTCAAAGAGGTCACTGGTTACGGGATTGATCCTGTAACCGGAAACTTTAGCGGAGGAGCTACCGGGTTCTGGATCGAGAACGGAGAGATCAAACATCCCGTACAGGGAGTTACCATCGCGGGCAATGCCTTAAATATCCTTAATGATATCGATATGATGGGAAATGATCTGGATATGAACAGGGGAATGGCTGCTCCAACTTTCCGGGTCAAAGAAATGCAGATCGGCGGAATGTAGGGACGCATAATTGCGTCCTAATAATTACGTCTCTGCCCGGATGTTACGTTAGCGCCTGCTGCTTTTTGCTGAGCATAAAACCACCAATGATAATTAATGACATACCGCAGAGTATCCAGATTAATGAATTATTACCGGGCGTTTTAAGCATAAAAACATAGTAAAAATACAAGATTGGTGTTATCTGAACAGGTATTTGCTGGATTGGTATTACATAACCGACTTCTCCGCATTTGAGTGCAGATTGTATTTCTGTGATTCCGAATATGTTTGAAACAATCAGTATGACGATCGAAATAATCAAAAAGAACACTAAAATTGAACTGGAATTACCTTTGAATACCGGCATCATTGATGCATAAAAAACGGTAATCCAGAAATTGCCGATACAATAGGGAAATCCCGCAGCGAGTCCTTTGAACAGGGCTTTGTATTTAATGTTTTTCGAAGAAATTAGATTGCTCAGCAACCATAATCCGAGTATCAAAAATGAAAATGAAAAAATGTGAAATATTATTTTTTTATCAGCAAGATTAATTTTCGAACTGTCGATAACAAGCTGGCTGGCTGCAATAAAAATTGCGCCGATTACAAGCATTAAAATTCCGGCGATGTCAATCAGGGTAAATTTTTCACCCGCAATTTTGGAAGCGGCTATAATAAGGACCACCAACCCGCTGATCATTATACCCGGCACTAATGCCGGTCCAATCATGAATTGGGCAATGACAAAAAAAACGGTTCCCAGCCCGATATGGATAAATATACCAAGAACCCACAAACGACTTTTAAGAAGTGTTTTTAAAAAGCCTTTACTCCGGTTTTCAACCGTGATTTTATTTACTGCTTTTTTTTCAATAGCAAGACCGATATAGGTAGATACTCCGGCTAACAGGGCGAAAATTGTACCGATAATATAATGAATACCTGGCATTTTATTATCCTGTAATTCCTTGATTAATTCCCTTCCAGCGTTTTTTGATAGCAATTCATGATTTGTTTCGTTACAATTTCTGCAGCAAAATTCTGGTGCGCATATAAATACCCTAAATCAATCATATTCTGCCTGAATGCAGAGTTGGTCAGCACTTTTTCAATGGCCGCGGCTATTTGCTCCGGACTTTCCGGATCAATGTAAAGTGATCCCGGACCGCCAGCCTCTTTCAGTGAAGACCTATCAGAAGTTACAACAGGGGTTTTGCTTAGTAGTGCTTCGGCTACCGGTAATCCAAAGCCTTCATATAGAGAAGGATAGATAAGTGCTTTTGAATTTTGATAAATAGACTGAAGATGTTCATTATTGGCCAGGCTGTCGATCCAGATAACTAATTTCTCCAGTCCCGCTTTTCTCACCATCTGCTCTGCTTGCTGCTTATATATCCCTCCCTTGCCGATGACAACTAACGGTAGGTGCAAATCCCGCTTTAAATACCGGAACGATTCAATTATTCTTTTGAGATTTTTTCGCGGTTCAACGCTTCCAACCGAGAGTAAATATTCGGGAGGAATATTATAAAGTTGAAGAATTAAATCATTTTTTTTCTGATTTTTTGAATGATAATATATTGGATTACAAGCCTGATAAATAACTTCTATTTTTTTGGGTTTGATATGGTAGAATCTGACAATATCTTTTTTCGTATTTTCACTGAGGGAAATAATTCTATCTGCATGATCGCAGGCATATTTAAACTTTATATCATAGACTTTCCGGTCAACCGCTGAATAAGTTTCAGGAAGGATTTTAAAAATTAAATCGTGTATGGTTACTACGCTTTTAATTGGTGTTTTATGGATATTTATCGGAATTTCATTGCTTAATCCGTGATATAATTGAATCTTGTCGGATTTTAATTGTTTTTTAATTGAATAGGTTCTCCAAAAGGCCTTAAAAAATGTTGACGGTACATTAACATTGTATTTGGACAAATTAAAAAATTGATTGGTTTCCGGTGTTTTATTAATTTTTGTGGTATATAAATAATAATCGTTAACAGGATAAAATTCGACGACATTATTTAATAAAGTGCGACTATAATTTCCTAATCCGGTAAAATTGCAAAAGAGCCTCTTTGAGTCAAATCCTATTTTCATCTTCCAAAGCTAACCGTATAATTTTGATTAAAGGTAGTGTAACTCTGCAAATAGTATTACTGTTTCCCTTAATTGTAAAACTGTTCAATTTTATTATGCAAAACGGCTTACAAGGATTGTGGGATGGGATTACCGGTTTTGTTTAAAAGCTTTGGAATGGTTCAAAATCATCCTGAAACCCTGAAACTATTCTTGATTATGGATTATCGGTTTTTTGATTAGTTTTAGCACCCTGTAAATAATAATCAAAAGTGATATGGGAATCAAGAATCGTCTGGTAGTGATGAATTTCCTGCAGTTTTTTGTATGGGGTTCCTGGTTGATTTCATTGGGAGGCTATCTGGGTATCTCCCTTCATTTTACAGGAGGCCAGATTGGCGGAATTTATGCCACTATGGGAATTGCCTCCCTGTTTATGCCAGGGCTGCTGGGGATTGTCGCCGACAGATGGGTGAATGCCGAGCGGGTATTGGGAATGTGCCATATTATAGGGGCAGTTTTGCTGTTTTGGGCATCAACAGCTACTGATCCCACTTTGATGTACTGGATTATGCTGTTCAATGCCATGGCTTATATGCCGACTATTGCGCTGAATAATACCGTGTCCTATAGTGTGCTTGGTCAAAAAGGATTTGATGTGGTTAAAACCTTTCCGCCAATCCGGGTTTGGGGAACGATCGGATTTATCTGCGCGATGTGGGTGGTTGACCTGTTTGGCTGGTCACAAAGTCCGGTGCAATTATACATCAGTTCGATATCTGCCATGTGTTTAGCTATTTACGCTTTTACCATGCCGGCTTGTCCGCCAGCTAAGGCACAAAGGGATGGCTCATGGATATCAGTCTTCGGACTCGATGCTTTCGTGCTGTTTAAGCAGCCTAAAATGGCCATCTTCTTTATTTTCGCTATGCTTCTGGGAGCTGCGTTACAGATTACCAATACTTTTGGCGGACAGTTTCTGCAGGAATTTAAATCGATTCAGAATTATGCAGATTCCTTTGCAGTGACTCACCCAGGCGTTTTAATGTCGGTTTCTCAGATATCCGAAACACTGTTCATCCTGTCGATTCCCTTCTTTTTACGCCGTTTTGGAATCAAAAAGGTTATGCTTTTAAGTATTTTCGGATGGGTATTGCGATTTGGCCTGTTTGGCCTTGGCAATCCCGGTGGCGGATTGGTACTCCTTGTCCTGTCGATGATTATCTACGGTATGGCTTTCGATTTCTTCAACATTTCGGGCTCCCTGTTTGTGGAAACCGAAGCCGATCCCAAAATCCGGGCCAGCGCTCAAGGGTTGTTTATGATCATGACCAATGGCTTAGGGGCCTTTATCGGGGGAACAGGCAGCGGATGGGTGGTCGACCATTTTACCAGTAACGGAGTTAAGGATTGGCAAAACATCTGGTTCGTTTTCTCAGGATATGCCATGGTTCTAGGCGTTGTTTTTCTGATGGTTTTCAAATACAAACACGCAGGCCAAGAGAGTGGCAAGTGACGGAAGATTCGTGACACGTGACGCGGAAAACAATTCTCCTCGGAGAAGTGTCATCCCGGCGAAGGCCGGGACCTCGTCACTAACCGCGTAGGCTCTTGGAGACCCCTTGACGCTAAACGAAAACTTACTGCCGGGACCCCTTGACGCTGCTCTGAACCTTTTGAAAGTTACACCCATACATCTTCTGCCCTTCATAGTCCCACCAATGTATCCCGTTACCTTCACAATAACGGTATTGGTCGCAACCCAAGCATTCGTTTATTTTCGTCCAGGTTCGATTCCGGAAAGGCAAAAACCTATTTTCCCAGATTTCATTGAAATCATCCCGGTAAATATTGCCCTGGACGAGATTCCGGTCGATATTCGGACAGGCAGAGATGCCGCCATCAGCTAATATTGACCCGATATGAATGCCGGCACGACAGGTTGAAGCGTAACGTACATTCCCAGAATAGATACCGGAGCGGATGCAAAATCGTTTCATTCTTCCTGAATCGGCGAAACCACTCAAGAAGAAACCGTTGACGAAGTGATAATGAACCTCCCAATCGATTATTTCAATTCAACGTTAACGGTAAGGTTCTCTGCCTGATCAGCTAATTGAACGGTCGTATCACAAACCTGATACTGTCCGTTTTGTGCTCCATCAGTATCCGAAAAGATAAAATTGTACTCGGGCATCCTTTCGCAATAAATAGAAAAAGTGCCGTCGGCAGCAGATTGGGCGTATTGACCTGATTGATTGACCAATACTTTGATCCCGGATATAATTGCCTTATTAGCGGCTGAAGTAACCTTCCCTTTGATCAGGACATCCTGGCCGAAATCCTGGGGGGTGCCATAACAGGCCTGAAAAGCAAACATGATCCCCGACAAACTGAAAACCCCGAAGATGGTACGAAAGAGTTTCCTTCTGTTCAGGTACCGGTTTTGATTTAATGCCTTCATAAGGTTTTAACTTAAATGCCTTAATGCAAAGATAATGCCATATTCGCTCAATTCTTTAATAGTCATTGCTTTTCGATATATGACAAAGTGAAATATTCTTCTTTAACTGCCGGATTAAATGACATTTGAGTCATATTCATCTTGCTGAACCGGCCATTTTTCAGGTTCTTAATCTCCATTTGTGAAATAAAGTATTTGCCTGATTTCGGATCCATCATTTTAATGCCGGAATAGGTCAATTCCTTCCAGGGTTTGCCTTCCGGATCCATGAATACCGTTTTTCTGGGCATAAAATCCTTCTGACTGATCCAGACGGTTTTAGAGGATATCCCATAGTCGGTGGCTATATTAGAGGTGGCCGGGGTAACCTTGATTTTCCAACAAGCCTGCTGATCAACCATTTCGGTTCCATCCATTGCATAGCTAAAATCATCCAGGTTCCCAACCGTCAGATCCGAGTTGGAGAATTCTGAACCCATGAAATTCCTGCTCTTTTCAGATGACACTATTTTTCTGGATTTTCGAAGGGCCGGCATGTAAATCCACATATTATCATCCTTACCTTCATAATCATAGATAAGAATGCCGGTACCTTTAACATCCGTCGGTGAAAGGAAAAGAATGGTCCGTTTCTCAGTTCCATCCGGGAAAATCCTGGATACCATGGTGGTTTCCCTGATGCGCTGGTTACCCTTGCCATCATTGATCTCCAGAGTCGTTTTGGCTTCCATCCCACTCAGTTTGGATTGATCACGCGATTTCTTCATGACCTCCTTCGGATCCGAGATATTTTGAGCCAACGCAGCGCTTCCTAAGGCCATGCACACCAGAATAATGTTTATTGTTTTCATTTCTTTTCTTTCTTTTCGTCTTCTTGTCTTATAGTCTTTACGTCTTAAAGTCTTACAGTCTTCTCTATTAGAAATTTTGGCTTCAATATGAGCGTCAACGCGGGTATCACCACGAGTGCCCCGATCAGGCACGCGAAAATAGAGGCCACCATCATAACCCCGAAAAAGCGAATCGGGCTGAATGAGCTGAAAATCAGTGGCGTGAAGCCGATCATTACCGCAAAGGCATTGAAACTGATCGCTTTTCCCGTTGTATACAATGTTTTAACCACTGCCCTTCCAGGAGATAATCCGGCGGCCATCTCGTCACGCTGGCGCCAGAGAAACTGAACGGTATAATCAACGCCGCAACCGATCATAACTGAAGTAATCAGGGTGGTGGCCGGATCAAAAGGAATCCCTCCCCAACCCATGATTCCGAAAAGAACGATGCAAGCCATTCCCAGCGGAACCAAAACAATAAACGCTGCCGATCGCTTGCGGAATATCAGGCCAACCAGGAAGCAAACGACAATCATCGCAAGCGCGGTGGATCTCCATTGTCCGGTAACCAGACTGTTTGTCATTTCGGCAGATACCAGCCCAACCCCGCCTATCCTGGCAATGGACTGATCATTCGCCGTGATTTTAAGGATGAATTTTGCCAGCCTGAGCACGTTGTCGCTTGATGCATCATTAATCCGTACCAGGAGCTGTGCATTCTCATAGTTAAAATCAACCAATTGTTCAAAATCCGAAGGGTCGCCACTCATGCTGTATAATTCGATGAACTGGGCAACTCCGTCGCGTATATCAGGTATAGCATTGTAGCCGTGGTCTTTAGGGTCTAAAAGCGATTTACTCATTAACCGGATTACGGAAGCTACGGACATCACCTGACCCACACCCTTTTCTTTTTTGATCGCTTCTTCATAATAGAGCATCCGGTTCAGGATCTTCGGATCCTTAATATCTCCGGCAAATTGGATTGAAATGGACTGGGATCCGCCGAAATGCTTGTCAATCAGGTTCGAAGTTATCCTGACCGGATCCTTGCTGCTGAAAAAATTTACGGTGTTCCCTTCAACCCTTATTTTAACAACTCCGATTCCGATGATCAGCGTAATCAGGCCGGCTATCAATAATATGGTTTTCGGTTTGCTGGAAATGACCACTCCTGACCGGAACAGGAAATGCTCGAGCGGGGTGATATGAGGTTTGTGGTTTTTGATCCTTGTTTTTGAGCGTGGAAGGATCGACAGAGCAGCCGGAATATAAGTCAGGCTCAATATGAGCGCCCAGGTTATCCCGATAGCGGCTAAAACCCCAACTTCCCTTGCCGGTACGATGATATGGGTAAGCAAAGCCAAAACTCCGGCTATGGTAGTTAGGGCGCACAATAAAATGGGCCGGCTCAAGGCATTCGATAACTTGGTCATCAGACTGGTCTTTTTTATACCGGGTTCCCGTTTGAGTATCTCCAGATATCGATTGACCAGGTAAATCCCGTAATTATTCCCGATGGCAATCATCATTACGGGTAACAGAACCGTCACCAGGGCAAATTTCCATCCAATCAACGGGATCAGGCCTACCGAAACCAGCATCGACATGAGAACCACTGACAAGGGAAGTACCACCCCTTTATAGTCGCGGAAGGATAGTGCCAGAATAACCAGCATCAGTATAATGGCCATTGGCAGCAATACCTTCAGGTCCTTTACAATATTGTCGGTAATTGATTGTTTGACAACCGGAAAGCCTCCGTAATAGATCTTTTCACCACCAGGATATCTCGAAACAATTGCCTTTACGGAATCGAGGAGAACTTTATTGTCGGAACCGCTTTGGATGGTTCCGATAACTGCCGCCAGTTTAAAATCTTTGGAAACAACCGTCCCCATTATTAATTCATTATCAGAAAGTTCTTTTCTGATAATCTCCCTTTGTTCCAGTGTATGCGGGATATAGGATAATGCCGGAGTTACCAGCATGGCACCTTCTGATCCCTTGATCGACTTCAGGCTGAAAACCGATAGGGTTCGCTCAATTTGAGGTAGCCGATGGAAGCTATTATCTATATTCTGTAATCTTTCGAGCGAGGAATCAGCAAGGATGTCGTTATTGCCCATTAACACCATGATCATGTCGCTACCTCCGAAAATCTCTTCAATTTTGTCAGTGTTCACCTTTGATGGCATCGTATTGGGAATCAGGGCTTTTACATCCGGATCGATTTTGATCTTTGGAATTGCCAAGGCAAAGCCAATCGAAATGGTCCAGGAGATGATCACGATCGGCCATCTGAAACGAAAAATAAAGTGAGATATATTCATTAATTTTAGTATCTGATAATCAGTTGCATACGGTTTATTCCCGGAAATAATTTAAAAAGGATGCGATCATAATCGGGCCTTTTCAGGAACGGTTTCACATTGTTGGCAAATCCGAATCCTTCCATCGGAACACCAAACACGTTATTTTCCATCTGGCCCGACCGATTTTCGTCATCCAGGAGGCAAAGTCCATACTCACCGGGACTCAGATCTTTTATTGAAGTATGAATAATGCCTTTAGTTAGAGAATCCTTTTTTACTACATAGGTTCTGACAGGATGATAGGGATATTGCTCCGGTCCGGTATATACAGATAACAGAATGACACCATTATGATTACGAATGTTGGTGATTTCGATATCCAATGTTGTCTCTTCCTGTGAAAATGAGAATAACAAGCAGATTACCAATAAAATACCTGCAGCTTTCATTGTCTAAAAAGTTAGCCTGAACTCAAAAAATGGTCCGTTAAATGCATCTTTGATCCAACTGAACCGGGTGTTATCACCGCCATGGTAAAACTGGTAACCCGTGGTTGCCAGCAATCCGTCGGTCAGGTGGTAAGTAACTTTCGGATAGAGCAAATATTCTTCCGTTGTAAGATTGTACAACGTTGATATTTCAACGTCGAGGGTTTCATGAAAAAGTGATACTGATGGCCGGAATAATACTGAATGGCTCCATTCATGGGTCTGATCATAGAGAATGCGATTGTAATATCCGATCTGGCTGGCAAGCAAAGGGCCGAGCATGGGCCAGACTTCAGGATTGGAAATCATAGCCGGATCAAAGGTTTGAGGGGGGTCAGCCGGTATAAAATCAAATACATACTTTCCCATATACCCGGCAATGATCCGGCAGGGGCCCAGCTCACGGTCGATGCTGATAACCCACTGGATTTCAGAATTTGGTATCATCGGATCGATGGTATCGCCTTGCTCCGGGATTTTATAGGCAATCTCCCCGCGGATGCCGGTACCGAAGATCACCGATGCAAAATCGGCTCCGATAATTTGCTGACGGAAAGGTACCTGCAGTAATTTGATCTTGAAATCCGAGAACGGCGGTGCAGGAAGCACTCCGGGCTTGAGAGCCGGCAGGGGATCATATCCTTTGAACCAGGAAACAGAACCTTCAATATCCGAAAATACAAGATCCAGCTTGGCGGCAACAGAACTTTTATTCCACTTAAACCCTGGATGCGCCGGTGAACCTATTGTTACAAAGGAGGGCATATTAACCAGGTCGAACCGGTAAACAGACGGGGTGTACCACGGTGCAATGTCGGCCTCGAGTTTCAGCCAATCCCGTGGATTGTACTGCCCGCGGATACGGTAATTTCCGATACGCATATCATCATGGTCGGGCGATCTGACAAAGTAATTGGAGGGGGTAAGATTATCGGTCGGGTTCCATCCGTCGGCACGGCCCCAGGGGGATATCTGCTTGCCTATGCGGAAGTCAAGCTTGCCCAGATAAAGATCGAGGTAAGCCTCCCGGATATCCATGGTCGAAAATTCAGTTCCATATTCTGTTCCCACCCTGAACCTGACATCTGTATAGGCTTGACCCCAATTTCCGGTTTTTGCTTTCAGTTTCAGAGAAGTCTCATTATAAAGGCTTTTCTGAGTTGGCTCCTCATGGTTAATGATTCCAAAAAAACCGGTTGAACGCGTATAACCGGAGATCGCCAGTCCGGATTGGGATGCATCCTGAGCCGACAGACGAAAACAGCAGGAAACAATTATTATAAAGGAAAATACCTTCTTCATGACCCTTTTATTCTCAAAAATAGAGGAGTATGAAGATGCTGTCGCCCTATTGGAACGGGCTATTAAATCAGGACGTACAGACTAAGTGGAATGCACGCTCAACAGATTGTGAATCAAGCCGGACGGCCAAGTGAATGAAGATACTCAGAGGGCGTAAAACTTGTGATTCGTTTGAACACGGAGTTGAATGTTGATTTCGAATTGAATCCGCATTCGAAAGCGATAGCCAGAAAAGTATAGTCTTTATATTTGGGATCAACCACCATTTCCATAAATTTTTTTACCCGGAGATCGTTGATATAAGCATAAAAATTCTTGCCCAGCTCCGTATTCATGGCTTGAGTCAAATGATGCTTGGGTATCAGAAGTTCCTCTGAAACTTCCGCAAGTGAGAGCTCTGGGTTAAGGAAAAGCTTTTTACGATCCATCAGGTCATCCATTGCGTGAACAAGTTTACGGAGATCCTCACCGCGCAGTCCGGATTTTGCATACTTGATTGAATTTACAGATTCTTCTTCCATCGGGTTCTTTGGACCTCCAGCACTCGAAAAAATCTGTGCTTGCCGGTGACCGTAAAAGCTAAAAGCAAAGGAGAAAAGGGTTAGCCCGGTAAAGGAGAAGATCTTTGGATCAAAAGGCAGATGAATGACCAGCATTTGAATTCCGGCTGAAAGAAATGTGAGTAGGTATGAAGCATAAACCGTAATGGAAACAAACAGGAGCCAGGTGAGTGTGATCTTGCCTGAGCTGAAAGAGAATTCTTCACGGATCGCTTTCCGGTGGCGGGTGAGGAGAACGTAAACGATTATGCTGTAGGTGGTAAAAGAGGCAAAGACCAGAAGCTCGTAAATCAGTTTTGCAAAACGTCCGGGGTGTGCCCAAACCGGTAAAGAGCTGGTTTCATCCGGACCGGACCGGAACAGAAATGCCAGACCCAGAAACAGTATAAACGGAGCGAAATGAGCCAGATCGGTCCAGTTCCATTTTGGCTCTTCCGTAATCAGCGTTCTGACATATAGAAATAACAATGGTCCGTATACCAGCGGAATAACCAGGAAGGGAATTTCATAAGGCAGATGCTCCAGCCAGGTAAGCTTAACCATTGCCAATATCATTTCGATGGCAATAATGAATAACCAGGCCGCCAGATACCGGTCAGCCAGGATTTGAGGTCTTCTGGTTGCAATAATGATCCCTGCGAACAGGGATTGGGCGATTCCAATGTAAAGGACGGGCTCGAGCATGAAGAAGGTTATCGGTTATCGGTTATCGGCTGCAACTTTGCAAAGTTAATTTTTTGGAATAATCTTAAAGACTATATTTTTGGAAACAATTATTCCTAAACCAAAAAGTAAGTGGCACATCATCATGCAATTAAATCGGGTTATTCCAAATTGGTGGAACGCCTGAATAAATTCCCGCAGGGTGCACCTCGCCCCCTCCGATGGCTGGTTTTTTTGAGTTTTCCATGATGCGACTCATAACCGACATATTTAGAAACTCTTATTCAACGAAAAAACCTTTAAAATGGCACAATCAGTAATTAACTATCCGAAAACCAGAGAAATCCTTTACCCCCTTTTCCTTGTAAATTTTCTCTTCTTCATGTGGGGTTTCATCTGGAACCTGAATAATTTGCTGATTGCCTTGGGAGCTTTAATAGCCGGGTTTGGCCTTTTAATCTTCATCCCTTCGGCCTTGAGCCTTTCTTTTCCATTATTTCTTTTGGGTACGTTCGTGGTTTTTTCCGGTGTCACGTTTCTGCAAATTGCCTGTAACCCCTATGTCAGGGCCTTAGGTGTACCGGGGAGGGCTGCCAGCCGGATCAATCTTTCTCAAGGGCTGGGAGCCATTGGGGCTTTCATGGCCGCCTATATTGCCGGAGGTTTTATTTTGAAACTTTTTGCGGATGATCCTTTTCACGGCATAACCTGGTTTTACCTCATACTGGGTGTCCTGTTTATCTCCCTGGCTGTTCTGGAAACAATTGCCAATATGCCGGCCAATCCTACCGATGGTACCAACCATGGTGATGCGGAGGCGATATTGACCGGTGGCAAACACAATGCCTGGGGATTCCGGCATTTCCGGATTGATGTTTCTGGGCCTGATGGTCGGTCGTTTATTGGGTGCCGGAATCCTGATTAAGGTTAACCCCGGCCGTCTGTGGGTTGGTTTGCCTCATTGGCCGGACTCATGATCCTAATATCAATGTTATCTACCGGGTATACTGCGATTTATTCTATCGTAATCACCGGTTTCTTTATTTCGATTATGTTCGCTACCATCTATTCCCTGGCCATTGAAGGATTGGAACGATTTACCAATGAGGCCACCTCGCCAACGGCTAAAGAAGACAAGATCGTCACTAACTTCACTACGGAGAAGTGTCATCCCGGAAGGCCGGAACCCCATCCCTTACCCTGTATGCCCTTGGGAGCCAACTGCCAACTGCCAACTGCCTACTGCGTCGTTTTATTTCACCCCGATCTTACTCAGGAATTTTATATCCTTAACGTTCTCGTAATCATATTGATATAATCCATCGTCACCAATCATGATCAATAACCCATTGATCGGTATAACATCATAAGTCAGTATATCAGGATACTGCGCCAACAGATGTTTGTTAATGTTCATGGGATCTGATACGTCATAAACTTTCAATCCGGCATCCCCGTCGCAGATAAACAGAATATTATTGTCAATGCCCAGGCCATACGGTCCTTCCATAGGATAGGTTTTCAATTCCACCGGTTTTAGGATATTCTCGATAGAAACAACTACCAGCTGATTCACATTATTGCCGCAGTTGTTCCCGCCGCGAAGGGTAATATAGGCAAAGTTTCCGCTAACCACTACCGGATCACAACCGGTCATGTGCCAGAAGTCGGTGATGTACAGAGGGGAATTTGGAATGGAAATGTCATAAATTCTCATGCCGCTCTGCGACCCCAGGAACATATTTTCGCCTACGGTAAACATGGTTTCAATACCCCAACCGGCATTGAAATCTTTTTTAAATACCGGGGTTTTGGGAACGGTAATCGAGAAAATATGAAGTGTGGTATTATCAACCGCATACAAGGTATTTTCGTAAATCCCGAACCGGGCCATCGATCCACCGATACCGACACCGTTTGGACTAACGCCGCCTGTGCTGGTCCCCGGTGATGCATCGGTATATTTGTTAAATCCTCCCTGCCAATATACCGGATAATAATTGGTTACGATTTCCTGTTTAACCTCCTTGATTTCCCAACCAGTTACCACGCCTTTTTCTTCATCTATCCGGGCCATCGGATATTTGTCATCGTAAGGAGGCAGGGTGTAAGGAAGTACTTTCTGGACCCTCCCGACTTCTTTAATCGCGGTCAGATCTGAAATATCAATCGCAACCATGTCGATGTAGCTGTCGGCATACAAAATGTCTCCTTTTATAGCGATATCGGCATTTCCGGGTACTTCAACAAAAGTTTGATTTATAGGGTTTGCGGGATCGGTATTATCAAAAACATGGATCCCTTTCATTTCTTCAACAATGAAGATAAATTGATCTTTGAAGTAAATTTTACCGGGATTGACCAGGTCTGTAGCGGCCGATTGTTTAACCGCCAGTCTGAGATCTTCATAGCTCATGTAGATCGGACTGTTGGCGGTAAATATCTCGGTAAACTTATCCTTGCAACCCGAAGACATGGCAACGAGGAGCAGGAAAATATAGAATGTAAGTTTTTTCATTGTGATTAAAGTTTTTGCTTTGTTACCTGAAAATAATACCGATTTTCACTGCCAGACGATTATAGTCAACCGTAAGTTTCCTTTGTTCGCCAGCTGTAAAGTATAATCTCTGAACGCGATAGCCTACCGAGAATATGATTCCAAAGTTTTCTCCAAACATATTCCGGATGCCGAAACCCGGATTTAAAAGCCATCCGCCTTTAGCCAGATAGGGTTGATAATCTGGATAAGGCCAGTAGACGTCAGTTGTATAGCCTATTCCATTGGCTCCTTCATCATCCAGCACCAGGGTATACCCTCCGTAGAGACTGAAAAACGGTGAAAAGCCGGTGTTCCGTAAATAGTATCTGGCATCCAGTACTATGGGCATATAGCTTCCCGCCAGGAATTCCACCCCGATACCCAATCCAAGAGAAAGTTGTTCCGAGATATGATACCCATTGGTGGTCATGAAAGAAAACGGGGCAGGGTGCCGGTTCTGAGTCGAGCCAACCAGAAGGCCCATGTCGGTAATATTGAAATAGCCTTTGAAGGCCTTGGCACCTTTCTCTGGAGCAGGAGCAGGGGTAATGGTTTGTCCGTTGACGAACATGCAGGTCGCCAGGAGAATTAGTGTGAGGAAGAGTATTTTTTTCATTGTCAAATGGTTAGTTGTTAATGGAACTCGGAGTAGCGTAACGGGGTCCCGGCCTTCGCCGGGATGACAACGCTTCGATTTTGTTTTTTGTTATTTGCCATCATTAATGGGTCCGCTGCCGATCAGTTCATCGCCATATTGCCAAACGGCAAATTGGCCGGGAACCACAGCTCGCTGGGGTTGATCGAAAAGGAGATAGATCCCTTCGGGTTCGCAGATCACACGGGCTTTCTGGAGCTCCTGCCGATACCGGATCCGTGCGAGGCATTCTCTTTCCTCGCCGGGTTTGAGGGTTTGGTCGGGACGGATCCAGTGAACTTCATGCCGTTTAACAAGAAGAGCTTTTTTGAACAAAAGAGGATGGTCCTGGCCCTGACCTACATAGATAATGTTGTTGATGACATCTGTGCCAAGGATAAAAAGCGGTTCTTCCTTACCTCCGATGTTAAGGCCTTTTCTCTGGCCGATCGTATAGAAATGGGCACCCTGGTGTTCGCCTATAACCACACCCATTTCGGGTTTCAATTCCACTGATTTCGAAAGCTCCTGAACCGTTTGTCCGGTTGGAGGTAAAAAAATGTTCTTGGGTATCTCAATAATCCGGCCCGTTTTTGAGGCCAGTTTCTGCTGCAGAAAGACAGGCAAATCGACTTTTCCCACAAAGCAAATGCCCTGTGAATCTTTTCGTTCGGCATTAGCTAATCCTTGTTCCCGAGCAATTTCCCGCACTTCAGGTTTCGTCATTTCTCCAAGCGGGAACATCGCGTAACTCAGCTGTTTCTGGTTCAACTGACAAAGGAAATAGCTCTGATCCTTGTTCTTATCCAGTCCGCCCATCAGGCGGTAAACCGGTCCGTTTGATGAATCAATTGACTCAACCCGGGCATAGTGTCCGGTAGCTACCTTTTCGGCTCCCAGTTTCAGAGCTTCTTCAACAAATGCATCAAATTTGATTTCGCGGTTGCACAATACATCGGGATTGGGTGTTCGGCCGGCTTCATATTCCCTGAACAAGTAATCGACCACCCGCTCACGGTACTGTTCACTAAGATCCACCTGGTGAAAAGGTATACCGATTTTTTGTGCAACCATCCCGGCAAACAGGACGTCATCTTCATAGGAACATTCGGCCGAAATCAGTCCTGTTGTATCATGCCAGTTCCGCATGAAC
>Ga0163199_1000692_pt1 | contig 21234 bp, 20 predicted proteins | sample PL_2010_150m_FD_113537 | JGI IMG/M metagenome (GOLD analysis project Ga0163199, IMG submission 113537) | Freshwater microbial communities from Powell Lake, British Columbia, Canada to study Microbial Dark Matter (Phase II) - PL_2010_150m | ecosystem: Environmental > Aquatic > Freshwater > Lake ...
AATGTGTTAAACGCTTTTTTCAATAATAAACTGGCTTGCCAGCAACATTCAGTGCATTTTTTAGAAAATGTTGCTAAAAATCGCTTTACTGGCTCGCTGGATTTTAGATGCTTTCACAGTCTCAACTGCTTAGGATCCACTGTTTTTTTAGTGCCCAGTGACGCCAATGTTTCCGGCGGCAGCACAGAACCGTTGGCCAACTGCAGGTCTTCCGGCCTCAGTTTTTTGGAACTGGTCCACAGCCTGATAGTGAGTTTGACCACCTGGAGCTGGTCGAGGATGACCTCGGCGGTATTGGCGGTAATGGAAGTTGTCAACATAATTGCTCTCCAATGGATTGAAAGGAAGGGGCAACCATGTCCCATCAGGGCGTGTGCCCCTTCTGGATGAATAAAAAAATAACGTTTAGAAGTAGCCGTCCGCCACTTCCGATTGTATGCCTGCCAAATCAAGCCTTTTGGTTAACAGGCCTAAGTCCTCGGCAATGGGCCGAACTGCTTCCAGGTCTGAATCGAAAAAAGCCAAAGCCCGAGACTCCAGTTTTAAAACCTCGCTGATGTCCACGCCGTCTTCATGGGAAAGGGTTACACTTAAGCCCATAGGGGCGTGCTTCTTTAATCCCAACAGAAACAACAACAGCATGACCCCTTCGGTTTTACTCAACATTCCCGACGCGTTTTTAAGAGGCGTTGACCCCAAACAATGGCTTTGAAATACCACTATCCAAGCGGAATCTTCTGATAGCATCCTGAAAAACGTATCCAAAACCAATGCAACCGCTTCACTTATTCGTTGAAGCAAAGGACTGCCGGCATCCGTCTGTGATACCTTAATTCGCCAGTAAATACAGGGTTAAAGGACAGCCGGGGGCACTTCATTCGCTACTACGGGTTGATGGGGCATGGCTGAGAGCTTGCCCTCACCGTCAATATAAAACGGACCCAAGTGTTGATAGCCTTTATCGGTCTTTTCCCTTATGAGCTTTAAATGATTAAAGGCCGTTTTTCCGCTGTAGGGCGTGGTTGTTTTCAGCCAAGCGCGATCCGGTTTTACCATAGCGCCGTGTAAACGTGCCATCACCATTATTTCTGATGGCCCAGTCTTTACTGGAACCGCCCGGATGATAGTACCGATAGCAGTCAAAAGGCATGTCAGCCATTATCAGCCCCCCAGGCATCGCCAAAAATATCTCTGGCAATACGAATGATCGCTTCGCGTTGCGCCGGTTCGGCACGCAAAGTCAGGGCACGGTCCAGTGAATATTCCAACGCATTCGGTGCACGTTTGTAAGTCACCATCAGGTTTGTCCAGCGTTGCAAGGTCCGGGTGGACATCGTGACGCTTAATGAGCCCGGGCCATCCGTCGATCCGACAAACAGCTTACGGATTTCATTGGCGACTTTGATCATGTTGTCAGTCAACCTATCCATCACCGGGTCTATGCTGATGCCCAAGCTGTTAAGGGTTTCGTTGAGGATGGACTTTTCCACCGAAGGCTCTGAATAATCCACCTGTACCATTCTGCAGCGGTCAAGCAAAGCCAGGTTTTGCTGCAAGACACCTTGATACAAACCGCTTTGGTCGCCTTGTCCTGCCGAGTTTGCCGTGAAAATCAGACGGAATTTCGGGTCGCTCTGAACCATGTCCGTATAAATTATCCCAATTCACCTCAATAAAAGACGACACGGTAGCATGGTGCAATGATACCGTGTCGTTTTTAATCAGGGTAGTAATCTTGCTGTATAGCTTCGGTCAGACTCCACGGGCATGTAGCCGGAAAATCACTTTCATCAAGGCCGGTTTCCTGCGATGCTTTGATAGTGGCCATTTGATAAGCATCGATCAAGCACTGTTCAAGGCTTGGCTTTAATCCGGGATTATCGCGTAATACTTTCATGAAATGCAGGCGTTGAGTTTTTATAGTCAATTGCCAACTTCTACCCCGTCTTGCAGGCTGATAACGCCACTTGAGAAGATGCATCAATAAAACGGTTAAACTACTTTCCAACGCCAGCTTTTCACTTCTCCCCATTGTTTCAACCTCCTCTATCAGGTTTTCAATATCCAAGTCATTCAACCGCCCTGCCCTTAATAAGGCGGCCTGCTCTTGTGTCCAGCCGTAAAAGTCCTGTTCGTAGTTAATCATACCGTTACCTCGCTTTGTTGAAAGTTCTATTATAATGCTTGCCTTATTGATTACAGCGGCAAAAGAAATTCAAATTCACTTATATTACAAAGCATCAGTAAGCGCTTCGGACTGATGGCCTTGCGGAATATCAGAAGCAGCAATCACTTGAGGTGATGCAGGAACAGGCTTAACCGGCAATTTCCACGACGATACAATAAACGCTTTGCCGGCATACAGAAGATCAACACCGTAAGGTTTACGCGACAATGTGACACCCAGAGCATGAAGCTCTTTAATCGAATAAGTTTCGATAAGTTCATAGTTATCGTAAAAATCAATATTACCGACAAAATCGGTTTCGGGTGAATAGGCTGTAGTCGATAATCGTGGCCGGTAGATTTGACGGGTGCTGATTTTATAAGATGTGCTTAAACACAACCTGCACACCAAATTGATCAATCTTATCCAAAAACTGTCGTTTGCGTTTAGCGAGTTTTTCATCTCGGTGATAATGGCGTCAATCGCCCCCCTGACATGATTCAACTGTTTGCAGCGTTCATGTAGCCAAACTGTTGACACCGGATGGCAGCTTTAAGTCGACACGACTAAATCCCGCTCATAAACCGCGTCAGAATAAATTCAGCAATCATTTCAGGCTGATTAATATCCAGCAGGGTTAAATAACCGGGCAATTCCCGCGCAGTATCCGCAGCAACCGCGATAATGTCGGGATCGCCGGGATAAATTAATGGCTGCTTAAGTGACGTGCGGTGTAATTCTATTTTTGGAAACTGTTCCGCTTTAAATCCTTCAACCAGGATCAAATCCAGCTCAGACTGGTCGAAATGCTTCAATTCATCGTCCAGCTTGGGTTCGCGCTCCGGCGCTATTTCGGTAATAATGGCGCGGCGGCGTTTGGATACCAGCATCACAGGGGAAGCGCCCGCTTCCCGCAAACGGAAACTGTCCTTGCCCGGCAGGTCTATTTGAAAGCTGTGATGGCTGTGTTTGATCAGGCCGATACGCAAACCCCGTTGCTTTAAGACAGGAATTAATGCCGTCAATAAGGTCGTTTTGCCCGTCCCGCTCGCAGCGGCAAAACCTAAAATGGGAATAAGCGCGTGTTGCATCGTAATCAATTCATCAGACTGTTATCGTGTGCGGCGTATTCTAAGGTATTATGCGTTCGAGCTCTATGCCAAGGACGGTCTTGACACAGTACATTTCTCCCGGAGCAAACATTGATTCGAATTTTTCTGATTTTGTTGCTTATCCTCATCGCGTATTTCGTTCTGCGCGGAAGCTTGAAGCGCTTATCTATAATAGTGCCGGCAAAAGCGGCCAAAATCGCAGGGTTATCTATTATCGCCCTCGTATTGATTTACCTGACGGCAACCGGGCGATTAAATTGGCTGTTTGCGCTGGTCAGTGTGGCATTGGCTTTTATGCTGAGGTTAATCCCGGCCGTGCTGCATTATGCGCCGCAGTTACACCGGTTATGGGCGGAATTTACTGGCGCAAGGCAAGGCGCATCCGAGCAGCAGCAATCACGGCCGCATAACGTGACTGCAAAAGGCAAGATGTCGGCTGAAGAAGCTTATGAAATCCTGGGGCTGAAACCGGGCGCATCAGAGCAGGACATCATTGCCGCCCATCGCAAGTTAATGCAGAAAAACCACCCCGACCGTGGCGGTTCGGATTATTTGGCGGCGCAAATAAACCTGGCCAAGAAGCTTTTACTAAAAAAATAACCCTTATGTATTGCTGTCATGCGAAGCCGATTTTTATGCCTGTCTTGCTGTTGTTGGTTTTATCGGTAATTTTTACGCCGGAATCCGGTTATGCGTCCGCAAAAACCGGCATAACCGCCATCAATAACAAGCCGCCGCTTACCGCCGGCCAAACCTATCTGGTAAAAAAAGGCGATACGCTTTATGCCATCGGTTTAAATTCAGGCCACGGTTATCAAAACCTCGCGTCATGGAACCGTATAACGCCGCCTTATCTGATCATTACCGGACAGACGCTCAACTTATTCCCGCCCGCTATAAAAAAGCAGCCCCCGGATAAACATCACAATATTGTCGTCACAAAAAACCACGATAATGCCCACCAACCTCCCTTCACGCTTAATGCAAAAGAAAAAAAATCAATTATTTCAATTGATAATAAAAAAATGTTAAAGTTAAGCTTTAAGTGGCCTGTTAACGGTAAACTGCTCAAAAATTTTTCCCAATCCGGCAAGCAAGGCATTGATATACAAAATAAAATAAGCAAGCAAGCCGTACTTGCCGCAGAAAGCGGACAGGTTGTCTATATTGGGCAGGGACTGAGCAACTTCAGGAATTTAATAATTATCAAGCACGGTCACGGCTATTTAAGCGCTTATGCCAATACCAAGCGCCTGCTTGCCAAAGAGGGACAGCAGGTAGAAAAAGGACAGGTTATTGCAGAAATCGGTGCAACGGGAAACCAGCAAAATACACTGCATTTTGAAATTAGGAAAAACGGAAATCCGGTAGACCCCATAAATCTTTTGCCGAAATAATCTATAACACCTGTTTAGATTTATTAATCCAGTGAGTCGATATGAACGAAGAATTAATAGAACCCTCGGATGATGATATTGCAATAACACTTGACGATGATTTTGCTTTTGATAATGAATTCAGTGCAGCCGCCGCGGTAAGCGAGATATCCGATATTGAAATCACTGCTGTTAAATCAAAAAACAGCAATGATTTTGACGCGACCCGCGTATACCTGAATGACTTAGGCCGCTGGAAACTGTTGACGGCTGACCAGGAAAAAATCTACGGCATGAGGGCGCAGCAAGGGGACAGGAATGCCCGCAACATGATGATCGAAAGCAATCTGCGCCTGGTCGTGAAAATCTCCCGTCGTTATTTGAACAGGGGCTTGCCGTTACTGGACCTGATTAATGAAGGCAATCTGGGTTTAATTCGCGCCGTTGAAAAATTTGATCCGGAAAGAGGCTTCCGGTTTTCAACTTACGCAACCTGGTGGGTCAGGCAATCGATTGAACGGGCGATAATGAATCAGACACGTACGATTCGCCTGCCTATTCATATCGTTAAGGAAATGAACACTTATCTCAAAGCCCAGCGTCATCTGGCGCAATTGCTTGATCATGAGCCCAGCGCTGAAGACATCGCCGGACATCTCGACAAACCCATCAACAAGGTTGAAAAAATGCTCAAGCTCAATGAACGGGTCTCTTCAGTTGACGTATCGGGCAGTAAGGATTTCGATAAACCGCTGATTGAATCTATAAGCAGCCATGCCGGTTTGCCGCATGATGAAAAAATACAGGAAGATCGCATTAAACGGAATATTACCGGCTGGATCTTTGAACTGCCTGAAAAACAGCGTGAAGTCATTTGCCGCCGCTACGGCTTGTGCGGCTACGAAGAGGCAACGCTTGAACAGGTCGCGCAAGAACTGGGGGTAACCCGGGAACGCATCAGGCAAATACAAATGGATGCGCTAAAAAGATTAAAAGAAATTCTGCAATTTCACGGCTATTCTTTTGAAGAGATTTTCAATTAGGCAACTCGCAAAAAATACCACCCTGTCACAGTTGCCACAGATTCACAGATTAAACTTTGATAGTCTGTGAATCTGTGGCGGTTTATTTTTTGCGAGTTACCTTGAGAAATCGCCTTAACCGAACCTGTTCTGCAACGGCCAATCCCGGTAGTTAAAGACCTGGCCCTGAGCCCGGACAGTTTCGCAATCATCCGGCGAAATCTCGGCAAACACCCATTGTACGGCGTTCAATTCACCGATAGCCAAAATGCCGTTATCGGGAAAACCTCTATCCACCGGCGTATAAACAGCCGCCGCGCCGACATTGACATCGACCGCTTCCGACCACGGCGCCTCGCCGACCAGACAGGACTGCACCACATAACACTGGTTTTCCAGCGCCCTGGCCCGGCAGCCTATTTTTACCCGGTGAAAACCCGCCGACGTATCGGTGCAACTAGGCACTAGAATAAGGTTGGCTCCCGCCTCCGCCTGCTTTCTCGCCAGCAACGGAAATTCACTGTCATAGCAGATATTAATCGCGATTCTGCCGTAAGCGGTATCGAAAACTTTTAATTCATCGCCGTGTTGAATCAGCCATTGCTCGTTTTCAAAGCGCGTCATCATCAATTTATCCTGATAATCCATACTGCCGTCGGGCATAAACAGATAGGCGCGATTGCGGTAGGCGCCTGATGCCGTTTTTACCGGAAATGTCCCGGCCTGAATAATACATTGATAGCGTTGCGCCAGGCCTTGAAACAGTGCGATGTAATCATCCAGCACCGACTGCATGGCCGCCAGCTGTTTGCTTAATGATGAATAGACGGCTTCACCAAACAAGGATGCCAATTCCATGCTCGCGTATTCGGGAAACAGCAGGATATTCGCATGCTGTGCCGCCGCATCGGCAATCCAGCGACTGACCTTGTCCTGGTAAGCTATCCAGTCGGCAAGAAAACTGATGTCATATTGAGCGCTTGCAATTTTAATGGTCATGTTTAAGCCAGAAAGTCATCGGTTTAGGGGTTTCTTCGTTGTCATCCAGATCCTTCCAGACATAGCGGGTTTTAAGTTCGGGATGTTTAAAATAACCGCGTTTGTTCCAGAACTTATCCAGCGGCACATAATCGGCAGGTCGGCGCGGATGATCGACCGGACGCTCCACACAACAAAAGGTGATATGTTTAAAACCGCCCAATGCTTCAGCATGCGCCTCACGCTCCTCGAAGAAACGCACGCCTACACCTAAGCCCCTGTAATCCCTGTTTAATACCGATTCGCTGCAATAAAACACCTGATCGAGATCGTAGCGGTGTTCAATAAACGGTTTTTTAAGCTCATCGGTTTCATATTTCATCGGGATCGCCGTTGATGCACCGACGACTTTATCACCGTCAAATGCCAGCACAATCACGCTTTCCGGATTATCGATATAGGTTTGCAGATATTTTTTCTCATAATCCAGATTCCCGTCGTATAAATACGGAAAATCCCGGAATATTTCAATTCTAAGACGGGCGAGTTCAGGAATGCAGGGCCGCAGAGCCTCGCCGCTACGGCGTTCAATACGTATATTTTTGGACATAGTCATCAAGTTAAGCAAAATCGGCATTTTAGCTGAACTTGTCAATGTTTGCGCAGCACAACCGTAAAAATAGCTTTCTTTACCTATTCGCAACGTCACGCGCGGTTAACGACGGGATTGGTTTGACACTATAATTGATGATAAGATGAAAATATGCAATAAACCTTTGATAAAGGAGATCGCCTTGAAACCCAACCGGCAACAGCCAAAGCTGTTCTTTGGCGCACATATACCGCTACGCCGAGTGCTCAATCTAGCTATTCTGGCGACTATTTATCCTCCTTCGCTATTAGCCAACCCAGGCGGCGCGCACATTATCAACGGGCAAGTCAGCATTGATACCTCGTCGCCGGATGTAACCACTATTACCAACAGTCCCAACGCGATTATTCAGTGGCAGAATTTTAATATCGCACAAAACGAAATTACCCGATTTATCCAGCAAAACAGTCAAAGCGCCGTGCTTAACCGCATCATCGGCGAAAATCCCAGCGCCATTCTCGGCCAACTGGTATCCAACGGCAAAGTCCTGTTAATCAATCCCAACGGCATCGTTTTCGGCGCAAATTCGGTGATCGATACGCAAGGCCTGATAGCGTCCAGTCTTAATTTAAGCAACCGGGATTTTCTTAACGGTAATTACCATTTTATTGCCGGTTCCAATACCGGTAATATCGTCAATGAAGGCATTATTCGCGCGGGCAAGAACGGCAATATCATTTTGATTGCGCCTTCCATCAATAACAACGGCATCATCAAAACTGAAGGCGGGAAAATTACGCTGGCCGCAGGACAAAAACTTGTCCTGACCAATCTCGATGATCCTGATATTCGTTTTGAAATTCAGGCGCCCCAGAATGCGGTGCTTAATCTCGGTAAACTATTGACCGAAGGCGGCGCAATTAACGTGTTTGCCAACACTATCACGCACAGCGGTGAAATTAACGCCGACAGCGTAACGATAGATACGCAGGGAAATATCAAACTGGTCGCACAGCAGCATATTGACCTGACTCAAGACAGCAAACTGTCTGCCAATAACAGCTTCGGCGATGCAGGCACGATCACTATCGAAAGCAAGGAAGGGGCGGTAGCCGCAAACGGCACGATAGAAGCCCAAGCTACGGCAACCGGTAAAGGCGGCAACATCACCGTGCTCGGCGAGCAAATAGGCGTGTTGGATCAGGCGAGCATTGACGCCGGTGGCGCCAACGGCGGAGGACAGGTTGTTATTGGCGGAGACAATAGCCATACTGCCAAAGCCGTTTATCTGGGCGCTGATACAAGCGTTAATGCCGATGCCGTAAGCAGCGGCAATGGCGGCAATGTCCGGGTTTGGTCTGATAACGGCACCCTCGCTTACGGGCACATCAGCGCTAAAGGCGGCGAACAAGACGGAAACGGCGGCGTTATAGAAACATCCGGGCACAGGCTGAATACGGCCGGCATTCAAGTCGATGCATCGGCAAATAACGGCAAAGGCGGGGAATGGCGGCTTGACTCCGACAATATAAACATCCAGGCAAAAGGCGTTGTCACCGTTAACGGCAATAAGCCCAGCACAACGACTGAACCACCCTCCGGCATTGTTACCGCTGGCAGCATTCAATCCGCACTGAATACCGGCACATCCGTTACCGTCAATACCGACACGGCCGGGATCAACGCCAACGGCGACATCACCGTCGCCTCTGCGATTATCAAAAATGCCGGCGGCGATGCAGCCCTCAATCTTAACGCCCGCAACAACATCACTCTTAATGCGTCTGTCGTGTCGAATGCCGGTAAGCTGGATATTGCGCTAACGCCCAATTCCGATGCCCGAGGCGGCGGGATAACTGCTGTCAACAAAGCTGTGGATTTAAACACCGGTACGTTGACATTAAATGGGGAAAGTACAACGTCTGCTTCGGGCACGATAAAAAATGGCGCGCTGATTATTCCCGATTCCGCCAAAACCGAATTGAACGGCGCATTAAGCAATGTTAATACCGTCAACATCAATAAAGGTGCTCAGCTAACCATTAGTCGTCTCTCCCCATGGAATACAGATGGATTCATCAACGTCAACATCGATAAGGATGCGCAGTTAACCATCAATCGCGGCAATGCCGATTTTAAGGGCCTGATCAAGAACAGCGGAACCTTAGTGATTAACGCGTATTTCGCGGTTAACTCACTCGATCTTGACGGCGGCTTATTAACCGGACTCGGCTCGGTGAAAGTCAATGACCGCTTCGTTTTCCACTCCGGCATCCTTGACGGCACAGCGCCATTCGTTACCGCAGCAGGTTCAACAACGACATTAGCCGATGTTGGAACGGCTTATCTGGGCAGGCAATGGAACAATTTCGGTACGATTAACTGGCAGGGTCTAGCCGCGTTCAGACCTTATGGCGACAACAGCATATTAAACAACGGTATAGGCGGTATTTTTAATATCGGCAGCTTAACCAAAACTTCAGACAGCGTTCTCGAGATCAACACAGCGGAATTCAACAATCACGACACATTGAACCTGTCCGGCGGCCTGCTGAAAATCTTCAGCCCAGGCTCCGACACGGGCACTTACAATGTCAGCGGCAACGGCCGGTTGCAATTCTGGGACGGCACACGCAATTTCCACGACGGCGCTGCCCTAAACAGCGTTAATGACGTTACTTTCGTAAACGGCACGGATTATTTCAATCACGGCACAAGCTACAGCGCCGCCGGCACGCTGATTGACAATGCTACCGTAGCGTTCGTTACCGGAAACACCATCACAATGTCGATGCTGACTATTGATAATAACGGCAAATTATCGGGAACCGATGCCATCCAAATCAGCAATCTATTCAATTTTTATTCCGGCTTTCTGGGCGGTGGCGGTATGCTCACGACGCCGGCAAATTCGACAACAACGCTGACCGAAGGCATCGCCTTGCTGAACAGGAATTGGGACAACTACGGAACGGTCAACTTCGGCGTAACAAATTTATCAGCCTTAGCCAGAACAGCCGAGACCGAGCCGCCCATTAGACACTGGAATAACTACGGAACTATTTTATGGCAAGGCGCACCCGGCTCTACGAGCGATCTCGGTAAAAATATCATACTGACCAATATGCAGGGAGGGCTATTCAACATCAGCAACGATGACCCGTCTAGCGCCCGCGGAATCAACATAGGCGCATTTAACAATCATGGCGCACTGAACCTGTCCGGCGGCATACTGAATATTTTCAGTCCCGGCACGGACACGGGCAGCTACAACGTGACGGGTACGGGACAACTACAATTCCGGGACGGCACACGCACTTTCAGCGGCGCTCATATAGACAGCGCCAATAGCGTCAGTTTTATCGGCAGCACTAACCACTTCAACAATGGCGCCGTCTACAATGCACCCGAAACCCTTATTGACGGCGCTACGATTAATTTTAACACCGCCGCATCCTTAGAACATCTGGTGATGTCGGGCGGCCTGCTGAATAATACGAACAGCTTATCGGTTAAGGGCACATTCGACTGGTCAGGCGGTATACTATCGGGCAATGGCGCATTTCACTTTGGCAACGGGTTTAATTACACGGAGGGAACCATGCTGACAACCGGTTCCGTCACCATCAACGACTACAGCGGTTCATTATCATTGCCCGCGATGCCGTCAATAAACCGGCTTAACGCCTACTCTTCCGGCCATATAACCCTTAACGGCGATATTACCGCGAACGGCAACGCTACGGCCATCGCACTGACGGCAGGAACTCATTTTGATAACAGTGCCAACGCGGTGCTGTCTGCACCCCATGGCCGCTGGCTGGTGTACTCAGATAATCCCGGCGAAAACACCTTGGGCGGATTAACGGCAGACTTCAAGCATTACGGCTGTAATACCGAAGCCTGCAATGACGGCTTTAACTTGCCCACCGACGGCAATGGACTGATGTATTACATTGCGCCTGTCCTTGTCGTTACGCCGGATACCTTAAGCAGCACCTACGGCAACCACACCACTTTCTCCTCTGCCTATACAGGATTCATTGACGGCGATTCTGCTGCGACAGCTGGAATAAAAGGCGCAGCCGGTTACTCCAGCAACGCCACGACATCCAGCTCCGGCAATTACAATGCGGGCACTCACAATGTAGCCTATACCGGCGGCCTGACCAATACTCTCGGCTATCAAATTCAGGATGACAAAACGTCCACCGGCGAATGGACTATAACGCCCCGTGACTTAAGCATTACGGCTGACGCGCTCAGCAAAGCTTACGGCCAGCACGATCCGGTTTTTACCTATAAGGCAAACGGCCTGATCAGTGGAGATACCCTCAATGGCGCACTCCGCCGCAGCACCGGTGAAGACGTCGGCTATTACGCGATAACTCAGGGCAGTCTTACGGCAGGACCCAACTACACGATCAGCTACACAGCGGATTACTTGACGATAGCGTCCCTCAATTTAAGCGTTACCGCTGATGCGTTCAGTAAAGTCTACGGTGAACACGATCCGCTTTTCACCTATAAAGTAAGCGGCCTGATCAATGGCGATACACTCCATGGTACGCTCAGCCGCATTCTCGGCGAAGATGTCGGCCGTTACACCATCACTCAAGGCAGTCTTGCGGCCGGCCCTAATTACACGATCGACTACACGGCAGCTGATTTAACTATAACGCCCCGCGACTTGAACATTATGGCTAACGCGCTCAGTAAAATCCACGGTGAACACGATCCTATTTTTACTTATAACGCAAGCGGCCTGATCAATGGCGATACGCTCAGCGGTACGCTCAGCCGCATCCTCGGCGAAGATGCAGGCCGTTACGCCATCACTCAGGGCGGTCTTACGGCGGGACCCAATTATACGATCGACTACACGCCGGCTGACTTGACCATCAAGCCGGAGCCTAACCCTATCCCGCCGGAGAATCCGGTACAACAGCAAATCAACAACCAGCAAAACCAGGTGCTGGTTTTGACAAAACCGGATACATTCACGCTGGATATTAATAACACTCAGGTAACCGCGCCTGAAACAACAGCAGCAAAACCATCAAAACCGCTTAAGCAATGCAAGTAACTTATTAATTTCATTTAGAAAATAGACTATGCACACGCAAATTTCAGATGTTGTTAAAACCGGTGGCTTATTGCTTCTGCTGTCGCTTATCGCAGTGCCCGGCCACGCTACGCCGCAAATTGTCGGCAAAATCAGCTTCGCTCGAGGCAGCGCCGCCGCACAACGGCCTGGAGAAACGCCCAGAATTCTCGGCAAGGACGCTGAAATTTTTCAGGGCGACAATATCCAGACCACCGAACGCAGCTTTGTCATTATCGAATTTGCCGACGGCGCAAAAATTACCGTGCGTCCCAACAGCAGCTTCAGTATCGATCAGTATGATACGCAAGCCAAAAATCCGAAGGCGCAGTTAAGCCTGCATGAAGGCGGAGTGCGCGCCAGTAGCGGCGATATTGCCAATCAAAATCCCGAAAATTTTCAGATAAAAACCGGGCTGGCTACCGTCAAAGCGCAGCAGGCCGATTATTCGATACGGCTTTGCAAGCAGGATTGCGAACAGGAGACGCCGCAAGCAGCAGAGCACGCGCCGGTAAAAACCGACCAGAGTGTCATCGCACGGGTAGCCGATATTAAAGGCGAAGTCCTGGCCAAAAACCACGGTGACAAAAACGCCAAAGAGCGGCAATTGTCACTGGGCGGACCGTTGTATAGCGAAGATTATCTGCGCAGCCGAAAAGACAGCTATGCCCTGATGGTATTTCGCGATGGTGAAAAAATCACGCTGCAAGCTGACAGCGAAATGGACATTGCGCAATATCATTATCAGCAAGACGGTACCAAAGATCATGTCTTATACCGCTTGACAACCGGCGGAATGCGCGCGTTGACCGGCAGCATCGGCAAAACCGACAAAGAGGCTTATGCCATTGACACGCCTGTCGGAACTATCGGCATCAGGGGCACCGGATTTGACTTAAGTTGTATTGGCGATTGTGTCGATGGGACGGGGGATATTTCAACACAACAAGACAAAAAACGGCTGCGTCAAGACGATCTGTCAGAAGGGCTTTATACACGGGTCTGGCAAGGACAAATCGCACTAACGAACGAAACGGGCGAACACCTGTTGACCATGCCGGACAGCTATTATATTGCCGGCCCGAAGTCCGATGCCTTTTTGTTCCCGAATCTTCCCGATACCTTATTCAATATCACCCCCAGACCCGACAGGAATAACAGCGATATTCGCAAACTCTTTGCGGCGCAAACGCCTAAAGGCACACCATCGGGCCTGTACGTTACCGTGCATAACGGCCATGTCCAACTGACCAAAGAAGGCGGTGAAAAGGCGACGCTGGATTTGGGAAAAGACGAAGTCGGTCTTGTAAGCCCGCAGCAAAACATGACACGTTTAACGCTGCAACCGCAGTTTCAGACGCAAGACGCATATCCATTGCCCGATCAGTTTAATGAGCAGCAAGCGCATACCGGAGTTTATTCCCTGCTTAACGATAATGACGGCAAAGGGGGCGGAGACGCCTGTCAAAGCCCTGATTAATCAAGGCAACAACCAGGCTCCGTATTCACGGATCACAACGTCAAGAATAACTTTATGAAAACACAAAAATATCAAAAAATAAATTCAATAGGCTATCGCTTGCTTGGATGTGCACTGGTCAATGCTGGATTATGCGTGATGCCGGCACCGGGTCTAGCGGCTGCACCATCTGAAATCAGGTTTACCGTCAGGCATTTTTCGGTTGAAGGGTCATCGCCGCTGTCGCAAAAGGCAATAGACGCTTATTTTCAGCCTTTACAGCAGCGCCAATACAACCTGAAAGAGCTTCAGGATGTCGGCAAAGGCCTGGAATTGGCGATACGCGAACAGGGTTATCCGTTTTATCGCGTGACGCTTCCGCCGCAAACCCTGGCTGCCGGCGAAGTAAAACTGCAAATTGTTTCATTCGCGCTCGGTGACATTACCGTCACGGGTAATCATTATTTCGATAAACACAATATTATTGCCAGCTTGCCGGGACTGAAAATCTCCGAATCCCCCAATACGGACAAGCTGTCAGGCAATTTGAAAGTCGCCAACAAGCATCCGTCAAAACAACTGCAATTGACCTTTAAACAAAGCGAAAGCGCCGATAAAGTCGATGCCAAAATCAATGTCGCCGAGCAACGGCCTTATCAGGCATCGCTGATATTTAATACGGTAGGAACGCAACGTTCGGGCAATATCCGCATGACCGGCGCGTTGCAACACAGCAATTTATGGGGTATGGATCATATTCTGAACGGCAGTTATACCACCTCGCCCGATCATGCCGACAGCGTTGAGCAATACGGCGTCAGTTACAGCTTGCCGGTCTATCGGCTTAAAGGCTGGCTCAGCAGCTATTATGCATATTCCAATGTCAATAACGGAACTGTCGGCGATTTCTCGGTAACCGGTTCAGGCGAAATGTACGGCATCCATTACCAACAACTGCTACCCAAAATCGGCCGATATGAACACTGGCTGGATGCGGGACTGGATAATCGCTATTTCACCAACGATATTCTGTTTCGAAATATTCCGGTCGGCGCCAACATCCGCAGTGCGCCTGTCAGCGTCCTTTACAAAGGCGAATATCCGTGGAAATCCGCCTATATCGGCTACCATGTTCAATGGGTAGGCAATACCGATTTTGGCGACCACAACAGCCAGCCGGATTACAGCGCATCGCGCTCCAGTGCCAATCAGGACTGGAATTTACTGCGGTACGGCTCGACCTTATCGGTTAATCTCAATCAATGGCTGGTACAGACCGTATTTACCGCCCAATATAGCGGGAATTCGCTGATTGCAGGCGAGCAGCTTGGCGTAGGCGGCAGTTATGATGTCAGAGGTTATCAGGAGCGGGAAACCAGTGCCGATAGCGGCGAAATCGTCAAATTTGAAATCACTACGCCATCCTGGCAAAAAATAAATTTATTCGCTTTTTACGACTACGGCCACGGTTACCTGCACAATGCCTTACCGGGAGGCCTTAGTGACTGGAATCTCAGCAGCACCGGCGTAGGCGCCAACTGGCAGTGGCGGGATCATATCCTGGCTAAAATCGCGGTAGCCAATGCGCTTAATAACGCAGTAACGACACAAGCCGGCGATGCGCGTATCCATGCCAGTATCGTTTTGCGGTATTAAACGGCCAGGTAGGGTTGTGTACCCTGCCTGGCGTTTGATGCATTACTGTTCGTTTAAATAAAGATCAAGCACTGTTTTCGTACGGATATTATTTTGCCGCATACGCATAACCAGGTTCATAAAAAGTTCGCGCAACACAAAATAGCCTTTGTCCGGGTACTTTTCCATAAAACCCAACATACTGGAGCCGTCTACTTTAGCGACTTCGCACGCGGTCAAGGCAATCACCTCGGCGCTGCGCGGCTCACCGTCGAACATCGATAGTTCCCCAAAGAAATCATCTTTAGACAGGCGCGCCAAACCCGGCACCAGTTTACCGGCCTCATCGCCGAGATGAGTGCTCACCTGTACCTGCCCGTCTAAAATGAAGTAGACATCCTGGCTGACTTCGTTTTCTTTTAAAATGACGTCATTAGGTTGGTATTTTATTTTGCTGTACGGCACAGATTGAATAAAGTCTGGGTCATCAAGTAAGTGTATTAAATTTATCATGGCGTTGCTGACTCGTACTGGAGAGGGAGAATGTAAGATTGTTGGCATGCACCATCGCGATCCACAACCGGAAAAATTATAACTCATGTACGCTGGATTACCTTGGCAAAAAAAACATCCCATAATTCGCTGAATTATGCTACAAGAATATCGCATAACAATCTGAGCATACGCCATTGCAGACAGATGCCATTCCCTGAAGTACAAACCATTATTCGTCATGAAAAATCAAAACATCAACTATCAGCTCGAAAAACTGATAAACATCGGTATCGCCCTATCATCTGAAATGAATGTCGATTTGTTGCTGGAAATGATAGTGCAAGGCGCCAAGCAAATCACCCATGCTGATGGCGGCACCTTATACCGCATTTATGACAATGCGATAAAAATGGAAATCGTTCATTCCGACAGCCTGGATATCAAATTAGGCGGAAGTTCAGGTAAGCAGGTCAATATGCCTGATATTCCATTGTATCTTACAGACGGCACCCCCAATTTAAAAAACGTGGTCAGTTGTTCATTTCACTGCAACAGAACCATCAATATCATTGATGCCTACAATGATCAGGACTTTGACTTCTCGGGCACAAAAGTATTCGATCTCCAGAATAATTACCGTTCGAAGTCTTTTCTTGCCGTTCCGATGAAAAATCATGAAGGCGACATCATCGGCATTCTGCAGCTCATCAATTCAATAGACAACGCCAATAACTGCATAACCGAATTTGATACCATATCCCAGCATATTACCGAGGCGCTGGCCTCCCAGGCCGCTATAGTCCTCACCAAGCAACGTTTAATTGCCGATTTGGAGAACATGTTTGAATCATTGATTCAACTCATTGCAACAGCCATTGACGATAAATCCCCGCATACCGGCGGACATTGCCGTAGAGTCCCGGAATTAACGATGATGCTGGCCGAAGCCGCGCATAATACCCGGCAAGGCTATCTGAAGGATTTCTTTATGACCGATGCCGACCGCTATGAACTCAAAATTGCCGGCTGGCTGCACGATTGCGGAAAAATAACCACGCCTGAATTCGTCATCGATAAGGCCACCAAACTGCAAACTATTTTTGACCGCATTGCGCTGATTGAAACACGTTTTGAAGTCTTAAAGCGCGATCACGAAATTGCAATGCTCAAACAAAACATGCTCGCTTTAGAAAAGGGGGAAAAACCTGATGCCGGCATTGAGCAACGCTATTTGGAAGCCATAGCCCAAATCAATGATGATCTGGCCTTTATCAGGCGGGCAAATACAGGCGGTGAATTCATGTCATCCGAAGACCAGAATCGAATAAGCGCATTAAATCAAAAAACATGGTGTCTGAGCGGTGAAATACTGCCGCTGCTGTCTGACAATGAAATTTATAACTTGAATGTTGCCAGAGGCACATTGACGACAGAAGAAAGAGACATCATTAATCACCATATTGTCGCGACCATTGCCATGCTGGAAAAAATCACCTTTCCCAAGCACCTAAAAAATGTGCCTGAATACGCAGGTGGCCATCACGAAAAAATGGACGGCACAGGTTATCCCAAAGGCTTATATCGTGATGATATGTCCATCCAGGCCAGAACGATGGCAATAGCCGATATTTTCGAGGCCTTAACGGCAAAGGACAGACCTTATAAACTAGGCAAAAAACTTTCTGAAGCATTGGCCATCTTAAAAAAGATGAAGGAGAATGATCATATTGATCCGGACCTGTATGATGCGTTTATCGATCACAAAGTCTACAAACGCTATGCTGAGCAATTTTTAGATAACTACCAAAACGATGTTGACTGAAAGCGCCTGTTTTTCCATAAATTACCAATACAGTGCACGATAAGGTTTGACATTATCAAGCATTCTCTATATTATTCTCTCAGCTTGAAATTGTTTTACCGTTATGCTTATCTTTACGAAGTTTTTTCTGTAATTGCTCGTCCTGTTATCATAAGTAACTCTTAAATTTCCCAGCGCCATCAGCCTCAATCAAAAGGCTTCACACTCATTTTTTATTAGGATTACACATGACTACCGGTACAGTTAAATGGTTTAACTCAGAAAAAGGCTTCGGTTTTATTCAGCAAGAAAACGGCCCCGATGTTTTTGTTCACTTTCGTAACATCAACAGTTCAGGCTTCAAGTCTTTGGATGAAGGCCAAAAAGTACAATTTACTGTCACACAAGGCCAAAAAGGCCCACAGGCAGAAGAAGTAACCATCATTTAATGCACTATCAGGCTGTAACCCGCTCTCTTCGAGTTACAGCCTGCTTTAGCTTCACTATCCTCTACAAATGACCGCTCATGCTTGTCATTATCAATTCACCACTTAAGCTATTCCCTGCCGACTTTCTTTAAGACTGAATCTTTACGTCTATCGGTATCTTTTATGGTATCGACCGTTTATATGCAATCTACCCGAACACTCAGTCAAGTCGTTATCAGGTAGAGATCAAAAGTGCTGTTATCAACAAGCCACCCCTTCACAAGCGTTTAAATACCGCCTCAGCCCTCTCCAGGGTTTTATCAATATCGTCATCACTGTGCGCAGCCGAAACAAACCCCGCTTCAAACGCTGAAGGCGCTAAATAGATACCCTCTTCCAGCATTGCATGGAAAAAACGTTTGAATAACAGTTGGTCACATTGCATGACTTGGGCAAAGGTAGTGATTTTGCGCTCTGCACTGAAAAACAGGCCAAACATGCCGCCAACACTATTCGTCGTCATCGCAATGCCCGCCTTCTCGGCACGCGCAGCCATGCCGGCCATCAGTTTTTCGGTTTTTGCCGTCAACGTTTCGTAAAAATCCGGTTTGGCGATTAAATCCAGCGTTTTTAAGCCTGCCGCCATCGCAACCGGATTGCCGGATAATGTTCCCGCCTGATAAACCGGGCCTAACGGTGCAAGATATTCCATGATTTTACGCTGACCGCCAAAAGCGCCGACCGGCATGCCGCCGCCGATAATTTTACCCAGCGTCGTTAAATCGGGCTGTATGTTATAAAAACCTTGCGCGCCTTGCAGGCCGACTCTGAATCCGGTCATCACTTCATCAAAAATCAGCACGCTCTGGTAATCATCACAAACTTGGCGTAGCGTTTCGAGAAAACCCGGTACAGGCGGGATACAATTCATATTGCCGGCGACAGGCTCAACGATAATACAGGCGATCCGTTCACCCAGGCTCTCAAATAATGTCCGCACCGAGGCACTATCGTTATACGTCAGCGTAATCGTATGCTCCGCCACTGACGCCGGTACGCCGGGCGAGCTGGGTACGCCGAACGTCAATGCGCCGGAACCCGCCTTGACCAATAAGGAATCGGAATGGCCGTGGTAACAACCTTCGAACTTAACGATTTTATCGCGCCCGGTATAGCCTCTGGCCAAGCGAATGGCGCTCATCGTTGCTTCCGTACCGGAACTGACCATCCTGACCCTATCAATCGACGGCAGCAGAGCGCATACCCGTTCGGCCATCAGCGTTTCAATCTCGGTCGGTGCGCCGAAGCTTAATCCTTTTTCGGCAGCCTGCTTGACGGCGGCAATCACCTCCGCATGCGCATGCCCTAAAATCATCGGCCCCCAAGAGCCGACATAATCGATATACGCCTTACCTGAGCTATCGTAAATATAAGCCCCTGACGCGTGATCAATAAAAACCGGCGTACCGCCCACACCGCTAAAAGAACGTACCGGAGAATTTACGCCGCCGGGGATTACTTGTTTTGCATTGGAAAATAATACGCTTGCTTCAGTCATTGTCGGGTGTTGTCAAGGTTAAAATCGGAACGCTAAAGAATAAGATAACTTTACCATGATTGAAAGAGCCCAATGCGTTAAAATGCAAAGGCTCACTAAACTGATGGAAGAATTATGAAATCCAAAGATAGACGGCGGGGGCTGGTGCTGGTTAATACCGGCGAAGGTAAAGGCAAATCGTCCAGCGCCGTAGGTATGATATTCCGTGCAGCCGGCTGGGGCATGAAAGTATGCGTCATCCAATATATCAAAGGCCAATGGCAAACCGGCGAACAAAAAGCCGCGATGCGTTTTGACAATATTGAATGGCATGCCTTGGGTGACGGATTTACCTGGGACACCAAAAACCCCGAGCAAGATATTAAAACCAGCCGGGAAATATGGGAGTTCAGCAAACAGAAAATACTTTCTGAAGCATTCGATGTCATTGTACTGGATGAAATAAATTATTGCTGCGGCTACAACTGGATTTCCGGCGAGGAAATCGCTGAATTCATTCGCGAGAAAAAAGCGCCGTGGCTGCATTTAATCCTGACAGGGCGCAATGCCGCGCCGGAAGTCATCGCCATTGCCGATACGGTAACCGAAATGAACAAAATCAAACACGCGTATGAACAAGGCATTAAAGCTGAGCAAGGCATTGAATTTTAAACCAATAAAAATATAGCCACAGAAGATTGATACTGTTAAAAAATTATTAATACGGCTGTATATCACAATTAAGAGGAGAGAGAAATGTCTGAAACAATGAAAATTATACTGGCTGTTGTTGCTGTTTTTGCTGCCGGTTTTATTATGGTAGGCACCAATAAGCAACAAACAACCGAACAATTGGAAGCAGCGTCGACCATCAGAAACTATGTCGCAATACAAACCATGGCGAATGACAAATGCCCGGTGGCAATCAAAAAAGCAACGGGAGAACAAGTCTTTTTCCCATCCGAAACCCAGAGCGACAAAGAAAGCTATGTCACGCTGAAATGGGTGGGTGAAAACAGCAAAACCGGTGGATTCAAGTCGGCATCGTGTACCTTACGGGCGTCTTTAGGCGGTATTTCCGAACTCGTTATTGATGATAAAGTTGTCATCAAGAAATAACAGCCCAGTTATTCTTCGGCGTCTGGCAGTAATCTTGCATTTTTGCAGCGCGGTTGCCAGGCGCTTTTGAAATCACCGCCGGCAGTTTTTCATCCCGAAAAATTAAGGTTGCCGCACCATTTCCCCTGACAGCAGGCTGCAAGCTGTGCGGTGCGGCTCATCATCCGCAAGTTTTTCGAATCATTGACAACCACTTGATGAAAGCTTGATGAAAAAAAGCACCCATTCCAATACATCCCTGTTCAACGGATTTTCCGAGCCTGACCGCCGCCAAATAGACCAGGCATTGGCCATTGTGGCGCAAATACCGGACGATGCCCATTATTACCGACCTAAAGGTGTTGAGGTGGCGGCGATTTTGATGGATTTTAACGTTGACCTGAGCACAATACTTGCTGCGATATTGAGC
>Ga0163199_1000693_pt1 | contig 21232 bp, 24 predicted proteins | sample PL_2010_150m_FD_113537 | JGI IMG/M metagenome (GOLD analysis project Ga0163199, IMG submission 113537) | Freshwater microbial communities from Powell Lake, British Columbia, Canada to study Microbial Dark Matter (Phase II) - PL_2010_150m | ecosystem: Environmental > Aquatic > Freshwater > Lake ...
CAGTTTAGAATGAAATCCCTCTTACCGGTTATGGAAGGCGACTTCGGCATGTTTACGAGTGTTTTTGACTTACCTTGGTGGGGTGTCGCTCTTGTCGCGCTGGCAATGACGCACGTCAGCATCGCTGCCGTTACCATCTTCCTGCACCGCCACCAGGCACACCGCGCTCTGGACCTCGGCCCTTTCCCATCGCACTTCTTTCGATTCTGGTTGTGGCTTACCACCGGGATGATCACCAGGGAGTGGGTGGCGATCCACCGCAAGCATCATGTCAAGTGCGAAACAGCGGATGACCCGCACAGTCCGCAGATATTCGGCTTGCCACGGGTGCTGTTCGGCGGCGTATTTCTGTACGTCAGGGAATCGCGCAATCGCGACACCCTGACGCGCTACGGCAACGGTGTGCCTGACGACTGGCTCGAACGCAGGCTATACACGCCCCTGCATAAGCTCGGCATTGTGCTGATGCTGGCCATCGACGTGGCGCTGTTCGGATTCGTGTCGGGCGTATTGCTCTGGGGCATACAGATGGTGTGGATACCTTTCTGGGCCGCCGGTGTCATCAACGGTGTCGGTCACTACTGGGGTTACCGCAGCTTCGCCTGCGCCGATGCATCGCGCAACATCATCCCCTGGGGCATCCTGATCGGCGGCGAGGAGTTGCATAACAACCACCACGCCTACATGAACTCCGCCAAGCTGTCGAACAAGTGGTTCGAGTTCGACATCGGCTGGCTTTACATCCGCGTCATGGAAGTGTTGCGATTGGCGCGGGTGAGGAGCGTCGCGCCGAAGCTGCATTTTTCCGCGAAGAGCGTTATCGACCGGGAAACCTTGCAAGCGGTGATCGCCCACCGCTACGACGTGCTTGCGAGGTTCCTCAAGTCCTTGCACAGCCTGGTGGAGGACGAATGTGCGCGCCTGAAGATCGACGCGCATGAGGGACGCCTGCTGAAGCGACTCCTGAAGAAGGACGACGCGACCCTGATATTGCCTCAAAGGCAGGTGCTGGGAACCCTGCTGGCAAAGAGCGCCCCGCTTTCCACGGTCTATGCGATGCGCGCTGAACTCGAAGCCTTGTGGGCGCGGTCAACCGCCAACCACGAGGAATTGATCGAGCAGCTGCGCGACTGGGTCTCTCGGGCCGAAGCCAGCGGCATACGGCAACTCGAGGAATTCTCCCTGCGCTTGCGGCAGTATGCGTTCTGAGGGTTGGCGAATGCGGCGCACGCTGCGGCGAATGATGTCACGCCCCCTGTATCCAAACTGACTTTCCCTCGCCGATCCCCGACGTTCGATGGCGACGAGGAAGATCGACGGATGCGACACGCTTACCTGAAGACACGCTCGGCGTTTGAGGAAACGCTATGAGGGCTGGCCCCATCGGCCGGACCTCGGCCATTGCAGCCGGTGACGAAAGTTCTCCAAACCGGCCGTTCGCTATAGGCCCGTCCTGACAGCGGTCACAGAATCGCCTTAGATTATTCGATCAGGAAGCAGATTGGCCAGCGGCTCTTGACGCCCATATTAGAGACATTGGATCCCGATTCTTGACGGTCCGCGCGACTCCATATTGCGGCCGATCAGGCCCAGCGAGCGCAAGAACTCAACATTCGTGGTCCGAACATCCGGTTCGCGAAAACCTCACGGACCGCCGTTGACCACACAACGAACCGATGGTATCGGGACAGGAGTCGCCAAACTCCGATCTGTACCTGTCAATCAAGAACCGCATCCGGCAACGCTGACAAGTCGGCAATTTCGCCATCAGGTACCGCAGGAATTCGCTCTGCCACCTGGGCGAAACGATTGCACCAAAGGACCCGAAATCCGAAGGCTTTGGCCGAGTACGCATCCCAACTGTTCGAGGACAGGAAACACACTCTATCGGCCGCAATCCCCATTCGTCCTGTCGCCAAGCCATAAACCGACGGATGAGGCTTATACACGCCCACAGCTTCCACCGAGAGCACAGCATCGAACAGCCCGTTGAGTCCTGCATTGGATAAGGCGGATGCCAGCATGGATGGTGTTCCGTTTGATAGAATCGCCAACTTCATACTCGAGTCCTTGAGACGCTGCAGAACTTGCGGCACTTCTGGATAAGCGCTCAAAGAAAGGTAGAGATTCATCAGACGTTCCCGAAGTGCCGGGTCACTGATCTTCAGCGTCTCCATGGCGAAATCAAGCGCGTCGCCCGTTACCTGCCAGAAGTCCGCATGATGGCCACCCAGTCCCCGCAACCAGGTGTATTGCAACTGCTTCGTCCTCCAGGTGTCGGAAAGAATTTGCCATTGTTCCCCTAGGGCATCCTTTGCCCCCCGGGCAACGCTTGAAACATCGAAGAGCGTCCCATAGGCGTCAAATACACATGCCTCGATACCCTTGAGTTTTATGGGCTGCATTGGTTCCCTCTCGCGGAACTAACAAGCATAGACTGTAAACTATCCGGCGGTCTCGGAACCAAGCCGAAACTATTTTTCTCTCGCCGCGAACCCTTTTTCCGATTGGCTGCCTCTTAGCGGTCTACCAACAGTTCAGTTACCTAGAAAGAAGTATTGAACGCGATGCGTTCCGCCATCCAACTTAACAACTTGCTTTGTGGCGGCGTTACTTTGGCGGCAGCGCCCCAACGAACCGCAAGGCTAACTCAATCCAATCGAGCAGGTCACGACCTCGGGCATTTTGTTCCTGCACCCAAATGATTCCCCGCATCGGGCGGCCAGTAATGTCCATGGGTTTCGCGCCAGACCGGGCGAGCGCTTCGGCCTCGAGACCCTTTCCAACCCGGAACATGAATCGACCGACCTCAACGCCGCACAACATGTTGCCGTTAAGCATCCAGCAGTAACCGCCGAACATCTTCTTCTCGGCAATTCCCGGAATCGCCTTAAGCGCTGTGCGCATCTGGTCAGCCAACTCCGGATCATAGGGCATGAATCTTCTCCTGGTATAGGTTAGGATCTCGCGGCTACTCTCAATCCTTGCTTCGGTGCGCCAAGGCAATCAGAGGCGCAACTACGGCAAACTGAACGAGCGTGAAACACGTTTCCAGTGCCAGGAAATCTGCAACCGATGTCATCCGGTACTTGGCCGCGACCGGCAGGGTAGTAAACGACCAGGCGAGACACGCAAAAGTCGCTGCAGACCACACCGCGCCTGCTTTCCAGTCAGCGCGCTTAATGCTGAACAGGCGTGGATAGGCCCACGAGAAGAAGCTCGCCTGGATGAGCATAGCCGCCAGCCCCATAGGAATGATCACCTCCGCACGGTACATGTCCAAGCGGTGGTAGTGCTCGGCGGTGTTACCGATACCAAGAACGATATCGGTGGTTACTCGATCGTACAAGCAGAATCGTGCGACGCTGCGGCCGCCCTCTTTGTTGACAACCCGCATCTCACCATGCCTGGGGCGACCGTGGAGATTATGGAGATTATGCAATTGCCGGGAACATGATTGGCTTGAAATTCCGACGAATTTCAGGATTGATCACGGATACTCGGGAGCGCAGTCGATGGTCATCCATCACTTGACGGACTGCCTTTCCCCGTGGATCGTTGGACGTTGCGGGTCATAGTTGATCCGGCCATTTCAGCGATTGAACGGCCGCTTCACTCCTTCTAGTTGCGCAGTGTTTAGTGTGTGGCATTCACCAATTGAATCTGCAACTCGACTGCCGCCAACCGGGGCGGCTGCTCACCGATCCGGGCTTGAGCGGCAGCTCGCTGCAACCCCGAGTTCAGGCGCCCCGACACACGCCGTACCCTAGCTAATCACCCCAGCCGCCCCAGAACGTTGTCGGAGGCGAACGTTCGAGCCAAGCCACCGGATAGTGGGACAGGCCAGGATAAAGACGGCTCCACACAGCTGCCACCAACGCCAGGCTCAACACGCCGACCAAAACAGGCTGCCATAGTGCTGAGAAGCTAGCGTGCGCGAAAATCATGATCAGCGGATTAGCGCCAGCGGGAGGATGGACGGTCTTGGTGATGAGCATGAACCACAGCACCAGCACCTGAGCCAGCCCGTAGACCCAGAATGCATCGCCGAAACACTGATAACAGGCTATGCCAATGAGAGCGCCGCCAAGGTGACCACCAAACAAGGCTCTTGGTTGTGCGGCCGGCGCCCGTGTCAGACCAAAGAGAAATACTGCCGATCCACCCAATGACGCAAGGAGATAAGGTGATGCGGGTGGGGCAACAAGAAAAAGTGCCAAGCTGATGCCAGCCGCCGCACCGAGCGCGCACCAAAACAGTCTGAAGATTGAGGAATGATGCGATTGCATAATGTTCTTAGCAACAGTTGATTTGGTGCTACGGTGTGGAAACCAGGGACGAACGATACTTTATTGTCAGATGGCCGGCAACGAATCTGTCGCAGTCTTGAATTGCCCGCTGGTGCGCGGCACGTCAGGTTACGGGCGTCGGATTCGTAGCGCGACGACAGCATGCTCGCCGTTCCACGATGGCTATTATGAGTTGACGGGAGCTGAATTGCTTTGGTGAACCGTTGCGCCCGCGCGGTGATTGAGGTTTAGGCCGGCGGGAACTCCGACAAGGCAATCATTGGGCCACTTGTCGTGAGATCTGGCTTTCCATTTACATATTCGAGCCTAGAGTCTCGGCATTCGGGGTTCTCGGATGCAGTCAGTCCGAGCGCGGTCGCTCATTTCGTCACGTAACGGCCGGCCCACCTTCGTTTGCCGACGTTGCCGGGCGCCTGGGCAATGACGGCTCCGTGCTGAATCTGTTCAGTGGTGAACGGCCGTTGTAAAGAAGCGAACGCTCAACGACTGGTGTGTGGCGGCGAGCCTGAGAGCGCAGCTGCCCGAAGCCGCTATAGGCCTGCACTTGACGACTCAAATTTGAGCGGCCGCTCCCCTTCCGGGTGCTGTCGTTCGCAGGCGCAAATCACTGTTACTAAGTTGAATTTGTTGCTGCCTCGATGCTCCTGTCTGGGGGAATACTCTGGCTACTTGGGGAGGAAACCCACCCGCGACTATCAGGTGTAGGAATTCCACTTTGCCAGGTACCTGAGATCTGGCGCGGGAACAACTCTCCAACCGTCGGCAAACAAAGGCCCCCGCGCAGCGGCAGGGGCAGTGAATGCATAGCCAATTCCTATGGAACGGATTGGAAAATAGTCTTGGACAACCTCAATTCAAACAAACACAATTTAACCATCAACTACTTGCGGGTGAAATTCGTGAAGCCGGGAGCGCATCCCGATGTAGCGGAATCTCTCAATCCGTTGATCACTATCCAATCTGAGGGGATGGTGAAGGTGCCTCCAAGGTGTCGTAGCCGTTGTTCGGCGTCGCTGACCGCGGTCGGCCATACGATCTTAGCGATGTTAGAAATAGGAGAACGCAAACATGCACATCGAACCTGGCATTGTTGTCGGTGCCAAATTGGCGCTCAGCTATGTAACCGCCGCAGGTGCTATCGGCTATTCGGCGAAACTCGCGCTGGAGATGGTCAAGCGAGATGGGGTCGCCCCGTTCGCCGTTCGCGCGGCCATTGCAGCGGTTCTGGTGTTCAGTTTTTTCGAGATATTCCCGCACTATCCCGTTGGCGTATCCGAGGTACACTTTATCCTCGGCTCGACACTCTTTCTGATGTTCGGTGCCGGTCCCGCCGCAATTGGCCTGGGTCTTGGATTGCTGGCGCAGGGCCTTCTGTTTGCGCCCGCGGATTTGCCGCAATACGGCATGAACGTAACGAGCATTCTTGTACCGTTGCTTCTCGTTAATGTATTGGCCCAGCGTGTCATTCCGGCGAACACCGCCTACAAGGATGTGAGTTATAGGCAGGCGCTGACACTGTCGACGACCTACCAGGGCGGGGTAATCGCCTGGGTCGGGTTCTGGGCTATTTACGGAAACGGCTTTGGCGCGGAAAATCTTGCACAGGTCGCGACATTCGGCATTGCCTATATGGGTGTTGTGGTGATCGAACCACTTCTGGATCTGGCGATTCTTGCCGCCGCCAAAGGACTCCACCAATTCGAAGGCAGCAACGTTTTTCAGGCCCGGCTCTATCGCGTTGCCGCCTGACCGCAAGCATGAGGACTCCGGATATGGGGCCGAAGACCTCGAGGAGTGGGGGTCCGGACGCGGTTCGTTCCTTAAGTCTTCGGGACACGGTTCAGCCCGGATTCCAATGAGCATGAACACTTAAGGACCAAGTCGATGAACAAAGTCGCAATGAAAGAGGCGATCCTCGAGGCCAAGTTCGAAAAAGGGCTGAAATGGGCCGAAATTGCCAAGGCGGCAGGACTGTCGCCCGAGTATGTCTGCTCGGCTTGCCTAGGCATGAACCACCTCGACAAGAAACCCGCCGACGCCGTAGCCAAACGCCTCGGCCTCCCGAAGGAAGTGTCGACCGCGCTCCAGCGTTTTCCACACAAGACATGGAGCCAGGCGATCCCGACCGATCCGGTTATTTACCGCTGGTACGAGATGGTCGGCGTCTACGGTGAAACCATCAAGGAGTTGATTCACGAGGAGTTCGGTGATGGCATCATGAGCGCCATCGACTTCTCGATGAATATCGACCGGCAGGCCGACCCGAAGGGCGACCGCGTATTGGTCACCCTCAGCGGCAAATTCCTGCCATACAAATCCTGGTAGCGCTGGGCATCGCGCAATCGGCGCTGCGTCCCGGCGAAACCCAAAAGAAGGTTGTGCGTCATGGTGGCCCGTGATCCGCACCGATTCGTCAATGAACTAAATGACGCGGCGGTCGACCGCCTCATCGCCCGGCTCGAAAGTCGCGCCAAGGATGCCGTGTTCACGCGCCTGTTTGACAAGTATGCGGCCCGGTTGGCTCCGCATCCGTCGGCCCGGGTATTGGAGGTCGGCTGCGGCACGGGCGCGACGACGCGGGCATTGGCCCAAAGGAAGGACTTTTCCGGACAGGCCTTCGGCGTCGACCAGAGTCCCCCCTTCATCGAGGCGGCCCGCAGATTCGCCGACGAACAAGGCATCGCCGCCAGAGTCGATTTTCGAGTCGGTGATGCGCACCGGCTGGAATTCGGTGACGCCACCTTCGACGCGGTCTTCGCCCATACGCTGATCAGCCATGTCACCGACCCGATGGCCGTTCTGCGTGAGATGGTCCGTGTCGTGAGACCGGGGGGTGTCGTCGCGGTTTTTGACGGCGACTATGCTTCGTTGACCTACGCGTATTCGGATTACGAGTTTGGCCAGCGGATGGACGTGGCCCTGGCGACTGCCAGTTTCAACAATCCGCGAGTCATGCGTGAGGTGCCGAAGTGGATACCCGGACTCGGGCTGACGGTGCAGGCGGCGTGGGGAGACGCAGTGGCGGAAATCGGTAACGGAAGCTACTTCAAGTCCTTCGCGGAAACCTATGCGCCGTTCGTCATCAAGGCGGGCCTGGTTTCTGCCGAGGCGGTTGAGCTTTGGCTCCAGGCGCAGCGACAGTCGATCGAAGAAAAGACTTTTTTTGCCTCGTGCAATTACTACACCTATTTGGCGTGTCGCAACTGAAAGCGTTATCCGCAGGGAATTTTTGAACAATATCTCTGATGCATGGAGGGCGCATGACGAATCATTCGAACATTCCGGAACAAGAATTCTCCGAGCAGTGCCGATTCTTTCACGCTGCATTGGAGTCGTGGCTAAGCGAGCCGGACATAACCGTGGCGTGCGGTCGGTGGACCGAGGGGGCGATCGGAGAACTGATCCCTCAGGGCCGGGCTCACCTGTTGCCCGCGCGTTATGACGGTTGCTTCGCCGGCGTGCGCGAGTTGCGGCTGGAGAATGCGTTGCATCATCTGCATATCGATTTTGGCCGTGTGCACCACATTCGCTATGTGGTTGCTCCAAGCGTCTGCCTCGACTTCAAGCCGTCGTTCGAGGCCCGTCTGATGGTTCTCGGGCCCGGCGGAGCACCCACCGACCATTGGGTGGTGTCGCTCATGTTGTCTTGCCCGTATGACCGCGGAGTGCTCAATTTGCAACGCGTCCAGCGCTTCCTCGAGCTCGCTCGGGAGCAGGCGCAGCAGCGTCCTGATCTGGTCGAGTTCGACGTCGAACCTTCGGTCCGTCCATTGCCCGAGGGCGAGGATTTGCTAAAGCTGCTGCGCATCACCACGGGGCTCAGCGGCGGCGCGTGGACTGATGTCATCGCTGGGTTGTGTTCGGTTTCGGTTCCCGTCGAAGCCGGTCCGGAAATGGAGCCGGCTTGCATAGGGCTGTTGAAGGGCGCGCTGAAGCTGCCGGATGCGTCACTCGTGATCTATCGCGATCGCACGCTGATCGAATTCAAGACGGAGAAGCTCGACGGCCTGCACCGCTACGTCGAGGACGGCCATGTCTCCTGGCAGGTCGGCGCTTTTGACGATCACCATTGTCATCTGTCGATGAGCGCGGTAGACCGGGTCTTGTTTTCGGCCGAGCCGGTGTCCTGTCAGGGAGGGGGAATCAACTACACCGCGTGGTTCCTGACCCCCGCCCCGTGCGGTAATCCGTTCCGCCGGGACGGATACTTCTCGATCGTTCTGAACCGCCCCTATCACGGTAATCAACCACGCATGGAGGTGATCAAGCCCATGCTCGATCTATATCGCGAATTCCGGGATGCCGCATGGGTTCAGGCAGACCGGACGTTTCTGGAGATCGTTGCGAGCCAGCCGCCACCGCGCAGACCGGTCAAAGAGGTGCGCCACGCCGAGGCGCAGCCAAGTTGAAGCGACACACTTTCAACTGTCCACCGGTGGCCCGCGACGCTGCCGGAAATATGCTCTCGATTCACGAGTTTCTTCTCTCTGCAACAAGGACAACCAGATGAATGCGACGGAACCCCCCCGGCCCCCTTACCCGCCGTTCGATGCAAGCACTGCGGCCCAGAAAGTTCGCATGGCCGAGGACGCCTGGAATAGCCGCAACCCGGAACGGGTTTCACTGGCTTACACCCCCGACAGTGTCTGGCGCAATCGCGCCGAGTTCCTGACAGGCCGCGAAGCGATCGTGCAGTTCCTCACCCGGAAGTGGAACAGGGAGCTGGAATACCGGCTCATCAAAGAACTCTGGGCTTTCTGCGGCAATCGCATCGCCGTTCGTTTCGCCTACGAGTGGCATGACGACTCGGGCCAGTGGTGCCGTTCCTATGGAAACGAAAACTGGGAATTCGACGCGCATGGATTCATGCAGCGACGCATTGCCAGCATCAACGACTTGCCGATCAAGGAAAGCGAACGCAAGTACCATTGGCCGCAAGGTCGTCGTCCAGATGACCATCCGTCCCTGTCCGAGCTCGGTCTGTGACGCACCCCGCATGGACCGGCAGCTAGGCGGCGGGTGAAGCGCAAGCCATGAAGCCCGCTGCTCCACGCATCCATATCGTGGACGTTTTCGCAGAGCGTCCATACACCGGAAATCAGCTGGCCGTCGTGGTCGGCGGCGACCACCTCGGCGACGAGACCATGCTGCAATTGGCCGCCGAGACCAATTACTCGGAGACGACTTTTGTCAGTTCCACTCCGGAACCCGACGGAGGCTATCGGGTGCGAATCTTCACCCCGGCGAGGGAGATTGCCTTTGCCGGGCACCCGATCCTCGGGACCGCCTGGGTCGTGCGTCATCACCTTGCGCCGGACGTTGCCGGCCCGGTCCGCCTAAACCTGTCGGTAGGACAGGTGCCCGTCACTTTCGAGTTCTCCGAGTCGGGTGACGAAGTGGTGTGGTTTCTAGCGCCGCCGGTGACTCTCGGGCCAACCTGCGCGCGCGAGCGTATAGCACCGGCGCTCGGCATCCTGCCCGGCGACATCGAGATCGAGGCGCCGGTTCAACAGTTCACTGCCGGCACCTCGGCAATGATCGTCCCGCTGCGCGGGCTCGACGCATTGAGGCGCAGCCGGCTTGATCTGGCAGCATACTCGGCGTTGGCGCAGGAGGGATTTCCGCCCCTCGTCTACCTGTTTTGCTCCGAGACGCATGATCCAGCCAACGACCTGTGTGCAAGATTCTTTTTTGACGCCCACGGCGTGCGGGAGGATCCGGCGACGGGGAACGGCGCTGCCTTCCTGGGGGCATACCTGCTGGAGCACGAGTTCTTCCCCAAGGATGATCTGTCCTTGCGGATCGAGCAGGGGTACGAAATGCAGCGACCGTCCCTGGTCAGGCTTCGCGCTCGGATCGCCGCGGGCACCCGCGAGGTCCGGATCGGCGGCAGAGTGATTCCGACCTTCCTGGGAGAGCTGCTGTGAGGCCGTTGCCGCGGCTGGCTATGGCAGCGGGGAAGGCTCGGATGCCGCGAGTGGCACCGGAGCGGCGAGCAGGCTCCGCTTTTCGCGCTTGCAGGCCTCGGGTAGCGGGCAGGGTCGTGTCCCCGGCGCGGCTTCCGCAGGACATCTGCTGAAATTCCATTCGGCCGCGAGGGTGCCAAAGGCGCGGCAAGCGGGACTCTTGTAGGCATCTTTGGAGCGGATCAGGGCGATCGTGTGGTGCGGCAGTTCCGGGCTCAATGGTACTGCGCAGAGCCCGGTCTGAGTGCAGGCAATCGTGGTCGGAAGTACCGTGACCATCCGGCCCAGGGAGACGGATTGGACGATCATGCTGAGGGAGTTGGTCTCGATCGCGATGCGTGGGGCGATGCCCTGTTCCAGGCAATACAGGTCGAAGTGGCGCCGCAGAGCGAAATTGGTATTCAGGAGGACCATCGACTCCTCTTCGAAAACCGTCTTGGCCAAGGGGGCCTGCTGTCCGGCCAGCGGATGGGCGTTGCCGACGGCCAGGCTCAGCGGTTCCATGAACAGCGTATGCATCTCGATCTTGCTGGACCATACATCGGTCGACGGGGTGTGGGTGAAGGCAATGCCGATGTCGATGTTGTTTTCCGCGACGCCGGCTTCGATATCGTCCTGCGACATTTCCATGGCGCTTACCATAACGCCCGGATAGCGCTCGCAAAACTCATCCAGCAGGGACGTTGTCAGATACTCCGTGATAGGGGTCATGCCCAGGCGGAGAAAACCTCGGCTCATGTCCTCTAACTCGTTTACCGCCCGCTTTCCTGCGTCGAGTTCCTCCAGGGCGCGACGGGCGTGGAGCAAATACACTTCACCGGCATCCGTCAGCCGTACCGTCCTTCCTGAGCGGTCCAGCAACTGCACCCCGAGCGCCTCCTCCAATTGCTTGATTTGTTGCGAAAGGGTCGGTTGCGAGACGAACAGGGCTTCGGCGGCCCGGGTGAAGCTCTGATGTTCGGCGACGGCCAGCAGATAGCGAATTGAACGCGGAAACATGAGCTTCGATTGCATAGTCAATTCCTATGGGGCAGATCGGAAAATAGTCTTGGACATCACTATTTCAAACGGACACAATTTATTCATCAACAACTTGTCGGGCTTCCCGAGCATAATGCACAAGCCGGTCGGAGCCTGACGCCGTGCGAAATCACCGCCGCAGGTTGGATACGCTCCGGCGTCTGCCGGAGAGCAATGATACGCAATTTCGGAGTTCTTTATCGTTTCGACGCAGGTGCCACTGCAAGACGTTAACCAGAGGAGAAGTCCAACCATGACATCGACTACCAGAGAAGAGGTATTGCGGCATCTGACTGCGGTCGCCGAGTTGCAGCCGCCGGTGCAGAAGACCGGCAAGGCGCCTTATCCCACTGCCATGACTCACGAACTGTTCCGGGCCTATACGCGATCGCCCCATGACGTAGGGGGCGAGCACGACATCCCGTGTGATTGGAGCGACGAGGAACCGGAGGCTTGGGGGTTCCGGGCCTACGTCACCACTGAGGTCCTCGCCTGGCGCGGTGTCTGGTGTGCCGAGGAAAGGCGTCGCATGCAGAATGTCGACCTGGGTACGACTCAGTACCTGGGATTGCCCTACTACGGGCGGTGGTTGCTTTCTGCGGCACGGATATTGGTCGACAAGGAGCACGTCACGCTGACGGAGCTGATCAACAAGATAGACGAGGTGAAAAAACGCCATGAGCCACGATAAAACTCATCACGCCACGATCGCTACCGGGAAGGGCGATCCCCAGTGCTTCAAAGGCACCGCCGGCCCGGCCAAGTTCAAGGTCGGCGACCGGGTAAGGATCAGGAACCTGCCCGACATCTTTTACACCCGCACCATGACGTATACCCGCGGGGCGGTCGGCGAAGTGGCTGTGGCCACCCACGAGAGCCCGGCGCCGGAAGACGAGGCATGGGGTCACGTCGATCATTCGGAATGGTTCTACATCGTGCGTTTCCGGCAGAAGGACCTGTGGCCGGAATATCCCGAGAACTTCCCCAACGACACCTTGCAGACCGAGTTCTCCGAACGCTGGCTGGAGGCGGTCTGACCCTCCGTCAATTGGACCAAGCATAGAAAGGTAAAGCATATGTCAAACGACCACGACCACGATCACGACCACGGCCATGGGCACCGTCCCCCCGCCCCGATGGTTGAGGAAATCAGCGACTTCGAGGCACTCGAGATCGCCGTTCGCGAACTCTCCATCGAGAAAGGTCTTTTCACCGCCGAAGATCATCGCCGCTTCACCGAATTTGCCGAGCATATCGGTCCCACGCCGGCCGCCCGCATGGTTGCCAAGGCCTGGCTGGATCCCGAGTACAAGAAGCTGTGCCTGAGCGACGCCATCAAGGCGAGCTTTTCGGTGGGCGTGGACTGGCTGAACCCGACCGGGTTCGGTACACCGAGCGACTATACCGACCTGCGCGTCCTCGAGGACACGCCGACCCGGCACCATGTGGTGGTGTGCACGCTGTGTTCGTGCTATCCCCGCCCGATCCTCGGTTTCCAGCCGGAGTGGTACCGGACCCCGAACTACCGTCGTCGCCTGGTTCGCTGGCCGCGCCAGGTACTCGGGGAGTTCGGGCTCGTGCTTCCGGCGGAAGTAGAGGTCCGGGTCGAAGACTCGAATCAGAAATGTCGCTTCATCGTGATGCCGGTGCGCCCCGCCGGGACGGAGGGCTGGAGCGAGGATCAACTCACCGAAATCGTGACGCGGGATTGCCTGATCGGCGTCGCGCTGCCGAAGCCCGGCAAGACATCGAACATCAACCTGCCGGTGCATCGGGCGGTCAACCCGGTCCATCACTAGGAGGCGGCAGCCCATGTCTGAATCAGCGAAACTGAATGCGACTGCCGGCGGATCGGAGTTCGCCCCGGTTCCGTTGCTGGAGGAAATCAAAGGGCACGGGCGGGTCTGGGGAGATCTCGCCAGCCAGTATGGCGTGGAGAATCCCGACCCTCCCTGGAAGACCAGTCTGGAAGGGATGTGCGATGTCCTTGCGGAGGGCCAATGCGCCCTGCCTCCGCCCGAACGACGATGGGAGGAGGATGCGTTGTCGGAGGACCTCTACAAAGACGTTCCATTCCCCGAACGACAGCTTCTTGCCTTGGCCCATTCCTTGATCAAGCGTGGTCTGGTGACTGAAGGCGACCTCGCGGTCCGGATGAAGCAGGTACGCGAGCGGCTCACTGCCGCCTAGCCGCAAGGCTGTCGTCGAATTGGCTTAGGCGACGTGATCAATCAGCCGATGCGCAGAGTAGCAATGTTGGTCATAGTTGTTGCATAGCAGCGAAATCCTCACCGTCAGGGGAATTTCCGGCGGGCTCGCTGATGTCGGGCCGAACGATCGGGTCCGCCGCGAGAATCCCTGCAAAAACTTGCCTACGGAGAAATGACCGGTGTCGATTCGAGGTGTAAACATCAACATCCAGGGCCTTGGCTACCGCTATAGTTCGCGGGGCAAGCCCACCTTCAGCGATCTCCAGCTCGAATCAAAGCGCGGCGAGGCACTGGCGATCATCGGTCGTTCGGGCTGCGGCAAGTCCACCCTGCTGCACATCGTCGCCGGTCTGATCCGTCCCGAAACGGGCACCATACATTTCGACGACAAGCAGATCCTCGGCCCGTCGTCACGCTGGGTCATGATGTTTCAGGCCCCACATCTCTTTCCGTGGATGAAGGTCTCCCAGAATGTCGGCATCGGCCTGCGTTTCGCCGGATGGCCGGAAAAGGAAAAGCGCGAGCGCGTTGCCGAAGCCATCAGCCTGGTGGAACTGGGCGACTACGCGGATACCAACGTGCAGGATCTTTCGGGCGGTCAGCAGCAGCGCGTGGCGCTGGCCCGTTCCCTGGTGATGGAGCCGGAATTGTTGCTGCTCGACGAGCCGTTCTCGGCGCTGGATGCATTTACCCGTGCATCCCTGCAACGTGATGTTCGTTCCATCGCCAAGCGCCTCGGCTTCAACCTCATCATCGTGACCCACGATATCGACGAGGCGGTACTGATGGCGGATCGTGCCCTGATCATGGCTGGGGCTCCGGGCAAGATCGTGCACGAATTCGATGTCCCTCTCGACGATCCCCGCCAGCGCCAGGATGCCGCCGTGCAGGCGATGCGCGCTCGCCTGATGGATGCCTTCCACAGTGCCGCCCAGGTGCCGGGCGCCACTGTCGATGAAGCCACAGACGATACGGAGTCCGGACCAAGCAGTGTTTCGCAGCAAGCCTGACCGCGACGGGGTCAGGACACCACCACCCACAGGAGGAAACCGAGAATGTGCAAATTGTGCGACCAGCTATTCCCCGGGAATCACCAACTTTCCGGCCAACCCCACCTGGATTACCAGAAACACGGTGACGGAATCCAGGACCCCAAACTGGTTCTGGACTATGACCCGCTGTTCAGTGGCGTTCTGGGGACCGGCGTCAATCGCCGCAATCTGCTCAAGCTGGGCAGCCTGGCGGCGTTGGGCGGCCTGTTGCCTTCTGCGACGTCATTCGCCCAGGAAAAGAAGTGGGATCCAACGATCCAGATCGGTTATCTGCCGATTACTGATGCGTCCGCGCTGCTAGTCGCGCATGAAATGGGATTCTTCAAGAAGGAAGGCATCGAATCCGCGCCGCCGACCCTGATGCGCGGCTGGTCGCCGCTGGTTGAGGCATTTTCGTCGCACAAGCTCAACCTCACGCACATGCTGATCCCGATACCGATCTGGATGCGCTACAACAACAAATTCCCGATCAAGATCACGGCCTGGAACCATACCAACGGCTCGGGCATGATCGTTCACAAGGACAGCGGCATCAATTCGCCCAAGGACTTCGGCGGCAAGCAGTTCGCCGTGCCGTTCTGGTACTCGATCCACAACATCATTTCGCAAAAGATCATGAAGGCCGCCGGAATCACCCCGGTGATCCGGCCGCAGGATGCCAAGCTGGCGCCCAACGAGTGCAATTTCATCGTCCTCAATCCGCCCGACATGCCGCCCGCGCTCGCTGCCAAGTCGATTGACGGCTATTGCGTCGCCGAGCCGTTCAACGCCCTGGGCGAACTCCGGGCGGGCGGCAAGATGCTGCGCATGACCGGTGACGTCTGGAAGGGCCACCCGTGCTGTGTCGTGGTGATGCACGAAGCGGACACCATGGACCCGGCCCGCGCGGCCTGGGCGCAGGGGGTGCACAACGCCATCGTCACCGCTCAGATTCACCTGGTCGAAAACCGCGAGGCCATGGCCGAAATGCTCTCCAAGGACGGCAAGGGTTACCTGCCGTTCCCGAAGGAAGTGGTGAAGCGCGCCATGATGCTCTACGACGTTCCCTATCCCGGCAATGCTGCCGCGATCAAGCACAAGGACTGGGGCATGGATCGCATCAATTTCCAGGGCTGGCCCTACCGTTCGGCGACCGAACTCGTCGTCACCGACATGAAGAAGACGGTGATTACCGGCGATTCGGCTTTCCTCGAGAAGCTCACCCCGGATTTCGTGGCCAACGATCTGGTCAACTACACCTTCATCAAAAAGGCGCTGGAAGCCAATCCAAAGTGGAAAAACGACCATAGCGTGCCGAAGGCGGGGGATTCCTATACCCGGGTAGAAGTCGTCGACATATGAGCAATGCGGCAGTTGGCGCGACGGTCGTGCCCGCCGCGGGTGCGACTCGATCCAGGACCTCCCGCGCGGCTGAGCAAACCGCGCGGGGTGTGCTGAATTTTTCACTGGGAATCCTGATCCTGTTCGGTCTGTGGTGGCTGGGCGGCAATTTCATCGCCAGCAATCCGAAGACTGCCAGCTTTGCCGGCTTCGGCCTGATCCCGACGTTGCAGGCGTTCCCGGAATTGTGGAACTTGGGCAAGCTGCAGAACGCGGCCGCCGCCAGCGGCATTCGCCTGGGGAGCGGAATGCTCCTTGCCATCGCCATCGGCGTGCCGCTGGGTATCCTCATGGGCCGCAGCAAGCGCTTCCGTGACCTGAGCAACTCCCCGTTCCAGTTGTTGCGCATGGTCAGTCCGCTTTCGTGGATGCCGTTGGCTGTGCTGGTGTTCGCGACCTGGGATGGGTCTATCGTTTTTCTTGTGGCCATCGCGTCGGTCTGGCCGGTAATATTCGCAACCGCCGCCGGCCTCGCCAAGGTCGATCCGGCCTGGTTCAAGGTGGCGCGCAACCTGGGCGCCAGGCCGCTGCAGATGCTGACGCAGATCATCATGCCGGCCATCAGCTTTGACATCCTTACCGGGATACGCCTGGCCCTCGGCGTGGCCTGGGTAGTGCTGGTTCCGGCGGAACTGCTGGGAGTGACCTCCGGTCTGGGCTATGCCATCAAGGACGCACGCGAAACCCTGTCCTATGACCAGCTCACGGCCATGGTGCTGACGATCGGGGTGATAGGCTATGCACTCGATACGATTTGCGCGCTGTTGATCAAGCGCTTCAGTTGGCATCGCGGAGACGCATGAGGCATGAGTGATAGCAGCATTGTCGCGGTGGGCAACGCCGGAACGCACGGGCTGACTCAATCGCGCTCCTCCGTCGCGCTTACCAGTATGGCGTGGAGTACGGGCAACTTTGTCGGCGGTCTGGCCATCCTGTTTGCGCTTTGGTGGCTGGCCATTTACGTTGCTGCCCTCAATCCCGCGCTGTCGCAATTTGCCAATTTTGGCCCTGTTCCGGCGTTCAAGGCGATCGGGCACATGTGGGAAAAAGGGGTGATATCCAAGGCACTGGGAACCAGCGGCTATCGCCTCGGTGCCGGGTTGCTGATTGCGATCTCCATCGGCGTGCCGATCGGCATCCTGATCGGCCGCAGCCGGCGCTTTCGCGAGTTGAGTAACTCCCCTTTTCAATTGATGCGGATGATTAGTCCGCTCTCATGGGAACCGATCGCGGTCATCGTGTTTGCCGGTTGGGAACAGGCGATCATTTTTCTGATCGCAGTCGCCTCGGTCTGGCCGGTGATGTTTTCCACCGCCGCCGGGCTGTCCAAGGTCGACCCGGCGTGGTTCAAGGTGGCGCGCAATCTGGGTGCCAGGCCCTGGCATGTAGTGACCGAGATCATCATTCCGGCGATCGCCTTTGATGTCCTTACCGGTATCCGCCTCGCCCTCGGAGTAGCCTGGATCGTGCTCGTTCCGGCGGAATTTCTCGGCGTGACTTCGGGCATCGGCTACACCATCGAGGACGCGCGGGAATCGCTGGAATACGAGAATCTGATGGCCATGCTGCTGGTCATCGGGGCGGTCGGATATGTTCTCGATACTGCGTGCATGGCGCTGATCAAGCGTTATAGCTGGCATCGTTAGGCTGGTGTCGTTGGCACAGGGCGAAGTTTTGTTTCCCGGTCGTGAAAGCGACCGGGTCTTGAGGAGCAGGATCCAAATGTCGAACAAGATTCACATCATATGCGTATCGGGCACCCGCGAAAAACTGCAGATGGCATCGATGATCGCCTCGGTCGCAGCCGCATTGGGGGATGAGGTGTCGGTCTTCTTCTCGATGAACGCCTTGCTGTATTTCGTCAAGGGACATTCGACCGAGGCGCCGGCGGAAGGCGAATTCGGCGCACTGATGGGCAAAGGGGTGCCGCCTTTCAGTCAGCTCTTCAGACAAGCCGCCGATCTCGGAGATGCAAAGTTGCTGCCGTGCTCAATGGCGATTGATTTGCTGAAGATCACCAAAGAGGACCTGGACCCGGCTTTCGGCGAACCGACCGGGCTGACACGATTTCTGAGCGACGCCGAGGGCGCACAGCTTCTGACGTTCTGAACGGTCCGGCGGAACAAACAACACCCAACTTGAGGAATACGCAATGAGTGAAAGCAAAGTAATCGACGCGCGCGACACCTACTGCCCCGGACCACTGATGGAGCTGATTACCTACATGAAGCACGCCAAGGTGGGCGACGAGTTGGAACTGCTGTCGACCGACAAGGGTTCGTCGGCCGACATCCCGGAATGGATCAAAAAAGTGGGGCACGAGATGGTCAGTATCGAGAAGGTCGAGGAGACGTGGCATATCAAGGTTCGGAAGGCAAAATAGTGCACTATCGGCATGTCGCTGGTCCGATACGGACACCCTGATCCCGCCCCGGATCAGTCGAGAAATTCACGGATAGGAGAATGCAATGAGAATCTTAGTCGTCGGTGGCGGTACAGCGGGAACCATAGTGGCGAACAACCTCGCTCGCCGGCTCTCTGCTGAAACACGTTCCGGGAAGGTGCGGATCACCATGCTGTCTGCCTCGGACCGGCACATGTATCAACCCGGCCTGCTGTATGTGGCGTTCGGGCAAATGACCCCCGACCAACTCTACCGTGATCAGGCGAGCCTGCTCGAAGCGAGCATCGATTTTCACGTTGACCCTGTCAAGCAATTCCAGCTCGACCAGAAGAAGGTTTTGACCGAGGGCGGCAAGGTGCACGAGTACGACATCCTGGTGATCGCCACCGGCTCGCGCATGGTCCCCGAGGAGACGCCCGGTCTGAACGAGGGGGCGGAATTTTTCTACACCGAAGCGTCCGCCGTCAAGATGTACAAACGCCTGCGCGAATTCAAGGGGGGCAGAGTCGCCGTCGCAGTCGGCGTGCCGCACAAGTGTCCAATTGCGCCGGTCGAAATCATGTTTGCGCTGCATGATTTCTTCAAGGCGCGCGGCATTCGCGACAAGGTGCAGATGAAGTACTACTACCCGATTGGCCGCATCCACACCATCGAGAACGTCGCCACTTGGGCCAAGCCGGAGTTCGACCGCATCGGCATCGAATACGAGACGCTGTTCAACATCAAGGAAGTGGACGCAAAGAACAAGATCCTGAAGAGCGAGGAAGGCGTCGACGTGGAGTATGACCTCCTCATCGTCATCCCGGCACACCGCGGCATGGAAGTGATCGAACGGGACAATCTCGGCCAAGGCGGCTGGATCCCGACCAACCGTCACAGCCTGACCATGAACGGCCACGACAACGTCTACGTGGTGGGCGATACCACCAACCTGCCGGTGAGCAAGACCGGCTCGGCCGCGCACTTCCAGGCGGAGGTGATTTCCGAAAACATCGCTTCGATCATCAAGGTCGGCGAGCCGGTTCGCGACTACGACGGCAAGGTTTACTGTTTCATCGAAGCTGGCCACGATCGCGCGACCTACGCGATGTTCAACTACCAGAACCCGCCCGACCTGAAACCGCCCTCGAAACCGATGCACTGGTTCAAGGTGGCCTACAACCAGATGTACTGGACCAGCGTCCGCGGTCTACTTTAGGGAGATGAAGTAATGACCACACAGACAGACGCGCCCCCGACTGCGGCGATCAATACCGAGGACTTGCAGCGACTCGTCGAGTTCGCACAACTCGTTACCTCGGCCCAGGACGCCATGTCCGACGACATCGTCACACGCTTGGCGAGGGTCATGAACGAGGGCATTACCCTTTTGGACCGCCTTACCCGAAACGAGGGGCTGATGACCCTGCTGCGCGTACTCGACCAGCCGGAAAGCCAGCGCCTCCTGGTTGGCTTGGCCGAGGCGCTCAGGGCAACCAGCCGGGATATCGCGGTCACCGCGCCGACCAATGGTGGCCTGGTCGACCTGTTGCGCGGCGTCTTTCATCCGGGAACGCAGGAAGGGATCCGGCTCCTCTCGTTGTTGGGCCAGCACCTGAACAACAGCCTGCGCGAGCAGCATCGGCGCGGCGGTTAGTAATTCGCTGCTTCCCGGCTGAACCGGGAAGCAGCTTGCCGCCCAGGTAGGTGAACGACTGGCGCCATCGTGGCCATGGCGAAGTTCATGGCGCAGGATTGGCTATCCTTGGCACAGTTTCGCAGGTGGTGTCGGCAATAGTTTGACCCGTAAGATCTCATTGACCGATGCGGAATGGATTGCTTCGATGAAAGGGGGCGATCTTGGGGTTGCGCAACAATTGCAAGTGAAGAAGCTGTGCTGACAGGGCAAATGGAACAGCGATTCCAGAATGGCTTGCCTGCTGTGAGTAGGCGGTGACTAGATAAGCGCCTGTTAAGAGTCGAGAGTCGGGCGCCAAGACCCGGTGGCGACAGGCAGGCTGGAGCATTCCAACTCCTGCCGCGATTATTGGACTCGACAACCCGGTGCAGGAGGGAATACGCCACCCGCCACTGGCGTTTGTCGCACAGCAATGACACAGTCTTGTCGTTGAGTCGATTGATTCGGCCGCTCCGCTGTTGCTGATTGCGATCAAGAAATCCAACGACCTCACCCACAGCCAATTCATTACGGCCCAATCCTTTTTTCGGCTGATCTCGAATTTGAACATCGGTGCCATCCAGATTGATGGAGGCATGTTCAATCAGCCAGGGCCGTCCATCGTCTTGATCCAGGATGAGCGCGTGTTTCCGCCTCAACTCGAGGACTTGACCTCGACGCAGCTTGTTGGTGCGCGCATCGAAATACTCAATGGCCTGGCCGACTTGCAAGCGCGATTGAACAGCCGGTACCCAACGCGGTTCGTCAAGCACACGATCAATGGCGACACGCATCCGGTAAAGTTCGAAGACCGAGGCGGCATTCAATGCCTTGAGGACCTCAGAAAAATTCATGGCGTCTTGTCTTTCTTGACCAACTGCTTCAAGATTAGGCGACACCCGCAGCATGCGCCTGCTGGTCGGCATGGTAGCTTGATCGCACCATCGGCCCGCTGGCGACATTTGAAAAGCCCAGCGCGTCGGCTTCGCGCGCGAACTGTTCGAACACTTCGGGATGCACATAGCGCAAAACCGGCAGGTGGTGGCCGGACGGCGCCAGATATTGGCCGATGGTCAGCATCTCGACGTCGTGGGCGCGCAAGTCGCGCATTACGTCGAGAACTTCCGCATCGGTTTCGCCCAGGCCGACCATCACGCCCGACTTGGTGGTGACGGCAGGATTGCGCGCCTTGAAGGCTTTCAGCAGGGCCAGCGAATGCAGGTAGTCGGCGCC
>Ga0163199_1000694_pt1 | contig 21231 bp, 34 predicted proteins | sample PL_2010_150m_FD_113537 | JGI IMG/M metagenome (GOLD analysis project Ga0163199, IMG submission 113537) | Freshwater microbial communities from Powell Lake, British Columbia, Canada to study Microbial Dark Matter (Phase II) - PL_2010_150m | ecosystem: Environmental > Aquatic > Freshwater > Lake ...
AATATCTGGACCTGTGTATTGAGTCCAAACCGATTCTGATACCGAATAAGGAATTGAACTTTTTACAATAAGAGTATTTGAAAATATATTATTGCTGGTAACATACAGCCACAAATCTGCACCGCCATATAAAAAAAGACTCTTTAGTGGACCAGAAGCAAAGTACGCTGCTATAACAGGCTCGTCAACTTCGGGGTTTGTTGTTATCTCCAAGAGTGCTTTAGTAATATAATCTGACTGAGGAGGACTATAGCTATTAGAAAACTCTGCGTAGGGAATAGCTATAACATAATCTCCTGTACTTACTCTCCTGTCCTCTGCAATTAATCCTCCCAGATCTCTTGGCCACTCTCCTGCATCAAGTTGTCCAGGAGTAAGTTTTCTGTAGTAAGAACCGACACCATTTCTGCAATTTGCCCTAATTACATACTTTGTCTTAGTTGCAACATACTTCCCAAGTGCACCATCCCACACTAATGCTGGTGTACTGCCTTCCGGTGGCTTTGTTGGATGCGCAGGTTCGTTCGCGTTCCAAATATAGGAGTCGAACTCCCAACATTTTAGTGTTGGATTCCAGACTGAAACATCGTTGCCATCTGCATCCTTCTTACGAGATCCATCAGCGTTTCGTTTGTAGAAGGATTCAATAGACTCTTCCTCATCATCTTCAAAGAACACATCTGCAATATCCTCTCCATCTTCGTCAGAGATAGAAAGCGAAAACCAATACCAATCTGACAAAACGTCAAAGACAGGAGCACCAGGAATACCATAAGGAACAGTAACATCGTCATCCCTGAATACCTGAATTCTGAAGAACGCTTTTGGCTGCCCCGGAAGAGCAATCTTTTTGCGCTCTGCTGCAGGAATGAAAGGAGGCACATAAATTTCAACAGTATCTGCACCAAGTACGCTCTTACAAGCAACTACAGACCCATCTGCATAAGACAGTTGTCTAGTTCCTTGCTGCAGTCCGCCTAAATACATCTGTTGCTTCAAGATTCCCAACTGTGCATCTCCAAGTCCTCTTTTTAACATCGCCTTCTTAGCGTCCCCAAAAAATTTATATACCTTGGTTCCGATCTCCTGGATAATCTCAGAGTATTTGTAGACAACATTTGCCATCAACGAACTCCAAGTATAACAGGAAGAACATCAATGCTCTCAACACAGAAGTACGAGCCGTTTGTGTTCTTAACTCGTACACCCACAGCCGCACCTTGATTATCTCTGTTCACAGGAACAGTGTACTCTCTGTGGAATCGAGAGGCTTCTGCAGGAACTGAATGAACCTCTCCTTCGTCGTTGTCTACTACAGGAAGAACCTCCAGACTCCCCTCGAACTCCCCAGACAGTACAATGTTCCTCATTCTCTTCTTGTTTGCTACACCAAGATCTGTAGAGAAGGTCTTGAAGTCTGCTTCGATGTTTACTCCATTGTCACTCTCCCCTTCGAGCTTAAAGATTCCAGAAGATCCTGCTCCGATAACAACTCCGTTGAAGACAACAAGACTGTCAAAGTCCATACCTATATACTGCGATGCAGCAGCATTAGTTGTGTTTATCCTTACTCCAAGCTTGCTCATGATGCAGTTCCTTTAGCTGTTCGAAGTGGAGCAACGTTTCTTGCGTACCCTACAACACCCATCTTTCCAAACCACAGTACTCCGTCAATAATATCACTGGACTGTCGAGCACTTGAATTGCCTCTCCGAGATGTAGCAACTGCACTATGATCCACCACAGAGACTACGTATCCAACTGCCCTTATCGTTGGAAAGGGAGCTACAAGAATAGCAGTTGCTCCGACAACATTCCATGCTGTTGCCTTGCCTACCCTCGACGGAGCTACTGCACTCCCTTGTACAACATTGACAATACTTCCACCAGCAAAAATAGATGCAACAGGAGAATTCCCTTGCGCAACAGCTCCAACCAATCCCAAGATCGTTGGAAACATTGCAGTTGCTTTCATACTGCAATTTATGCCTGTTTTCCCTGTGCCAGTAGCAGCTGATCTTGTAGCCCTCATTCTCGCTGTTATTACTTGTTCCTTCGTTGCAGAAAAGAAGACATTTATCAGCGCTTGTTCTGAAATACTACCGACTGCCCTGACTCCCACCATAACACCTGCAACTTCCGCAGATTCTGAGATTGCAAGAGAAAGCAGATCTGTTGTCATAGTGTCTGCAACTGTAACAGATTGAGAGATAGCCTTAGAAAGTCCACCTGGAGTCATAGTAACAGAAGCAGTTGCTGACTCAGCTTGGGTTGCTTCAACAACCACAGGAACGTCCATTCCAGAAAAGCCTAATGGAGGAGTATACTGAAACGCAGTCTTGCCAAAGTTTATCGTTGCCCCATCAGACTGAGCATACTCTGTTATAGCTGGATAGTACGTATCTGTAGCCCAAGCAGAAGCATCTGGATTGGTTCCGTTCTCAGGATCTCTTGTACCTAAAACTCCGTCTTGCCATACCCAGAGTTTTTTGGCATCTGTGTCAACTGCACAGGAGAACTTACTTCCTGCGGGTTGCCCATAGATATTTCTTCCATAAGAGTCTGCTACGTTTCCAACAGGATTATCCAGTACATCTGCAGAAGCCGTAGCAATGCCCAAAGCCATATGAGACCCGACCGAACCAAAGACAAACTCGAAGTACCACTTCCCTGAAGCCAGTGGTTCAATACATCGAGCTCCCTTCCAGTCGCCTATACCCTCTACGCAAGAGGCTGTAAGGTTCCCGTTGCTCAGAGTTAGATTTGCACTCTTGTCGCTTGGATTAAGTGTCCAGGCCATCTTTTACCTCTTATGCATTCGTGAGCGTTCCACTACAAGTGATCTTGAATGTGTCTCCGTTCTCCACATCTTCACTTGCAGCAAACTTGGAATAGCAGAATAGCGTCCCACCACCAGCAGTATCTTTCCAAGTATCTGCATCTGTTCCACCACCAAAGAGGGCTCCGCCGTAAAGGGTCTTTGCTTCTGCCGAAGTAAACACAGCCTTAGATGCTGAGTTAGTTATCACACCACCAGCTGATGCCGCCGGGACAAATGCTATCCTGGCTGCTTGAGTAAACCCATCCCACTCTGTAAACACCGGAACAGCATAGGTCATTGTAATAGCAGCCGTTGTGTTTGTCTCAACGGCATTGACAAACCAAGCAGTAATCTGCGTTCCAGCACCAAGACCTATGTCCCACAGATAATTCAGCCCCTGCGTAGTGATAATGTTTGGCCGATTCAGCTGCTGCCATTTGAGTCTACCATCTTTATCGAAGCACTCAAAGTCCCAGAAAGTACCACCAAGCAACTGCATCAACATTTTCTCGCCCATAACACTTCCTGAGAACTCTGCTCCTATCTTTGCTTCATTCATCTCATTCCTCCTTACGACTCAGGCAGAGTGATTTCAAAAGTGTCAATGGTTATAGTCGCTCCAGCTGTCAAGGTAGTGTTAGTCATGTTGAGCTCTCTTCCGCTGGTCCCAATAGTGCCATCTATCCGAGGATAAATGTACGTTGTGTCTGCTGCACCTGCATCTGTAGGATTTGCATATTTGCGATACCAGCCTGCAACACCACTTGACGCAATCACTCCAGACCAGACATCTGCATTTTTAGTAATTACTCCAAGTACTGCAGTACCAAACTCCAGCCCATTTGCAACAGCACCTGAAGCAAATGCTCCACTTGCAACAGAGATAACAACCAGTGGAGTTGCACCTCCAATACTATTGTCTGGACTTGCAGGCTGCGTTCCGTTGTATATCTTTAGTACACCATCCTTGAAGATGTCTCGCAGAGATCCACCAACCAGTGCAACGATCGTTACGGGCTCAGTAGCTCCATCTGACGCAATAATACTTCCTGTTGCAACAGTCAATACACCAGCTGCTACACCTGTCAAGACAAATGGGCCATGTGAGCCAAGATTTGCTCCAGTAAACCCATAAACAAGAACAGAATCTCCGACTGAGAACCCCGCAGTAATAAAGCCATTCCCAGAGTCGGTAAACGTATCAGAAGATCCAGCACCATCAACTGCTGCAATCGTAGTTGCAGTGATAGCTGCTATGTGTCTTGTTACAGCCCTACTCTGTTGCATATTTCTTAAACACGTTGAATATTTCAAAGCCATGTTCTTGTCCTCCTATTCACTGAGTAAAGCGAGATATGCTCCGTTGTGAAACACAGCACTTCCCCCTCCAATAGGAGGAAGATCAAGCCTATCTTTTGTTAAGTTCAAAATCTGTCCATCTCCCCTTCCAAAGAACACACCATTCTGCGAAGTCCACAGTGCGCATTTTCCTATGAAAGACTTGTCCAACAGCTCCTCTCCAAGAACAGTCACACCTGTCTGCCCCACAACAGGATAGCTTGAAACAATCGTCTGCAGAAACTCTGTGGGGTTCTTGCCAGCAAGAAAGAATATTCTTCCTGCCGAAACAAAGATCCCTTCTTCTACAGGCAAGATAGTTGTAATCTTGTCTTCAAACCAGATGTAGTTTCTAGCTAAGTCGAAAGCGCTGTATGCAAAGGGCTCAGAGTACCACAGTGTTTTGTTTTCTGCAATGTACATCCTACCTCTGTACAAGGCAAGTGCGGTCCCTATAGGCGTACTCGAAAATACTCTGTGTGTTACTGGTCCAACGTAGGTTCCAACTGTCCAGGGATACTCTGTACGACTTTGTACATATCCTTTTTGTCTTCCGTTGCAGTAATAGATCTTGTCCTGCACTTCACAGTACGCAGCCTTGTAGCCCAATGTCAGACCAGTTGCAACCATCTGCCTTGTAAAATCTGTGTTGAGTGCGTACAGGGAAGATCCTGCAACAAACAATGTATCACTGTTTCCAGTGAAAAGAGAGTGACTTGCTTCTGTTCTTGCGGTTGCAGTCAGTCCGTCTCTGCGTTCGATCTGTCCTTCGTTTCCGATCTTTACATTGACTGCAAGACAAAGATCCCCAATGCCAGTCTGCACATCATATCTGACCTTCGTGGGGCCTATATGATTGTTCAGTCCTGTTGCCTTAGACAGTAATCGAAAGTACTTAGACACTCCACACACTCCGAGAGACATTAGATCTTCGTTTTGCAAACCAAGCATTCAATCTTGCTTCCGCTGCTGCATACAACTCAAGACAAGCCTTTGTGTTTACCTTCTCCCCTTCCAGTCCTTCTTCGATATGATCGTAGATAATTGCTGCAGTCTTATTTACTATAAGATCTCTGTGCAGCATCGAGGGAAGACAAACAGGAATATCTCCGGGCGAAACAAGCAATGGAGGTACTTTGCAGTACACAAGAGTAAGGCTTGTTGCTACCAAAGGAGTCTTGTAGTACCACAAAATATCTCCTTCAAGTGCAACAGCTTCAACGTCTCCATCTGCATCGAGACTGTAATACTCGGCTAACAGCGCCTCAAGACCTCCATCGTAGAAACCAATTTTTCCACTCGACGTTCCTGCATATAGTAACTTCCCACTAAAATCTGTCAGTGTTGTCTTAACATTAACCCACTCCTGGGATACTACAGTATAAACCGTTCCCATAGCTTTAAGGCTCGGCGGCGTGACTGCATCAGCAATCTGCTGCACAGCCTCGTTAATAGCATCTGGGATCATCGCAACAAACTTTGGAGAAGTATCCTTTACCTTCACAGCTGTTGCATCATTTAGCTCTTCATAGGTCATACTGTAATACCTCCAGGAGATGGGTCAATTATTGACTCTTCTTACGTCCCCGGTACAATTGAGACTTCCATGTGATACCGACACTTCCCTGCCAGCACCGTTGCTCCGTTTGCAAAGGTGGCACAGACGGCAATAACATCAGTTGCAGCACCAATGATGAGATCACTTGCAGCCGTCGGAACACCAAGAATCCTAATAGCAACAGCATCCCCCGTTGCAGAGAAGTAGAAGCCAGCTGTGGTGTACGTTGCACCACTCGCCTCCACCTTGTCAACATCAACAAGCGTTGCCACCCCTCCTACAGTCACCGCATCTGTAGCAAGAGTATAGAAGCCAATCGTCGCAGTTGTACCAGCAGTAAAGACGGTAGATAAAACCTCCGTCACGAACTGACGGATAATGATTCTCTGGCCCGCAACGGGGAAACTGAAGATAATGCAAACCTCGTCATCAATCGCAGCCCCCACCGAAGCATCCAGAATTCCACTGGTGAGCCAAAAAGGGTTCTCCAGCACGCTCGTCCGCAGCGCCGGATTGCGCAAGTCTTTAATAACAGCAACTGTCATCGCTAAATCCTCCTACCTATTGAATGACCCAATAGTGAGCGAACACAAACATCGTTCCAGAAGTCCCACCATCGTCGTCAGTTGTAAGTGTAATTGCTCCACCTGCAGCGTTGAAGTACTTTCCTTCAAACGTGAGAATCGTACTTCTCTGCGCCCTTTTAATCCCAACCACAAGCGGCTCAGACACATCAGTGTCCATGAAGCCAGTTACAACTGCTGTCTCGCCATTACCGAACCAGCCGAGCTGTAGTGTAGCCGTACCAAGTGTATAGGCTGTTGTCAGCCAGAGCCATACACTGTCAACAAAAGCGTACCTCGGAACGCGGATGATATTGTAAGTAGCATCTGCGGGTGTTGCCAACTTCCGACTTTTGACGAAAAAACCTTTGTCTGAGAAGGAGTTGGTATAAAGATCTGTAGACATATCCACCTCCTTTTAGCTTAAGGCTGCACCGTAGCTCGAGCCAGTAATAATACCATAGTCTCTGTCGGCGCCGCTCAACGTAAAGAACGTTTTCTTGACACCAAAGATCCCTCCGCCCCGAACCATAACGAAGCGTTTGGCATCTTTCTCATAAGGCACAAAGGCCATCGTGGTCGACTTGCTCTCTCCTGCACCACCAAAGGCAAAGACTGCAGCCTGGGCGCCAAGCAGTACATTTCTGTAAACACTGCCATTTGTCGGCGAAGGTCGAACATTCTCGCTCTTCGAGACCAGCAGTCTGTTGTACTCAAACTCGACATTGGGTACAGCCAATTTCCCTGCTGCTTTCTGCAGATCTCCCCACTGTCCAACATTCATGTTGGTTCGGAGCTGATCGAAGCAATAGGTATGCAGGAAGACCCTATAAAAATTCTTCCCTCCGATTCCCAAGGGACGAACCTTGTAGCACCCACTTGCGGGCATTTCTGCTCGTTGCTTCATCCTGTCCAGGAAGGTCAGGTCCATAACATCAGCTGAGGTCATTGCAGCATCGCTTGCAGCATCATTAACCCGAAGCCAGTGTCCACTGTCGGGCGCCGTCGGGGCCTGAGCAAAGGTCAAGCCAGCAATCTGGAAGCTGGTATCTCCGCACAGGGCAGCCCATGCCGCTGCATTCAGCTTTTCACTCCACCATCTCTGCAGTCCGGTCTTAGCAATCTGCATCAAGTCATACGGTACCCTCTGCTCTTCCATCCGACCACCAGTATCAACTGCATGATTGAGCTCTTCGATTGTCACTGAGAAGTCTTTGAAGACCAGTTTCTCTTCGTTGCCTTCGACAGGGTTGTTTCCGACAACTCCTTCTCCAGCCAAGGGAAGAACCAGTCCAACCTTCACGACATCTCCCTCGCCTTTAGCCAGCTCTGTTCTCCGCTGGATAATAGCGTTTTCGTCCGTACCCAAGATGGTATTCAGCTCCATTGAGCTGAGGATCAGGGGGAAGAGATCTTTTGCCCACTTCTTCCTGGTCAACGCATCATTGGTTAAAAATTGTGTCTTTGGATTTCCAGCCATCTTTCACTCCTTATTTAAGCTCGTTCCTCAGATACTTCTCATAAACATCCTTCGGAACAGTATGCAATTCATCTTCGTCAAGGGCGTCAATCTTGGCTGCAGTCCAACCGCCCTTCCCTCCTTCTCCACCTGCAGCATCCTGAATCGAACCAGCCTTCTTAGGAAGAAGGTCTGTAAGTTTTTTCTCCGCTTTTTTGTCTCCGACTCCTGCTTTCTTTTCTTCAGCCTTCTGGAATTTCGGGTGGTGTGCCTTAATACTGTCGTACAAGAACCTGTACGGATTTGGCAGTGTCCACACCATTTGCTCAACTCTGTTGGAGGCATCCTTTGCTGAGATGCCTTCCTGTGTAACAAGAACTCGCGCCATACCTTCCATCAGGTCGTCCGCAAAGTCCTCAGTTACAACATCATCAAAGTCAGCGAAACGCGGGTTGAGGCGCATCATCTCCGCAAGTGTTTCCAGCATTGCGTTTCGGGCAGTAGCAGTTTCCTTCTGCTTTGCAATAGCCTCTTTATCGTCCTCCTCAACCAGTCCAGCCTTTTGCAGGGCCTTCTTGTTTTCTGCCAGTTCAACAGTCAGCAGGTCCAACTGCTTTTTCTGTTCTCTGGCCGTCCTCCGAAGAGCAGCAACTTCGTCATCGCCGCCTTTCTTTTCCTCTTCGTCCACCTTTTTGTCGGCGGGCTTCTCTTCCTCTTCTTTGGACTCCTCTTTCTCTTCTTCCTTTTCCTCTTCTTTCTCTCCTTCTTCCTCTGAGCTCTCTGACGACTTCTCCTCTTCTTTCTCTTCTTCCCCGTCCTTCAGCTGCTCACTTTCTTTTTCTTCTGGCATTGCTCTCCTGTCCTTTCTTTGGCTGTTTAGCCAATTTGTGTTCCTCCAAGTGTATTTTATCCCTATGCTGAGTCATCTTAGCTTCCATCTGCATCTCAAATTGTTTTTGCTGTATTGCAGCCTGTTCCTTCTGATACTCCCGAACTCGTTGCTTCGTAGAGAACGGTAGATTTGCGTACTCAAGAATGATGTCCACAGGAATACTTCCTGGGTTGTTCTGGCTGAAGTCGACAAGTAACTGCAGTGTAGTCATCCGACTTGTGATATACTCTGGAGATTCGTCCACTCGCACATCGTACTTACCAAACGACAAGTCGTTGAAGCCTTGTAACTGCGGATTCATCTGAGTGTTTGCTTGCAGTACTTGCATCCCATTGGGGCCTTCAATCCTTGCAACCTCAGGCTCCTTTACATATTGCTGAATCATTGACAGCAATATTTTTCCTGCCTCGATTCTACTTTCCCGAAAGTTATCAAAGAGAACATAGAGAACACCTACATTCGCATCCTGCCGCATCTTCAACGCTGTTCCAGCTTCGCGACTTGTAGTCTGGATTCCAAGAAACGGATCTTGGATACCAGAGGCATCCTTCATTGATTGACTGTACACACCATCCAGCTGTCCATAAACAGGAGAGATCTGTGGCTGTTCAGAGAAACGAATATGACTTGCATCAGCTCTTCCCTGCATAACAACAAGTCTAAAGTTCGGCTCGGATGATCGCTTGTCGTATTCATCTTCGTTGACGATAATACCAGCTTCGTGGATCAAGATTCCCTTTGGCGCTGTCTGCAGCAAGTACATTAGCTGCCGACGCATAGTATTCAACCCGCGTTGGGGATCTTTCATCATTGAAACAGCACCAAACCAGCTGTTCTCTTCGTCGTTCTTGTATGCACCAAAAAGAACACAAGGAAAGGAGTTAAACTTGTAGGGACTTCGTCCCTCTTCAAGAATCTGATTCCCAGAGAAAATCGCGTAGAAGACCCGCTTTGCAGCAACTACTTTGTGCTCAGGAGGAGCAGGAAGCTGTAACATCTTGGGAGATCCATCTTCGTTCTGCCCGACAGGAATCCCCTCTACAATCGCCTTGGCAAAACGCTTCCAGTCTCCCTCTTCAAGACTATCTGGTTGCTGCGTCAGCGGATTGACGAACCAGTAGAATCGCACCATCTTCCTATACCAACACTCCACAAGACGATACTTCTTTCTGTCTTGGTTAAAGAAACTGGGAATATCAGGGGCATTCTGAGAGAGACTTGTTCCATCAAAGTCTGGCCACAGAGCAGAAATCTCTTCTTTATCCAGCCACTTATCCATAAAGACAAATCGTGCATCAGACAAGTCGTATTCAATCGAATCTGGATCAATCCAGAATCCCTTTCCTCGAATACACTTCGCAGTAATCTCAGGATTGAACGGATTCTCACCAGTTAGGTAAAAGAACAAGAGAGACCTTCCGCCCTTAACAGCGTGTTCAAAGCAGTTTATTTCCTTACGAGGGATTTTCAGCTTATAGCGATAGTGTTTGAACACGCCATTCTGGACTTCAACCATCGGTTCGTCTTCGTTACCCACAGCAACAAGCGTCGGGGCCTGTCGCATTTGCGCTGCTGCTCCAACAAGCATGTCTACCTTAGGTTTGATCTCGTTGTAGACAGTGTTCGGGCGTTTTTGTTCAATAAGCTCGGCTTCTACTTCTGCTGTATCCTGCTTCCCCGCATAGAACTCATAGTCTTCCGTTGCATTTGTGCGATAGGCAGTCTCCGTCTCGGAGCCTTCACACAGCTTGAGCCACGCAAGGAGATCTTCAGATAGATCTTTGTCCTCTTTAGAACTTGCTCCAACCGAACTTTCTACTTCTTGAAAGACTCTTGATTCGTTTCCCATCACTCTTCCTACTTCTTTTTCTTGGGGGGAAATTTACTGTCGGGGTATTTCTTCTCTTTCTTGTCTACCTTTGTGCTTTTCTTTGAAGATCCTTTCGACATTTCTCTTACCTCCTTTCAGAAAAGTCAATTATTGACCTCGAAGTCTTTGATTCATACCCTTGAAGATCATATCCTTCTCCCTCTGGGTCAAAAGAGTTCTTAAGGTCTACTGAAGCCATTACATCATTCTCTTCGGCTTTGGTGTCCTCTTCCCTGTTGGCTTCCATCCATGATCCACCGCATTCAGTAACCTCTCCAGCTTCGCTGCGTTTTCCTTACTGGCAGACTTTGCCTTTACTCCTCCAGGAGTAGAGACTCGAACACGACCACTTGGAAGAACTGTTTTAGTCACTGGCATTGCTCTGTAGCCTCTTCATTATTTCCTGCACTTCGGGAGTTGCAAGTACGTCTCTCCCAAGTCCAGGAAGTCGCTCTCTTGGAACTTTGTCGTAGTAATTATACCACCTGGAAGCTTTTTCGGCGGTTCCAAACTTCTTCATGCCTTCATCCAATTTATGTGCAGCGTAATCCGAGTCCTCATAAAGTCCCCTGGCCATCATTCCCAACCAAGCACTTTTATCCTTATGAGCGTTAATGACTGCTTTAGTAGCCTCACTTATATCTTTATAGGGACGCATACTTTCTGGTAATTGCCTAAAAGCATCAAGCTTTTCTCGGGAGCGATCAAGTAAGTTTTCTGGGTTTAAAGTACTTCTCCAGTTAGGAGCAAATCTATCTACTTGTCTCTCCAAGTAGTTAAGTGGAGGAACAGCCATCATCATATTCCCTACTTGAGGATTCCTTGCAGCTACAGGAGTATTATATTTTTTCTTGCCAATTCCTCCTCTGTATCCTCCCCACTCATACTTCCCAAGACCACTTTCCTGTAGTGCCGTTCCCATCCACAAATCTTTTGGAACGCTTCGTCCTTCCTTAACAACATAAGTTTCGTAGTCCTGTAAAGCTTGCTCAGCTCCTGCCAAAGGGAAACTTCCCTTGTGCTTCACAAAAGCTGGATCAGTGGGTCTTAAATAAAAACTGTCTGCCATATTAAACTGCCATCCAAGCATTCCTATCAGGAGGAGTTCTCTTATTCGCAAGTCTCTCCCTCCATCTGTCAACTCGAGCCTTGTCGCTCTTCTTTGCAAAGACCTTTGTAGAGATGTTGCTAAAATACTCAGATAAGCACAGAGCATCAGCAATGTTCGGGCTGAACAAGCCACGGGCCTTCATCTTTCGCTTTGACTCTACTACAATACCACCTTGACTGTTGTGTTCATAAGTAGGCATTGCCAGCTCATTCGCGAGCTCCTGTCCAAGCGACATCACTTCCCCAGGCATAGTCTCCGTCGGGAAGCAGTATTGTGCTTTCATACACTTCTCCCTGACGCGGACCCATAGTTCATCTCGCAGGATGCCGTACTTACTGGTATCAGAGGACTGTGTCGAGACATTCACCCCAAACATATTTGGGACTCGTTGCTTGAACAGCCAATCCGTCACGCCTGCTCCAACACCAATCTCGTCAATCGCAAGACCCTGAGACTCAAGTTCCTGATAGGCCATCAAGATGTGACCACCAAGAACAATAGTATTCATGTTTGAGAAACTGTTCCAAGGAAAAACCATATTTCCCTTACGAGGAAGGATAATTGACTTGTCGTCTCCGTAACGAGCAACATCCACTCCAAGATACATAGGCTCATCTTCTGGTACGGAGATTTCATTCCCGATACACTGCTCAGACCAAGCAAGAGCAATGAGAGTATTTGCATCTCCGAGGGGCGGCTCGCCAGCAACACGAATCCTGAAGACGTTGGAGTCAACGCCGTACTTGGCAGCCATGTATTCGCAGTAGGATGGCTTTACGATAGAGCTTTTTCTGCTGTCGTAGTGTAGTCTTGCCCAGGCGTTTTTGATTGTAGGATGAAAGTGAGTATCGTAGAAATATCCACTGTTCTTAGTCATGTTTCCGATAAGAAGGACTCTATTGTCCTCCTGCGTCATTGCACCTTCGAGGGGAATGAAGACCGGATCAGGCACACCAGAGGCTTCATCTACAATCATCAAAAGATGTTCCCCGTGGAAGCCCGCCAGAGTCTCTGCCTGATCTTCTTTTGTAGCTCGTACAGATGCAGAGACTGCCCTTGCCCACCATTCTTTCTGGTCGTCTTTGTAGAAGAGAATATCCTTGTGATGCACGAACTCTTCTTTAATCTGACTTTGTCGAAGCCATTTTGCAATCTCTGCCCAGAGGATGTCACTCAGTTGGCGAGCTGTAGGTGCTGTGCAGACTACTTTTGCGTAGGGGCGCGTGGAGAGAAACCACAAAATAACCCAGGAGGCTAAGGCATCTTTGCCAATTCCGTGTCCACTACGTATTGATGTTCGCTTTGATTTACCTATTGCAGCCAGAGCTTCTGCTTGCTGATCAGAAGGATGCGCCCCGATGCACTCAACAGCAAAGAGCAATGGACTCTCTTTCCAGGCACGAAGACGCTTCATTATATTGGGGTCAAGGTTCATCTCTTTCCTTGTTCTCTGTCGTGAGCAGCACTTAGTACTCCAAGGGGAGCGCCGACATAAAAGGGATAGGCAATTGGAGTCTTGTAGGTAATAGGAACGTAAGAAACTTGTACATTGTTTATAATCTCGTGTTTTACTTCTTCCTTCCCATACTTCTTAAACTTCTCAGGAAGAGTCTTGTTGTAGACAGACTTGAGACCTTCACCACCAACTTTGAGGTCGAGACCAGTCAAACTTCCAGTTACATTTCCACCCTCTATATCATCTATAACTTTCTTAGCTGCATCTTTTCCAATATAATCACTTACCTTCTCATAAGGAACTATTTGAGTGTTTATAGTTCCATCCTTAAGAGTAAGATGTAGTTTTACAGGAGTACCAATTCCCTTTTGTTCCCAGTCTATAGATCGTACATGCTTACTCAAGTCATATCTACTCGCCTGCATCTCTCCTGTAGTCCAAGCAACTCCATCGTATCCTTTCTCTTTTGCAAGAGCAAGAACTCTCTTTGTGCCTATATCATAGATACGCTTTTGTAAAGCTTCTGGCATCTTTGCCTGCTCAGTTGCACTTGGCCCTTGCATCTCCTCAACAAAGAGGATCTTCTTTCCATTCACCTCTCTGTCATTATAACGAATCCTGATAATAGGGTTGTCGATGTCGGCATAGGCAGAGTGACCATCTTTCCATTCATGTTGACCCTCTTGTAATAGATTATTTTTTGGAGCCTCTTTAACTGGAGCCGTCACAAACAACTCCCTGTACGATCCAGGGACGGAGTCAGGTTCTTGGTAGGTCTCAAACTTAGGATCTCCGTGAAATCCTTTACGCCAAATTCTGTCAGCTTCTGCTACATCACCAGACTGCTCTGCAGCATATGCAGCTTTCTTCAGTGCCGGATCTGTTTCTCCCAATACCACATCCTCAAACCTCGTTCCATTCTCCTTAATTTCGTTCAGTACATCTACCTTCGAAACCTTTCCCTTCAGCCCCGTCAACGTACTGTCCATCTCCGCAGGTGTAACCCCATGATTCCAGAGCATCTTCTTCAGCTCTCCTGTCTCCATAGAGCCACCCATCTTGAAGTTCACAACATCTTCAAGTTTAGAGAAGAACCCAGGACGAACTACAGCAGAAACTGCTCCAGCCTCCCCTCGGGGCATATACTGCTTTACAGCAGGAGCAATAGCCTCCATTGCAGGTCTTGCAAGACGCGGGGCAGCCTCTTCCATAGCCCTACCAGCAAGAGCCTCAGGAGCAAGTCGTTCAACAGCTCTACCTCCTGCTTGCATCAACGACCTAAGAGCTCCACCAAACATCAGGACTCCATCTCCACAACATCAGCTTCTTTCATCTGTACATCTTCTTTCTCAAGTGCAACAAGATACGCCACCAGTCCCTTGATCTCTGTAGGCTTTCCTTCAATCATGTGTTCCACTTTCTTCAAAGCCTCAAACGCAGACACGATCTCTCCAAGTCGAGCAGTCTCTATCTTCTCAGCATCAATTCCTTCAAGAAGTTTATACTGCAGTTCAGTTAATTGAAGTGACTGAATAGAACGATATTTCTGTGTAAGGCTTTTCCTGCTCTCTATAGCTGCAATATCCGCTGCCATAGCAAGAACTGCAGGGAGGTGAGATAGATCTGGAGTTTGTCCTGTTGAAGCTTCCATTGAATCCTCTTAGGTTGATGTGGGCAGCCGTCCCCGCCAAAGGCCCGACTGCCCGACACCAAGGAAAGAAACGAAGAACCACCCACGTTTAGACACCCATAACACGTTTAACCTAAGTTGTCAAGAACTCTTTTGTAGCCCACCACCGTGGAGGCCATTGCGTGCGCAGGAGCGCACGCTCCCGAGCGGGAGAACTCCTACACCCAGGCAAACTCCCGAGAGGGCACACAAAAGAATCATCAGGGAGAAAGAACTGCCCGCCGCAGACTCCTACTGACCAGCACACCAACTGACCGCCGCACACAGGGCTGCCCCAAACGAGCAGACTGACGCGGGGCATCCGTTTGTGAGCTCTTACAGGTCTTGCCTGTGCCTGTGCCTGTGCCTGTCTAAGTAGTTTTTCAAAACTTGGCTCGTAGGCTCTGACTCTATGTCTTCACCGTCGATGGGGTGTAAGGGGTCATCCGGGGGGGTCAGGCAACGCATGTATGCATGTGCAGATAAAGCTTGACATTGGGCGTGTTGTGTGATAGGCTGTGGCCGTACAATTCAAATTGTACCTTGTTCATTGACAACCGAATATAAATCCTGGCCATTGTAAACTCGTCGCAACATCGAAAGGAGTTTTACAATGAAGCAGCAAACAAAAACTCAGGCTATTGAACTGTTGGCCTTACGTATGGAACAATACAACAAATCGTTTAATGACCTAGCGTGTGTTGTACGAAGGCAACGTCGAATAAAAAACGGAATTGTTGCGCTTGTTGAAAAATTCGGTTTACACAAGGCGTTAGAAAAAGAATTCCCTGGCATGTCGGATACAATAATGCACAAGTAAACACACAACGGCGAGTTTGTTATGGTCAGGATTGTTCGTGTTTCCCTGCCAACAACGCATAACATTAAATGGAGGTGTTATCATGGCAGAGGAAAAGAAAAAGAAAGACCGCGTGGCGAAAGACTATAAAGAGGGTACGGTTACGATTGCGGGTGAGGTTTATCGTTTGACAACGACAGACCAAGCGATACGCAATCACCTTGCAATCGACGGGTTTTCCGACAACATAACCGACGCACCTGCAGGAATGACATTGAAGGCAGGCTTTTCTGCGGCGGATCGTACCGCCAGACGCCGGGAAGTCGAAAAGAACATTAATGCTGGCGTGTTCAGAACAGCGAAAACTGGCGTGGTGAACGTCGAAAAGGCTGTCGAAAAGATCGGGAACGTCGCCAAGGACAGTACCAAGCTGACCGACAAGGAAAAGGCAGAGCTTGCGAAACTGCTGACAAAAATGGCAGCAAAGGGCTAAACAAACACGGCAGGGAACACGAACACAACGAAGGTCAGATCGAAAGATACTGACCTTTTTTGTTGTCCTTCACAAGGATGCAAGAATCATGCCAAGCCATGCAATACATCTTGATTGCCTTGCAATCGCTGCGTTTGTTTAAGAAAAGTCAATTTTTGACGCGGGAGCTCGAATACGTAGCCACGTAGCCCTGTAGTGAGAAGGCGTACCGTGAAGGCCGTTGAATGAAAAACGTGTATAGCACACTATTTATATGCAATGCATTATATAAAATGTCTTTGTCTATATATGTGTCTCTATATCTATAGTATATATATATAATAATATATATTATAAATAAGAAAAAACAAAACGAGATTATTCGAGCTTAGATAAAAAACACTTAGATACAAATATACTGATCTGTCATTAACACAGTATTTTGATATAATGCAATCGTTATAAATAGTGTGCTATAGGGCAAATACAGAGAACGGCCTTCATGCAACGGGAACGGGTACAGGGCTACGTAAATACACGGTACGTGGCTACAAAAAAGTACTTGACAGCAGCAACAAACGTGATATAGTGGATAAAAATGGATGCCCCAAAACAATAAGTGGCTTAAATGAAAGGAGTATGGGAATGAGCAAGGCTGATGCAATCGGGATATTTTCGAGGCTGCAGGAAGCAGAAGGAGCTTTCGACGGGAAGTACTACTTCGAAAAGAGCGAGAGAGAAAGTACAAGAGTTGCATTTTACAAGATCATATCTGATGCCCTTAACAGCAGAGATATGGTGTTGAGGATGCTGATAGCAAGAATCGACTATCGGTCTGGGTTGGACGAAAGAGGATACTACTTTCACGTTAAGAAACTTGACAGTCCAAAGATGCTGAGGGGAGTAGAGACGGACGAAGACGGAAACAAAACAGAGGTTGAAATACCCTCAATCACAGAAGGAATGTTGAGTCTTATAAGATTGGAGCAGGATCAGCCAAGAAACGTACAACGAAGAGGGAAAGCTCTTTCTACTATAGAAGAGGTTTGCTCCGGAGAAGCAGAGGAGAAGAACATTGCAGATGCATCAGAGTTCTTTGATGCACACATTCAGCCAGCACGAGATGAGCAAGATAGAAAGGCACAAGAGAAACAAGACAAAGAAGAGCAGCAGAAAAAGAACTTACTGGAAGCGCTTGGGAAGATAGACCCCAACAAAGTGCATCAGCAAACGAAGCAGATCGAAGCTGAAAGGGAAAGAACAGAAAGGGAAAGACTTGAAAAGCTGGATGAGATGAAGAAAGATAACAAGAAGCCCAAAAAGAAGAGCTTCGAAGACAGCTTTGTAGAACTCGCAACTGGAGCTCTGTTGACAGAAGAACAAAGAGCACAGTTTGATAAAGAAGAAGCAAAAAGGCTTGGGTTGGACCAGAAAGGTCAATAATTGACCAACCAGCTGCACACCCCAGCGCTTGCGCTGTAGTCTCCGCTGTTGTGTAAGTGATACACAAATTGTGCTTGTCGATTTATTGCACCCCTGGTCGATTTATATTGACATCTGCCCCGAAACGTGATATATTGTTGTCGTAAATAAGATAAAAACGGTTTTCGGGAATACTTAAACGAAAGGAGGTGAGCCAGATGGATAAGTTCTGCAAGAACTGTAAAAATAGAAAGGAAAAATTTTGTGTTGTAGAGCAGAAATTCGTTGCCAAAAAGGGAACTTGTGAGAAGTTTGACTCAAAGAAATAGGAGGATCTGAAGATGGAAAAGTGTGAAGGATGCGGAAAGCAAATCGAGTTAGAAAATCCAAGCATCGTCGAGTGGGTTCCGTATTACTGGGATTATGATAAGCAGAAGGAGTTCGGGACGCTGTGTCCAGTATGTGCAAAAGTGCAAGGGATAAAAATCGACGAAAAAACCAAAGAAAATTACAAAGGAGATCCAAAGTGAAGAACATCTACCTCGCAGTCGCAGTCATGATAGCTGGAATAGGATTTATGCTGGCACTGACCTATGCCTTTTGAAAGGAGATACATATGGAAGTCAAAGTAACTATAGGAGACACCACAAAAACGTACAACATTAAACACTGGAAAAGGTTCAGCCCATTCACCAACGAGATGCAGAATAAGACTCAAATAAGATTGGTGCTGTACAAAGACCCCAAAAAGCGTATTGTTACAAACTTTGTGCTGTACGGAGGAGCAAGATGAAAGCTGAAGAACTTGAAGCTCTCGTAAACAACCTCCCGCCGGAGGAACAAGCTGGAGCCCGTGAGCTCCTCGAAAAGCTTGGAGATGCACTGGTCTACGATGAAACGCCTACCAAGAAAACTGCTGTAGAAAAACTCAAGCCATATTATCTTGTGCTTGACAACAGCTGTCACCTGTGCAAGTCTGTCACTCGCACCTTCTTTTATATGAAGGAAAATGCCTCCGGTGGGCTTTCGAGCAAGGCACTCGTTGCCTTGCCAGACAACACAGAGAGCCTTGGTGTGAAGCAAGAGACAAAGGCAAGCTTAACTTGCAGCAGATGCTGCGAAGAGCTTGGAAAGTGGAGCAAGGCAGATCTTGTGTCTGCGTTGATTAAGGCAAAAGGAGGAAGATGAGATGCAGTACACACAAAAAGACTGGACAGTTACAATCGAAGCAGAGAGCGGAAAGAAGTTCATACCACAGATTAAGGATCTTCCAGAAGAAATAATTCAAAAGCTTACTCTGTACGGACTTACCAAGAAGCTAAGAGATTCTGCGTTTGCGCACAACGACGAAGACCAAAAGCTGCAGAAAATGAAGGAAACATTTTCACAGCTGTGCGATGGGTACTGGTACGCACCAAGACCAAACAGAAAGGAGGATTGAGATGCCAGAGAAAATTCGGTTGTATCTCGAAGAAGAGGAGCTGAAGGTCTTGCTGTTTGCCCCGAACAAGGCCAAGCAGGTCACTGCAAATCTTGCAATGCAATATCTGCGGTGGATTCAGCGAAAGGGAAAGGAAGAGAAACAGCTAAAGGAATGGAGTAATGGACTACAAGGAAAGGAGAAGGAATAATGGACTACAACGAAATAAGACAAGTACTTAAGGAGTACATCCACAAGGAAGGGTTTGCCGGTCTGCTGAACATTATGCTAATGATCTGGACAATAGCAACAGAAGAAAACTTAACTCATCCACTAGAAACAACACAGCCAACAGCAAAGGAGGCCTAAGATGGAAAAACAAACTATCATCTTCGACGAAGCAGAGCCAAAGAAGCACTCAGTGCGCTACAACACCAAGCAAGAAGGCACAGCCATTGATAGCATCTATGTGAAGCGCTCTGCGCTTGGCGCCAGCTACCCTGCGAAGGTTGTGCTGACGTTGGAAGAACATGAATGAGAGGCAAGCTCTCTGCATAAAATGCCAAGCTTGCTGCAAAGAGCTACTCTTCCGCATAGCACCTGATGCAGAGAACACCGAGTTCTACAAAGCACGAGGGCTAAAAATCCTGCTCCATCCCGCTGGGCAGCTCTTCGTTGCCGTTCCTCATGTCTGCGCGCAGCTAACAAAGAATGGATGTAAGATCTATGCAAAAAGGCCCTTGGCCTGTCAGGTCTTTGATGGAAGGACTAATATCTTAACAAAAGACGTATGTCTCTGGAAAGGAGAGGAGAAATGAGTTACAAGGTTGAGAAGGACTGGGAACACAAAGGACTTCGGTGTGTAGTACTCACACTTGATGTGAGGCATAGATGTGGATATGTAGGAGTTACAGAGTCTCATGTACTTTTCGGAAGAGACTACAGGGACAAGATTCCAGAGTCTTTACTACGCGCAACAGAAAAGATTAAAGAAGAGCCTGTAGGAAAGAGAGGAATCATAGATGTCTTATGCGCAGCAGCTACAGATCCTGCTGACTTTAAGATTGGACTGCTGTTTGATGTTCACGGGAGCATTACATATTCTGGCAAGGGAAATTATCCGGTAGAAAGTCAGTTATGGTGGTTTGGCTTTGACTGTGTCCACTATGGAGACGCGTGTGACGAAAGTATTATGAGCGATAAATACGCATCAAGGCCTCATTTTGTTCACGAAGGAGTAGTGAGAACACTTGATTACTGCATTACTGAGTGCGAGAGCTTGGCAGATCAGCTCAAGGGACTGCTTCAATGAACCTCAACAAAAGGAGGCTTAAAGATGGCAAAAATTGTATATCATCCAAGTGCAGGAAAAGATGAGCTACACGTATTTAGTCAAGTCGGAGGATCAATCGGCCCTCATTTTACTATATGGGGAAAAGGAATATGCCTTCACATTTACGAAGATGGTCTTCCTGTAAGTGTACATGAGATACTCTTGATGGCTAAAGCACTTGAAAAGGAGCTTCATTGAACCCTATGCTCGATTGGCTTGAAGCTGCCGTAAAGATGCCCATCGAAGACGAGGTTTTTGTTCCTATCATAGACACCAACTATGCTTCGATGAAGCGCATCTTCTTGGCAGTACAGACTCGCTATGCGGAAATAGACCCCGTCGCAGCCGACCAGCTATTCTGTCGAGCGCAGACAAGCGGAGACAAGAAGTACTTCGTTATTTGCAAGAAAGCGGCTATTCCTCCTGTAGCGTTTATTCGAGAAGGAAAGACAGGAAAGGTTGTACCGATTTTTCCTGTGGATGAAGATCGGAGGAGGCAAATTCGCTTGATGCAAGAAGATGGATTGTCATTTGAAGAGATGAAGGAGTTCTTGACAGACCTTAGATTGGAGGATCTATGAAAGAAATATTCGTTCCAACAAGCAGTATTCTTGATACAACACAGATGCTTGAGTCAGCAGAATTTGATTTTTTACTAAAAATAGAATCATTTCGAAGTAAAGATACTGATGGAGTTGTATATCAGCAACTTGACAGAGAAGAGATGATAGATGTACTTATACGAGAGCGATTCAGGAGCTAAAAGGAGATACCAAAATGAGACCAAGGATAAGAGAGAACACTGTCCACGCCACAAGAAACACTCCTATGTCCTGTGTCGAAGAGTACATCGAGACAACAACAATCGAGAAACGCTGGATTTACCACTTGCCCGGCAAGTCAAGACACTTTGTGCCAAAGGCGCTGCCCCACGGAAGGGTAAAACATATTGTTGTTCCAAGAAAGGAGGATTGAGATGAGAACATCAATTTTATTGTCTGGAATGATAATAGGAAACAACTTAGTATATACTCCTGTTATTATTACG
>Ga0163199_1000695_pt1 | contig 21219 bp, 19 predicted proteins | sample PL_2010_150m_FD_113537 | JGI IMG/M metagenome (GOLD analysis project Ga0163199, IMG submission 113537) | Freshwater microbial communities from Powell Lake, British Columbia, Canada to study Microbial Dark Matter (Phase II) - PL_2010_150m | ecosystem: Environmental > Aquatic > Freshwater > Lake ...
CCGAAAACGACTTGCAGCAGCCCGGCCAGCAGGCCCAGCAGGATCAGCATCAACAGCAGGGGTTCCAGGTGGACGCCCTGGTGCAAGAATTCGATGGCGAAGGCCGACAACACCGCCGCTGCCGGGGCGCAGGGCGCGGTGATCAGGCGGTTGGCGCCGCCCAGCATAGGCGCGACCAAGCCTAGTGCAGTGGCGCCCAGGATGCCCGCCAACGCGCCGTAGGCGGCATAGGAGCCGCCCAACGGGGCGTAAATGGTGACGCCGTAGGCAATGGCGGACGGCAACGCTACCAGCATCGCCGCTAGGCCGCCCCAGAAATCCCCGGCCAGATGGGCGGGTAACGCGAATTTCATGGCAATCCTTACGCGCTCGTTTTTATTTTGGAATATAAATTCCATAATAGCCTATTTCCCGTGGCGGAGCTGGTCGGATACGAAACGGGGGCGAGCGGTTTAACAAAAAATTTACCAGGAACTTCAGCTGGCTTTATCATGCAAGCTTGAACCATTTAAGCTTTATTAACCCCGGTACTTAAATTGGGGCTAAATCAGCGAAGGATGATTATGTTGGAACAATTCTACAATTTTCCGACCTGGCTCAGCGGCCTGGTGGTTGTACTGCTCTGCATTTTGTTCGCGGTGGTCGGCATCGAGATCGTCAGCCGTTTGGACGAATTGGCGGTGCGGCGGGCGCATAATGACATTGTTGGCTTCATTATCGCCATAGTCGGAGTGATTTACGCTGTGCTGCTGGCCTCGGTGGCGATCATGGCGTGGGAAAATTACGACAAGGCAAAAATGGTGGTGGCGCGCGAAGCGAGCATGTTGGGGGATATTCAGCGTATTGCCTATGGCCTGCCGGCGGAGGTTAGCGGGAATATCCGCCACGCCGTGATAGCCTATGGCGAAACTGTGGTTAGAGAGGAATGGCCGGCCATGCGCCGGGGCCTGGTTCCCACCCAGGCATGGCCGGCGATGGCGCACTTGCAGGAGATTGTCGTCCATTACGAACCGGTCACCATGAGGCAGCAGAATATCCACGCGCAAATGCTGACGCTGATGAGCGGCTTGCTCGATGTGCGGCGGGAACGTATCTTCTATACCGAGGACAGCATCGAGTCGACGGTGTGGTGGGTGGTGATTCTCGGCACCATGGGTACGGTGGGATTCACATTTTTCTTCGGCCTGGAGAAACGCCGCCACCAGTTGATGAGCGGACTTACTGCGGCACTGGCCGGGCTGGTGATCGTACTCATCGCCGCCCTCGATCATCCTTATCTGGGGGAAGTCAGCATTTCTCCGTTGGTGCTCCAGCAGTCCATCGACCGGATGGAAAGGTAGCTTCAACCCCGTCTGCCTGTGGGATTGTGCAGGGTATCGGCTTAACATTTATTAGGATTCGCGTGACTTATGGAACGTCAAATCATTGCCAGGGAAATCGCCCGATATTTTTATCTTCATCTGCAATCCGAACTGAAGAAAGCATCGCAATATATTGACGATATCCAGTTCGATGGAAAAACGCCCCGGCAGATCAACGAGGTATTGATCCGCCGCCTGGGCGAAGAATTTCCCGGCATCGAACAGGGGCAACCCGCTCCCTATAATTTTATCGACAAATGGACCCAACTCAATCAGGTGGGGGTCAAGTACCAGACCTTTTCCTTTGAGGCCTATAACATTATTTTCCTGGAAAGGATTTTGCGGTTCAAGAATTGGGACGATCCCGATTCCTACCAAAAATATCACGACAAGATTTTCGAAATTTTCGGTAAATACGACTATCGCTCGCAGGAATGGTCTCCCGCAACCTTTCTCAAGTTTGAAAACAATATGCGGGAGGTTCTGCGAGAGATCGTCTATTCAATCAATGAGATAGATCACGAAAAAGGCTGGAAGATATTGTTCGCCGAGAGCAACGAGTATCAACTCGCGGTCAGCGATTTTTTCGAAAAATTGCTCCACGAGGCCTACGATGAAGCGGAAAAATTACTGGAAAACATTCTGCCGGTGGAGGTCGCGCAAGAGCTGAAAAAAACCGGCAGGGCGGAGCCGGTGTATGTCGAATCGGCAACGGTGTTGTTTGCGGATTTCGTAGGGTTTACCCGAATTTCTTCGACCATGTCTCCCAAGGATTTAGTCGAGCGGCTGGATTACTGTTTTTCCCTGTTCGACCGGATTGTCGACAAATACGGCCTGGAAAAAATCAAAACCATCGGCGATGCTTATATGTGCGCCGGGGGCCTCACTCGCCCGCAACCCGATCATGCCGTGATGGCTACCCGTGCGGCGCTGGAAATGCGCGACGCTATCAGGAATATCGCCATTGACGGGTTTCAGCCGGCGGGGGCGGTGTGGAACGAGCGCATCGGGCTGCATACCGGGCCGCTGGTGGCGGGCGTGATCGGGAAGAAAAAATTCAGTTATGACGTTTGGGGCGATACCGTCAATACCGCCAGCAGGATGGAATCGGCGAGCGATCCGGGGCGGGTGAATATTTCCCGTGCCACCTATGATCTGGTCAAGGCATTTTTCGAATGCGAGCCGCGCGGAAAACTGGAGGTGAAAGGGAAAGGGTTGGTGGAAATGTATTTCGTGAATGGCCTGAAAGCCGGCTGAAGCGGTTCCTCCATGCGGGGCGGAAGCCAAGCCTCACTCACTGGGTGGCTATTTGCCTTGCTTGATCCCTTTGTAAGACAACATGCTGGCGTTGAAGTCGATGAGTTCCGGCTCCTGTTCGCCATCATTGGCTCTGGCCATCAAGGCAGCACAGGCCGCCCCTGCCGCGAGGTTAAGCGTGGTGCGCGGCGCATCGACAATTTCATCGATGGCAATGAAGAAGATCATCGCCGCCTCAAACGGTAAATGGACGAACTCGCACGCAATGATGCCGAAGGAAATAGTGACCGCTCCCTGTGCGCCGGCAGACGAAAAGGCCGCAAGGGTTGCGCCTAGGGTAATCAGGATAACCTCGGCCAACCCGATGTGGACGTCATACATTTGAGCAACAAATATGGTCGCTATGCCGAAGTATAAAGCCGGGCCGGAGCGTAGCAGGGTTGCGCACAGCGGGATAACCAGCTCGATCAGCTTGGGATCGAATCTCAGTTTTTCCACCATTGCTTCTATCATCTGAGGGACGCTGGCGACCACACTTTGCGTTGTCACAGCTTGCAGCAAGGGGGGGATTATCGCGCGAGTAAAGTCACGCACTGTCACCCGCCCGTGGATAATCACAATCAACGAAAATAGCGCAGATAGCACCAAGGCGCTGACGGAAAATATCAGGATAAACTTGAAGGTCGCGAGTATCGCTGCGGGGCCGACCTTCGATACGGAGGTCGCCACTGCAATAAACGCCATGATCGGAATCGCGTGCGTGATCCAGCTTATCAGTTTGCTGCTCGCGGCATAAACGCCTTCCAGGGTTTTGGATAATGAGTCTTCAACTTTGCCATGCGTTACACCTATGGCAATGCCGAGCAAGGCACAAAAAACGATGATTTTAAGAACTTCACCATCCTGCAACGCATCGAAAAAGTTCGTCGGAATAATTCTTTCCAGAATTTTATGGTCGTTAAGGGAAAATGCGGATTTTTTCTCCTCCACCGCGAACAATTCGATTTCATGCTCCAGTGTATCCCCGGTTGCTTTGCTCATCACCATCTGGCTGAATGCCACTAGGGATTCCTGCGAAAGATTCCGGCCCGGTCCCGTCACTACGCCTACGCCGACCCCAATCAGTGCGATCACAACGACCATGAACGGTACCAGCAATGCAATACGCAGCGTCACCCGTCCAGCGCTGTTCATATGAAACAGGCGGCGTAAACTCAATGTGACGGCGGCAATGATGAACGGCAAAATGATCATGGCGAGCAACATTTCGTAAGCATGCAATATCCAGTGCAGCGAATGCGAGAAATGAGGCGCCAGATAGCCGGTGACGCCCCCTAGCACGAGCAGGCTCAAGAGTGCCGGGGGGCTGTGCAGTTTATGCAGGATGTGAAGTAAGGACATCGTTTTGCCTTTTCTTGAAATGCGCGACGCATATTCTGGCCAATTCCAGGTTGGCATCGACAACCAGCAGACCATCCTGATCGTTCAAAGTCTTGCAGGCGACGGGTATTTCGGTACAGGCCATGATGACTGCTCGACAGCCGGCCTTCGCGCTGGCATCCAGAGCCAGCTTCAGATAGTTTCCTGCTTCGGCTATTTGATGCGCTTTTACCAGCCGGATGCATTCATCCACGTCATCTTGTTGGCCGACGTCATCCATGATCAACGGCACGAAGCCAGCGTCGGCCAGTTTTTTCTGGTAAAAGCCGGAGAAAATGGTGCCGCGAGTAGCCAGAATGCCAACTTCCGTTCCTGGCGCGCACTCTGACAGGGCGGTTATTGCGGCATCGGCAATATGCAATATGGGCGCCTGGCTGTGCTGCTGCAACTCGTCGTACCAGTGATGGGCTGTATTGCAGAGTATCGCGATCGCGGAAACGCCTTGCCCGTTGAGACGTCTGACAGCACTAGACAGATAGGGGAGCGGCGATTCGCCCCCATGTAATATCGCCATGGTTCTGTCGGGGGTCTGCGGCAGGCTGATCACGGCCCAAGGGAAATGCTCCTGGTCGCAGGACGCAGGAGTCAGCGCCACCACCTTGGACAAAAAATCAACTGTCGCAAGCGGACCCAAGCCACCGAGTACGCCGAGGATCTGTGTGGACATCAGCTTTCCGCCTGTAGCGCAGTGCTTTCATGCACATGCATTTCGTCGGGGCTGGTGCAGATTAACGCGGTAACACCGTTGATTCCAATGACCAGCATGGCGGTGCGCAACATGTCTGCCACTGGGTCAACCGCGACAAACAATACAAAGGCCGCCTCGAATGGAAGCCCCAGATAAGCGCACACCACACTGGTTTGGGCCACCGCCACAATGCTGGTCATGCCGGTGGACGCGATACCCGCCAGAATAGAAACTGCAAACACCAGCATGATTTCACTCGGCGTCAAAACCCGGCCGTAGAGTTGGGCAATGAAGATGGTTGCAATGGTGTAATAAACCACCGGGCCGAGGCGCAGTATCGAAATCCCCAGCGGGATCAGCAACTCGACTTCTGACTTGTTGAAACGCAAGCGCCAAATCAGGCTTTCGATCATGTTGGGCATACATGCCGTGCTATTGCGGGTGGAGATGGCCATGAAAAAGCTTTCCTGCTGGGATGACAGCACCTCACCAATAGAATGTCCGCTCTTGCGCCATATGGCAAAAATGCTGAGCGCCAGTACCACGCAGGTTGCCAGAAGGAATACTTCAAGAAATTTGAGCATAATCCGCATCGGTTCCAGTCCCGTCGTAGCCAGCTGTTCGGCCGCCATGGAGAAGGAAGCCACCGGCAACAGCAGATTAAACCACTGCGTCAATCTCTGGCAGGCGGTGTAAACGGTTTCCAGAGAGAATGTCAGCGCATCCGAGAGTTTGGCGGGAATGTGACCTATCGCCAGCCCGAAAAGCAGGGCGAACACCAGCACTTTTACGGTGTCTCCGTTGCTCAAAGCGGCAAAAATGTTACTCGGAATCATTTGCTTGACGATTTTGTCCATCATCGAAACGGAATGTTCCTCCACCGCATGACCTGACAGGGTGATTTCCATGTCGGTGGTGGTGCTTTGGTCGGATTGAATCAGATTGCCAAAAGCTCTCAAGGTGGCTTCGTCCAGCCCGGAGCCGGGTTTGACCAGCAACGCTGAACCTACCCCGATAATGGCAACGATCACCAAAGAAACGATATACCATTTGAATATTTTTTGAAGCAGCGCCCCCATGTTTTCCGATTTGACGAAAATAGATCTCAGGCTGAAAACCACTGCCGAAAGCATGAAGGGAAGGACAATCATCTTCAGGAGGTCGACATACAATGTGCCCAGGAACCCGATATTTTTTCCGGTTTCAGGGGAAAAATACCCAGCCAGTCCGCCCAAGACAATGCTCAACGTAACCACAATCGGGTTCAGCGCCCAGCGTTGAATTTTTCTTGGAGTGTCGCCAATATAAAGTGTCATCGAAACCTACCTGTTTAAGTTGCGAAAGTCGGTTAGCGGAAAATCAATTTCACCGCTCCGCTTGTCGGAGAAAGCCGGTTTGTGGAAATTGCGCAGGATTTTCTTGTCGTTTTCATTCTTTTTGGCGGTGCCATGAAAATATTTCTGCAGGTTATTTCAGCCACTTTTCGTACCTCTTGAGAATTTTATCCACCGTTAATCTTTCCGGTTGCTTATCGAGAAACATATTAATAAACGCCAGCAACTGAATGTCCGCGGGGCGTACCGCGACGCCGAGCGTATCCTCAAGATCCGTCAATGTGATTGTTCTTACGGTAAGCGAAATGGTTGGATCAACCTTGAGCAAACGTTTGATCTCGAAGTCGTCACGATAAGCGGCCGTTACAGTCCCTGATCTGACCGCATTGACAACCTCCTTAAAATCCTTGACTTCCACCACCTTGGCCTTGGGGAAATTCTGCTTGGCATAGCCTACAAAAGACGACCCCTCGATTACCGCCAAAGTGCCGTCAAAATCCCTGACGATGCTGGGAATGGTGCGCCCCGTTTTCGTCAGATCGGCAAGCCGTACTCGATTGAGTGCCATGGCCTGGTGCAAGACCAGATAGGGTTTTGAAAAATTGACAATCTTTGCTCTATTCATGGTGCGGCTCAGCTTGCACCAAGCCACGTCAGCCTCCCCTTTGGCGACTAGGTTGACCGCATCGTTGAATGACTTCCCGGAGCGGTTGTAACGCACTTCCACCCCCAAATCTTTTGCCAGCCCTTCGACCAGTTCAACGTCTATTCCCATCATCTCGCCATCCTTTTCGAAGAAGAAAGGCGGGGAATCGGTAGATGGCATCGCAACCACGATATAACCACGCTCGGTGATTTTCTGGATTTCCTGGCCAATCCACTGGGGGGTGGGGGGCTGCGCTGCCTGTACGTGGCTGGCTACGGCAAGCAGCAACGCCAAGGTGATATAGCGGAAAATCTTCCCTATATGAAATGAAATGTGTTGTGTTGACCTGATCATTAAAATATCTCTCTGGCAGATGTCACTCGATTTTGTCAGGGGTACAAGCAACCCCTATGATTTTTTTTACGCTAATTTTGTATCCAAGGTAAGTAACGACCATTGTACACGGTGCATTTATCCCTTGTCGTTGCCAGGGCTGTCATTCTTCCTTTCCACATGAATCTGCTCAAGCATGCCCGCAGTAAGGATTGCCGTCGGGAGGGCGAATACGCTGATGCCGACAATTGCGAACAGTCCCCCCATAATCTTGCCCAGGGTGGTTATCGGGTAAACATCCCCGTAGCCCACAGAGGTGAAAGTAACTACTCCCCACCAGAATGCGGCAGGTATGCTTGAAAATATCTTGGGCTGGGCTTCATGTTCGGCGAAATACATGAGTGATGAAGCCACCAGCAAGGTAACCAACATGAGGAAAAAAGACACCAGGAACTCGTCTTTCCTGGAAAACAGGGAGTTGGCGATAAACCGGTATGCCTTGCTGTAACGCACCAGCCGGGCGAATTTCAGCAAACGGAAAAACCGCATCATACGCAGCATGGACACGTTGATTCCGGCCATGTGCAACCAAAAAGGCAAAATGGTAAGGAAATCCACCATGGACAATGGCGTAAAGGAGTAGCGCAGGCGACCGGTTACCGGATTGGCGTAGTGTGGGTTTTCGTTGCAGGTCCAGAACCTGGTGAAATATTCCAGCGTGAATATCCACATCGAGATGGTCTCGAAGTCACGCAGCCATTGATGCGTGTGAGGGGGTTGCGGGGTACTTTCTATGATTACCGCCAATACATTCAGAATAATCAGCCCGAATAACATCCCATTGAATATCTTGGTGGCGTTGTCATGCGGGTCGGAAATTTCCAACCAGTCGTACAAGCGGCGTTTTACAGGGGCAAGACGTTCCAGCATGTGATTCTCGAGCAGGCAATTACATTAGCGAAGAGTGCATGGTACAACATATTGCCTGAATTCTAATTTGCGTGACCAGCCGCGCTGCCCACGGTGAATGGTTAAGTAATCTTCACCGTGGCAACCGTGGCAGGCGGGAGTTATTATATTCCCTTGTCAGGGAAGCGGCGGCGGGTTGGCTTCGTCAACATAGCCCTGGTTCAATTCAAAAATGTTGCCTTCGGGGTCGGCCAGCCAGCACACTTTCATGCCGGGAATAAACTGACCCATGTCGGCGGGGCCGAGGGTCGGTTTTGCGTCATTCCCCAATTCCTTCAACTTGGCATCAAGATCGTCCACGGCAAAACAGACGTGGCGCCAGCCGGAAAATTCATAGCCGCTTTTTTCCGGTGGGGGAAGGGGCGATGTCTCGGTTGCCTTGAAAAGTTCAAAGGACAGGTTCCCGGAGCTGATGATAACCACCTGATCCGGGCCGGGAGCATAGACCCTCGCCCGCTTGAATCCGAAATGTTTGGTATAGAACCTTTCGATCTCAAGCGGATTCTTGCATGTCAGTCCGATATGGGAAAAACTGGTCGTTGTCATTTGTCAACTCCTCGCTTTTGCAGGCTGGTTAAGCGAGGCTGCCGTCGGGATGTTGCACCATCCCGGCGAAATGAATCGCAATCTTGCCGTCCCGCAATACCCAGCTGTCGGCGAAGCGCATGTGAGCCTCGCCATCTTTGGTTTTCATGGTGATCTGTTCGGTAATCATCAGGGTCTGTGGATTTTCGGTTTCTGACCAGAAAATGATCTCCGTTTCCAGCCCATCTATCCCCAGAATACCCTGCATGTGTTCGCGCAACTGGTCGCGCCCGCGGTAAACGATGGGCTTCTTCATGAAGCTGCTGATCAACAGCGCGTCATCGGTATATTGATCCAGCAGGGCTTCAATATTCTTTTCCAGAATTAGTTGAATATGCGCTTTATACATTCTACCCATCGGGGTATCCGGTACGTTTTTCATAAACCTGTCCTCGCTATGTTTTGGTTGAGCCCACCCATGGTATTTCGTCGATCTGCTTGTCAAAGCTTTGCAGAACCCTCGTGATAATTCAATGAATTCACAATATAAGTGGCAATCACCGCTTTGCCGGTTTTTGGCGATTTCCTTACTACCCAGGTTTGGTCTGCATCCAGCATGATCCTTGCGCTGTTGGCTGCGGGAGGATTCCATACACTGGCCTGCCATTCCACGACGACATGCACATCCGCGGTGTCGCCATTTATTTTGACGGTTACCTCCTTGAGGTGATGAACCTCGTCGAAGAATATGCGAATGACTCGCTGATACCAGCCTTCGAACTCCGCCAATCCGTGCAAGGTCGCTTCGGGGAATTTCATTTCCACGTTTTCTTCCCCCAGCAACGGGAAAAATTCGACCATCGGTGCGTGGACATCGAGCTTCCTGTACCAGACTGCAGCCAGTTCCTTAATTTCTGATTCAGTTAATTGCGATTCCATGTGATTCTCCAGGCAATGTTCAGATTAGGAATTAGAGAGTAAAACACATTTCCCCCAATTCCGCTTTGTTTCATCAAAAGTGCACCAGCAAGGTGAACTGAAGCATGGTTGCGTTTTTGTCAAAACCGAAAGCGCGCTCTTTTCCGCCTTGTCCTGGCTTGGCATTTCCGTAGATGGCAATATAGTCAACTTTTTTTGTCGGCGAATAGCCCAGCATCAAGTCCCACTCAGTTGCAAACCGGTCGCTTGATACTGCGCCTCCATCCAGTTTTGCGGTGCTAGTCTGGTTGAAACGATGGTCATAATAAAGAACCTTGATCCAGCTGCCTTGAATAGGTGGAACCAAGGTTAGATTAAGGAAGTGTGTGTCAAGATTGCTGAGCCGGGTTTCATAGGTGCCGACAACGATTCCCTGGTACCAATAGCCGAAGCCGCGGGAAGTTGCACCGTTGTGCAGGTAATCCCACCCTTCGTTTTTATCTTTGGTTCCCGCCTTGTCCCCGGAGAATGACGCATAGCGATAACCCAACGTGGGATACCAGGGCAAGCTGGGCATGAAGTAGTTGGCTTCCACGAACCCGGCACGGGCATCCACGTTGGGAGAGCTGTTCTTCTGGACATCGACTTCTCCAGCCAGTTCAAGGGTCGGCAACGAGGCAACCGGATTGCCGCGCCCATGCAAGCCAGTCACTTTCAATCCATCGCGACCAGGCATGGTGGACTTGTTTACCTCAAAATAGGAGATGCCAACCTTCCCCAGTTTGGCGTGTACCAGTTCGAAGTTTCCCCCCATGATGGCATCACTACCAGAATCCGCGTCAGTGTGGAGGGAAAATAGCTCTACCCGGTACGGGGCGGCGCTGAGACGAACAATGCCGGCATTTTTCCAGGCTTGGCGCGGGTCAAGCCAATAAATGCCCTTGTGCGAATTGGCCTCATCGTTCCCGTCTACCAGCACCATCCCATCCCCGAGTTGAAAATTCTGCCGTCCGTAACTCACATCCAGGCCGTCCTTGTCCAGGAATGGAAATTTGTTGCCGGACTTCCATCCTAGATAGGCGCTATCAAGATCAAGATGAGACAATTTTTCGCCTACAAGTGGGGGGGGTTGAGTTACCGAATAGCGTTCTCCCGCAGTCAATCCCCAACTATCACCATCTCCCCGCGTAAAGGAGCCAACGGCACGGAGCCCACCGTAAATCGTTCCGGAACCGGGGGATTCCCATACCATATTGGCTCTGGGAGCCAAATAGCCTTCCGTCCTAGCGATGTCCTTGGCGTAATACCCTACGTTTAATTGCCCCAAACCGAAGTGAGTATTGCTCATCGACATGGTCGAAAATCCCGCTGAAAGGCCAAAATCGAAGTTCGGTCCAGCTTGCCCAACTGCATCCGTGTCCGCAAACGCCGAATAGGAAGCCGTGAAAAGAACGGCGGCGCCAAGTGCAGGCCAGCAGGCTTGCACCCGCACGGCTAAATTCTTCTTGAAATTCTTCATTTCAGTCCCCTAATTACGATAAGGTCGCAATCTGCAAATTACTTCATCTGAAACAGGAAAAAGGCGGACATCTCGACCATGGATTTAAGCCCGTAGCCAGGAAACGCTTCCAATGTCCTCTGAATGAAATTCTCACCGGTGGAGGTTGCCACGATGCTTCTCATGGTTTCGAGATTGTGGATGTTTTCGTCAAATACGGAAGCATCCGTCGGCACGCCGTGTCCCGGCAGAACAAGCTCATAACCCCCATTCCTGAACTTTTCCAGTGCGGCAATCCACCCATCGAAACACATCGTGCCATCCATTGATCTTTGCCCGACAAACAAATGAACCTTGTTGTAGATCAAGTCCTGGGCAATCAGTGTTTTTTCCTCTGGCAAATCAACGGCCAGCATGAATAGATCTTCTGCCGCCAATATTTTGTGCAGCCGGAAGGTAATGCCATCTATCTGCACATCGCCTTCGGTTACTGTCTGATTCGGCAAAAACATGCGGTCGGTGACCAAGTCTGCATGTTGGCTCCGGTGAAAATCGATCTCCAGTTGCGCCATCATTTTGATTTCCTCGACCGTTTCCGGAAGAGAAAAAATATCGACATCCTGAAAAAATTCCATGCCGAACCAATGGTCGGGATGCGCATGGGTTACAAAGACACGGTCAATCGGCTTGCCGATGCTGTTTGCATAATCTCGTAATTCCCTGGCGTAGGGCCTCATCAACATGGTGTCGACAATCACCAGTTTATTCGGCGTCTCGACGATCTGCGCATTGACTCTCTCGCCATCGTCAGGGCTGGCGCAGCAGTGAATGCGGACTCGGTTCCTTTGTATCTTGGTGATCACTAGATGATTGTCGCTGGTCATGTCTTTACCCCAAGTTTTGTGATTGTTCCGTGAGGGGCATTTGAGCAGCCCTCACGGTGCCGAAAGTCACTTTGAGAGCACTTCCACCATCTTTTTGCCGAACGCGATGCTGGACTCAACGGATTGCGCTGTAACAAACGGAAAGTCGAAATGTGCCACTGGTTTTTCTCTGTTTGCGGAAGGCACTGCGATAACCTTCCCGTTGTCTCCGACCGCATCTTCAACAATAACTTGCAGCGGGAAGGCAAACCCCGGCGTGACAAGATCGGTTCCCGGATTACCAGGGTTGGCGCCGTAAAGTGGATAGGGTAAATCTCCGGTAAAGTCCCACTCCTTGGGATGCGCGACTATGGTTTTGCCGTTAATGATGCTCTTGCCGTCTTCCTTCTTGCGCGCCCAGACAAATGCACCCACGGCGTAGCACAGAGCCCCCATCACTTTGCCCTGATAATAGAAGTCTTCCAGCAGGCGGTGCACCTTGGGATTTCCCACCAGATCGAGAGGGGAGCCCGGCCCCCCGACTATCGCAATCGCATCGTAGTCACTGGCTTTTGCGTCAGCGATCTTTATCGGTTTGTCCCATTCGCCGGTTTTAAGAATCTCCATGATTCGATCCACGACCCCAGCAGGATTCACGTTGTATTGCTGAACCGGGTCGACAAAACCCTTGTCGACGCTGAGTTGTAATGGAAGGGGGGTGATCCCCCTTTCAGTTGCCAGGGTCACCTGGAATCCGGCTTTATTTAAGGCGTCCCAAGGTGCCTGAAGCTCTTCACCCCAAAGCCCAAGGTTTGATGCCAATACCAATATCTTTTTCATCTTTCAACTCCTGGTTGTCTGCATGAATATCACTTCAGACCTGAATAATGGCGGAATATTTTGCCGTCCTTCATGTAGAGAGCATCCCATACCTTGGCTTCGCCACCCGTCGTGTTGATTGTCGCCTCCAGGCAAATGGAGTCATCCGACATCCCCAACTTTTGGACCGAGACGAAGCCGCGATAGATATTCTTCAAGTACATGTCGAATTGCACCTTGAGAGCCTCTTTCCCCGACACGACTTGCCCTTCAGGCCCCAGCATCAGAACCATGACCGCATCGTCATGGTAATCATTTTCCACCAGCCTGCCCGCATCGCCTTCGGAGAGGAGCTTTACGTGGTTGTCGATAAATTTTTGGAAGTCCACGGTATGAATACCCCCTAAACGTCATAAACGAAATGGAAGCGAGTCATAACCAGCTCTCGCTGCCGAGATTAGAAGCTGTACATGCCCCCGATGTAGAATCCGGAAAAGGTCACGACGGCAGTGCTTCCATCAACCACCACCCGGTTTTCTGCCCTGGTTCTCTGGTATCCGCCGATGGCGCTGAGATTCTTGTAAACAGGAATCTCAGCGCCGAGTTTGTAATTCCAGACGTTCCTGCCTGTCATCAAATCATGGTCTTTCATGTACCCATGCACCGAGACAGTTGGTACATAACCCACCTTGTAAGTGAGCGCAAAACCCCCATCCCAGGAACGCCGGCCTCTTATGCCGATTTCGGGGCCGTCATACCAGTTCGGCGGCGAAATTGTCGGACTGGCCCACATGCGAAAGTACCCCAGTGTAGCGTCCATCTTGCCGATGACCGGATTATCCAGAACGGTGTAACCAATATTCAGATTAAGTGTTTCCGCGTTTTCATGGGTAAGAGGGTTAAAGGTGGGCGCCATGAAGTTTGCGCCACCCGCAACCGTATCGGACGTTCCCGTCAGATAATCCGCCGCAACGCTGACCTTGCCGAAGTAGAGCTCGCCCATCAATCCATAATAGTCCTGCCCTTTATTTTCATGCTCTTTCGGTGGCAACCCCATGCTTGCCAAGTAGCCGGGGGCGCTGAGGACGGTTTTGTGGGGAGAGTAAATGATAGATAGCCGCCCTTGTACATCTTCCGCCATTGCCCCGGACGATGTCGAAAGGGCTGTCATCGCCGCCCAGCAGACAACGGCCAGTTTAAGTTTGTTTAGCATAATAAATTCCTCCAGAGAATATTACGTTTACCGCAAAACCGTTTTTTCTTTGGTCGACCAATAGCTTTCAAAGGCTATCGGCGAACCGCCCGGCAGACGTTGCATGAATCTGCCGGACGACGCTTACCCCTTGTATTCGTCTCTGAATTCCACGCTTTCGCTGAATTCATCCTGATTCAACAAGGTCTTGATCGCGGCATTCGCGCCAACGATGACAACATCGTCGTCGATGCTCAGTTTCTGTTTAGCAAAAATTAACGCCCTGGCAGCAGAGGAGACCATGGACTGCAAGCTCTTGGCGTCAATCACCAGTTGCTCCGGATTGGCCGCGATCATTTTTTCCAGGTTGCCGCGGAAGAAAGGAATGGCCCTGGCATCCAGATCTCCCGTCAGGGTGATGATGGCGGTCTTGTCCTTCATGGCTACGGTGGAGTTGAAGTGATCCAGTCCCTGTGTCGGGGCAATGCGCACCTTGATTTTGACCGCTTCCGTTGCGGACGGGATTTTTACCGTCAGCCCTTCGGCATCGAAATCCTTGTAATCCTCGCCATTGACAGTGACGGATTCGATCTTGATCGAGCCCTTGGGCAGCAAATCAGGCGAAACCCGCAGGATGTTGTCCTTGAAACCGCCAGGCTTGGGCTTGAAGTGGAAATCCATGGGCTGCTTGGTGATCATCAGGTTGGTGTACACCGAGGCCAGATAACACAGCTCGAACGAGTGGTAGCCGCTCATCGAATGGCTGCCTTTGTCGCGCTCCGTACCAAGCAGGTAAGGCATGCCGTTATTGAAGACGTTGAAGTACACGCCACCGGCATCATGATCGAGGAAGAAGGCGTTGTAGAACGCAGTGGACTCGCGGGCATGTTTTAGATACTCGGGCGCCTTAAACGAGCCAGCCATGATCAGGTACGCCAGGATGCCCTGCTCCTGCTGCCACCACGCCTTGCGGTCGTGGAAAGCGAAGCGGTGCGTGGTTTGCCCTTCTTTCAGCTCGCGATCCACTACGTCGTACCAGCCGCCGCGTTGCGGGTCGCCGCCATGTTTGGGCATCAGCGTGGCGATTTTTTTGGCGAAATCGACATATTTCTGATCGGGATTGACGTGGTAAATCCGCGTCAGATTCCAGGCGATCTTCAGGTTGTGTCCCACTACGCCACGGTTCTGCTGCCAGCCCCATTGCTGGTCGAAGCTCCAGTCCTCGTGAAATTTTTCCTGCACGAAGGCGCTGTGGTCGTAATCCTGAAAATGATCCGTAATGGTGTCGGCAGTGTCCACCAGCATGTCCAGATGCGCTTTTTCGCCGGTGGCCAGCAACAGGTTGATGAGGTAGGCCGGCGCATGGTCGCCCACCGAGTTCCAGTTCTTGCGCGAACGGTTGCGTCCCAGTGACTCGCTACGCCCGCTGAAGGTAATCGGGTCGACATGGGAGTAATAGCCGCCTTTTTCATGGTCGCGGTAATGACGGTCAAACAGGTTGAGCGTCATGTCGATATCCTTGCGGATGCGCGTATCGCCGGTGATGCGGTAAGTCTGGGTCGGGCCGGCGAGGGCGTAAATCTGCTCGTAGGCGGGGAGCGCGTCGTAATCGTCGCCAAACTCCGAGGTGAAGAGTTTGCGCTCGCGCACGGTTTTCATCTGGCCGCCGCGCATACCGGGAATTTCCGGCATACGCGACCCCAGGATTTTGCGACCAGCCTTTTTGTTCTGGCTAAATTCGACGGCGTGATACCAGTAGCAAATATTTTCCGAAGCGTCCACCGCACGGAAGTGTTCGCGCAGGTAATCCGAACCTTTCTCAGCAGCTTCCAGGCAGCGTTCGTCGCCGGTCAGCAGATAGGCCGAAGCGAAGCCGTAGATCAGGCGTGAAATGGTGTCGGTTTCCTGCCGGGTACTGCCCATCTTGTGGCCGTACAGGTCCAGCATGGTGCAATAGTTGGAGTAATCGATTTCCTCATCGCCGAACTGCGCCTTGAGATAGAAATTGGCCAGTTGCTGGATCTGCTTGATCCACCAATCCTGCTGCTCGAAGACGAACTCGTTCTCGCCTTTTCCGACGAAAATCAGGTGTTCGGCTTCCAGCGCGCCGTCATCGTCCGGATAAAACACCCCGTACGCATACAGGAATCTGCCGCGGGCCAGCATGTCCCGCATCTGGCCGGTGCAATCCACGTAGGAGTCGCCCAGGTTATGCACCAATTCGGCATAGGTCGAGGAGGACAGCCTGATTCTGAAATCCCGGCCATCGGATGTCTGGACGCCAAACACATTGGAATCGAAGCTGAAGTCTGTCACGTATCCGGCAACGGTGTCGGAAAACTCAAAATTGGTCTGTCCCATTTACTTCTCCTCTATTTGTCTTGGACTACAAGTTGAACCAGCTTCGAAAATTCACCGCCCGAAGCTAAGTTTATGGATCATTTTGAAATCATTACCACCACGCTACGCCCCTGAGCCCAATAGGCTGTATCGGCGCTTGCCTGTTCCTTTCCCGGCTCGCGTATGTCGTCAGGCGAATCCAGCGCGGTATCAATCGCACGGTGCCATCCTCGATCCGTGATCTTCGGCAGTTCGAACTCCAGCGGTTCCCAGTACATGTTCATGATGACGTGGATATCCGACTCGCCGTTGAAACCGGCCAAGGTGAACGACAGCACCCGGCTCCCCGGGCTCCAGTCGGGTTGCCCGATGCGGGTGCCATGCCAGGAGATGTCGGGCAATCCGCGCGCATTGGTTTCGCCGGTGAAATAACGCGGGCGATGAACCGCGGTGTGGCGTTTGCGGAAATCGATCATCCATTTCCAGAAACGGAACAGATGCGCGTTTTTCTCCACCTGATTCCAGTCGAACCAGTTCAGCTCGTTGTCCTGGCAGTAGGCGTTGTTGTTGCCGTGCTGACTGCGACGTACCTCATCGCCCATAAGCAGCATGGGTACGCCCTGGGAAAGCAACAGGATGGCCGCGAAATTCTTGATTTGGCGATTGCGCAGCTTTTCCAGTTGTGGGTCGTCGCTTGGCCCTTCGACGCCATAATTGCAACTCAGGTTTTCATTGATGCCGTCACGATTTCCTTCGCCGTTGGCTTCGTTGTGCTTTTCGTTGTAACAAACCAGGTCGTTGAGCGTGAAGCCATCGTGGCAATCGACGAAGTTCACGCTGTTGAGCGGCAAATGGTGGCTCCATTGGTAGACATCGGGGCTGCCGCAAATCCGCGAGGCGATATTTCCGACCAGCGAGGCGCCATCGACCATATCGGCGTCACCGCGCACGAACCTGCGCACATGGTCGCGGAACTTGCCGTTCCAGTCCGCCCAGCGTGCGCCGGGAAAATGGCCCACCTGGTAGAGTCCGGCTGCATCCCAGGCTTCGGCGATCACCTTGCTGTCCACCAGCACGTCGTCCAGTTCGATCTGCCACAGCACGGGCGGGTGCTTGAGCGGCACGCCATCTTCGCCGCGGGACAACACCGAACCTTCATCGAAGCGGAAACCGTCGACCCCCATCACCTGAACCCAATAGCGCAGGCAGTCGAGAATGAACTTCTCGCCAATCGGATGGTTGACGTTGAAGGTATTGCCGCAACCGGTATAGTCGTAGTAATAAGCGCGGTTGTCCGGCACCAGATAGTAATAGGCGTTGTTGGCCATGCCCTTGAACGAGTACACCGGTCCCTCTTGGTTGCCCTCGTCGGTATGGTTGAACACCACGTCCAGGATCACCTCGATACCGGCTTCGTGCAAAGCCTTCACCATGTTTCTGAACTCGTCGACGTGGTTGCCGGTCTCGGGATTGACGCAATAGCCGGGATGGGGGGCAAAGTATGCCATCGTGCTGTAACCCCAGTAATTGGTCAGCTCCTTGCCATCGACGACGCGCTTTTCGGTGTCGTCGAATTCGAACACCGGCAACAACTCCACGGCGGTAATGCCGAGTTCCTTGAGGTAAGGGATTTTTTCCACCACCCCGCGGAACGTACCCGGGTGTTTCACCCCCGAACTCGGCGAACGGGTAAATCCGCCCACGTGCATTTCATAAATGATGCTCTCGTTCATCGGGCGATGAATGAGCTGCTCGCGGCTAAGCTTATGCTTGTGACTGTCAATCACCACGCTACGGATGGACGTGGCCAGATTGTCACCTGGGCGGCACGCATCGCCACGGTTCCACAGCGTCTTGGTGTTACCCTTGGCGTAGGGGTCGATGAGAACCTTCTGCTCGTCGAAGCGCAGGCCACGCGCCGGATCGTAAGGGCCATGCATACGATAGGCGTAATGGGTGCCAGGCTTGACGCCCTCCACATACACATGCCAGAACTGAAAGGTCTTGTTGACGCTCGGGTCCAGCTTCACCACATGAACCGGTTCGGTATCGTCATGGGCTTCGAACAGCAGCAGTTCTACCCAGTCTGCGTGGGGGGAGAACAAGGAGAAATTGGTTCCCTGGGCGTCCGGCGTCGCGCCAAGGGGGTATTGTCGGCCTACATGCGCCACAAAACGTTCTTCCGCAGTCACGGTCATAGCAAAATCTCCTACTCGGGTTTATACGGCGTTAAGACGCTTGAGAATGGCGCGCGCCAGCAAATGGGCGTGATTGCCGGTGCGCGCGGTGATCAGGTCGCCGTCTTCCACCAAGTCCTGATCGACGAACTCGGCGCCATAGGCCAGCGCATCGCCATGCAGGTTGTTGTGGCAAGTCAGCTTGCGACCCTTCACCAGCCCCGGAACCGGCGCCGTCAACCACAAGCCGTGGCAGATGATGCCCTTGATTACCTGAGGACGCTGGAAGGCGCGCTGGAGAAAAGCACTCGCCGGGGGAATCCTGGACAAATCTTCGGTATAGCGCAGGCGGTCGGAGACGATGCCGGACGGCACGATCACCGCCGCCAGATTATCCAGTTCCGCATCGGTGATGGTTTCAAAGCTGTCGCGGCACTCGAAGGGAACCTTGTATTCGTGTCCGGTGAAGGTAATGTGGTCCTGGCCCCACAGGCGCGAGACGAAGCGTGCATTCACGCCGCTTTCCGCGAAACGGGAGTGGTAGTACCAGATTTCGTGTTCGTAGTAGTCGCTTTCGATCAGGATGACAACGGTTTTTTCTGACATGACGTGATTCCTCTCCTGGTTATTTCTAGTGGCCGCAGCGCACCCCGATCAGGTCGGGATGAACATCGCCTTCGATGGCGACGTCGAGCAGAAACGGGCCGCGGTGAGCCAGCGCCGCCTCGATTGCCGGAATGATCTGGTCGGCGGTTTCGATGCGCAGCGCCGCCACGCCCATGGCCTGGGCCATCGCGTCGAAACGCAAGGGCGGCGACGACAGATCGAAGCTGATCGGGAAGGGGCGCTGGGTGATTTTCTGTTCGCTCCAGAACTGCTGGATGTTCAGTTGCAGCAAACGATAGGAGCGGTTGTTGCAGATCACGTATTTGACATTGAGATCGTGGCGCACTGCCGACCACAAGGCCTGGATCACGTACATCGCGCCGCCGTCGCCGGAAAACGCCAGCACGGTTTTATCGGGGAACGCCGCCTTGAGCCCGAGTCCGCCGGCCAGCCCGGTCCCGAGCGAACCGCCACGGGTCTGGAAGAATGCCCCGACATGATTGGGGGGGAAGTAACGCGTCAAAGCCGGCGAGTTGGTCAGCGCCTCGTCGAACACCACCGCGTCGGCGGGAAGACGTTGCGCCAATTGCGCCATGAAGCGGGCGAAGGTGAGCGGCAGGGTGTCGCCACGCGCGTTGTCCTGGTCGATTTCGTGTTGTCGCCGTTGTTTTTTCGCCGCTCCTAGGTCGGCCATGCGTTTGGCGGCGCGCACCCGTGTTGCTGAAGCGAGGCGCAGATCAAGCGCATCCGCCAGTGCCGCCAGGGTGGTTTTCGGGTCGGCGACCAGACCTAGCGTCACCTGGTGATTTTTGGCGATGGCGTCGGCATCGAGGTCGATGTGGATGGTACGTGCGTCGGCGGCATAAATGTCGCCGAGTTCCGGGAATACTTCCGGCAGCATGTAGGTGCCGACCACCAGGTTGACATCGCCGCGCTGCGTGATTGCCAGGCTTTGGCTGCCGAACATGTGTCCGGTTTGACCCTGCCATAGCGGATGATCGTAAGGAAGATTGAGTTCTCCACTATCCGCCCCCCACACCTCAGCGCCAAGCAACTCCGCCACCCGCGCCAGTTCGGTCTGGGCGCCCGAAAAGGCGACGCCGTCGCCGACATAAATCATCGGGTTGGTCGCAGCGGCCAGCATGTCGGCGGCGTTGTCGACTAAATCCTGGCGCGGCAGGGAGCGGGAAGAAGGGAAAGAACTGGGGAAAACCGCTTCGCTCGCCAGTTCGTCGAGAATGTCTTGCGGCAGACAGACATAAACCGGCCCCATCGGCGGCGTAGCGGCTATTTTCATCGCTCGCCGCAGCACGCGAAGCAGCGAGGACGGGTGTTGCACCATGGTCGACCACTTGGTGACCGGCCGCGCCATCGCCACTAGATCGGCGGCCATCTGTGCTCCCATGGCCTGGTAGCGTATGCCGGAATCGCCGCCCAGCACCAGCATCGGACTATGCCCGCGCATTGCCTGGTAAAGCGCGCCGATGGCGTTGCCGAGTCCGGGTGAACTGTGGATCTGCGCCACCGCCACTCGCCGCGTGGCGCGGGCGTAAGCGTCCGCCGCCAGGATGGCGACCGACTCCTGTAGCGTCAGGATATAACGGATGGAAGGAAAATCACCCAGCGCATCCAGGAAGCCTTGCTCGACCGTTCCGGGATTGCCGAAAATGTGATCCACGCCATCTGCGGCAAGTTGTTCCACCACCGCGTAATGTCCGCTTCGCGCCATACCACCGCTCCTTTGTCGAATAAGGTTTTTTCTTGCGTTAACGCTGCATTAGCGTCGCATTACCAACCGGAACGTTTCAATCCTTTGGTCAGCACATCGACGAACCGGTCGCCAAATTCATGGGCGCATTGCAGCGACCTGGCGGTGATGAATGGGTAATCGACTATCACCGAAGTGCGCTTGCCGAAATTGCCGTGATACTGGCCGTTCGGTCCGACTGCATCGGCGAGGATGTATTCGAGCACGTAAGGCGGCGGCCCCATGTTGAAATCGGTGCCGACAAAGCCGGTACCGTCGTGATAATCGTATTCGATACAGTGTCCGGTGACGTGTTTGCCGGCGATAATCGCCTTGCGTTCGTTGAAATCGCGGGCGAACACCAGCGTCGCCACGCCGTAACAAATCGCGCCGATCGGCTTGTTGGCAGCATGGAAGCCCAGCACCAGGTCATGCACCCGCTGGTTGTTGACCATGTCGACAATCGGGCCGCTGCCGCCGACCAGCAATATCGCATCGTAATCCGC
>Ga0163199_1000696_pt1 | contig 21199 bp, 17 predicted proteins | sample PL_2010_150m_FD_113537 | JGI IMG/M metagenome (GOLD analysis project Ga0163199, IMG submission 113537) | Freshwater microbial communities from Powell Lake, British Columbia, Canada to study Microbial Dark Matter (Phase II) - PL_2010_150m | ecosystem: Environmental > Aquatic > Freshwater > Lake ...
AAGGTCATCATGGCAATTCGCTGGAACAAGATAATTACGGACTCCAACGTCTCTGACGTTGGACGAAGTCGGAGACTTCGTATTCCGAAAGGTCATCATGGCATTTCTCGAACTCACCCACATCAATAAACTTTTTGGGCAAGCGCACCCCGCCGTTGACAACTTCAACTTAACCGTTGAACGCGGCGAGTTCGTTTCATTTTTGGGACCCAGCGGCTGCGGCAAAACTACCACACTCCGCATGATCGCCGGCTTCGAGACTCCCTCTTCAGGCTCGATCAAAATCAACGGCGACGAAATCACGAACAAGTCACCGAACCAACGCCAGATCGGCATGGTGTTTCAAAGCTACGCCCTCTTCCCCAACATGACCATCGGCGGCAACATCGGCTTCGGGTTAATGATCGCCGGCAAATCAAAAGATGAGATCAAGAAACGCGTCGGCGAAATGCTCGACTTGATTCATCTGCCGAATTATGGAGACCGCTACCCCTATCAACTATCGGGCGGGCAGCAACAACGAGTCGCCCTCGCTCGCGCCATCGCCATTCAACCTCAACTGCTTCTTCTCGACGAACCGCTCTCTGCCCTCGACGCAAAAATTCGCGTCGAACTGCGCGCCGAGATTCGCCGCATCCAACGCGAACTCGGCATCACCACCGTATACGTCACGCACGATCAAGAAGAAGCGTTGTCACTCTCGGATCGCATCGTGGTGATGAACAGTGGCAAGATCGAACAAGTGGGCACGCCGTTTGAGATTTACAATTATCCGACCACGGCCTTCACCGCCTCCTTCGTCGGTCAACTTAATTTGATCCCGATCACGGTGGCGGATGCCGCCAGCGGCAAATGCAACTTCAACGGAATCAGCCTCAACACCAGTCAAAAGACCCCGCTCTCGAACGGAACATCCGCCAAACTTGCGCTGCGCCCCGAAGAGATGAACTTCGGCAAAGTGGATGGCAGAAATTTACTCAACGGAAAAGTGGAGAGCATCACCTTCTTGGGTTCGATTGTGCGCACACGGGTTGATCTGGGCAGCTCAATGATCTCCGTTGATCTTTTCAACGAACGCACGATCACTTTGCCGCAAGTCGGCGAGCAAGTCACGGTCAACTTCCCCGCTCACGCCTGCTGGATTCTCGAATAAAAGCTCGCTACGAAAATACAAAGGGCGCAAAGGAAACGATGCGCCCTTTGTTCATTGTTTCATGCGTAGCATTCATTGTTCATTTTTTATGACCCCCGCTATCTTCATAGATTTCGACGGCACGATAGTGCCTTACGATGTTGAATTTGAAATCTTCAAAAAATTCGGCGGCGACGACAAAGCCGGTGATGTGGTTGCGCGATGGGAACACAAAGAACTCAATGTCCCCGAAAGACTCACGTTAGGCTTCACGGCATTACGCGAGGCAGGCGTAAAAAAATCTCAACTCGATAAATTCCTCAAAGAAGTCCCGCTCGATCCTTCATTTCCCGGTTTCCTCGATTTCCTTCATCACCAAAACTGGTGGCACGCCATTCTCTCCGATGGATTAGTTTGGTATATCGAGGGTGTTCTCAAACATCACAAGGTCGCTAGTCCGCCCATCATCTCCAACGGTATTGATTTTGAGGATGATTGGCGATTAATCTTTCCGCATCACAACGGCGATTGCTCACCGTGCCGCCAATGCGCGGCGTGCAAACGTTACCCCATTCGTGAAGCCAAAGCCTGGTCTGATCTTGTGGTACTGATCACCGATGGGCGGGCAGATCGTTGGGCGGCAATTGAATGTGATATTGTGTTTGCTAAAGAGCCGTTGCTCTCTACATTAAAGTTATGGAAGAAACCGCGCAAAGTTTTTGCCTTTGAGAATTTTGATGATGTGAAGAAAGAGTTGATGAAGTTGTCGCAGAGATAACACGAAAGGAGTCAGAAGTCTCCGACTTCTGCCGATGACTTCGTCATCGGAATCTATTATGACAAATCAAAAAATTATCATCATCGGCGCAGGAATCTTTGGCGTGACAGCCTCCATCGAATTGCGTCAACGCGGTTACGATGTCTCGCTGTTCGATCCCGGTCCGCTCCCGCACCCGCTCGCCGCTTCCACCGACATCAGCAAAGCCATCCGTATGGATTATGGCGCGGACGAAGGCTACATGGCATTGATGGAATCTGCGCTCGATATTTGGCGGCAATGGAATGCGATCTTTCCTGAACCGCTCTTCCACGAAACGGGCGTGACCTATTTGTGCCAAAGCGAAATGAGGACGGGCGGCTTTGAACACGACAGTTATCAGCTCTTGCTCAAACGTGGACACAAACCACAGCGCATGAGAAGCGATGACATTCGCAAAAGTTTTCCGGTGTGGAACGCCGATCTCTATGTGGATGGCTATTTCAACCCCGAAGGCGGCTACGCCGAAAGCGGAAAAGTAGTCACACGATTAATTGAAGAAGCAACTCGACTCGGCGTAAAACTTTTCCCGAATCAAAAGTTCGCGCGGTTGATCGAAAAGGGGACAAAGGTTGGCGGCATCATCAACGGTGACGGCCTCACTTTTGAATCCGATTGGGTCGTGTTCGCAACCGGCGCGTGGACTCATCATCTTCTGCCACATCTCAAAGGCATGTTGCGATCTGTCGGTCAACCGGTGTTTCATCTCAAGCCAAACGATCCTCTGCCGTATTGGCCTTCGCGCTTCCCCACTTACGGCGCGGATATTTCCAACAGCGGCTACTACGGTTTCCCGATCAATCGCGATGGCGTGGTGAAGATTGCCAATCATGGCGTGGGGCGCGAGATGCATCCCGAATCATCGGATCGCGTTGTGACGCCGAAAGAGATGCGGCAGCTGAGAGAATTTTTGCAAGCGTCGTTTCCTTCGCTCGCCGATGCGCCGATCACGTATACCCGAGTCTGTTTATATAGCGATACGTTTGATGGTCATTTGTGGATTGATCGTGATCCGGATCGTGCGGGTCTTGTGGTGGCGGCAGGCGATAGTGGTCACGCTTTTAAATTCGCGCCCGTTCTTGGATCGATCATCGCCGATGCGCTTGAAGGAAAAACCAATCCGCGTTTCCGTTGGCGACCCGAGGTGAAGCCGCCGAAGAGCGAAGAAGCGGCGCGGCATCAATGAACAATGAGACAATGATCAATGAACAATGCGCGAAGAATTGTTCATTGTTTCATGCGAAGCATTCATTGTTCATTTTTCGGCCATTTGCTAATTCTCGTTTCTGGTTTTAGAATGTCTCCGTGACTAAACCCCGTTTGCTCATTGTCGAAGACGATCCTGACATTAGCGAGATGCTGCAAATTTATTTTGGCACGCATGGCTACGAAGCCAGCATCGCTGAAGACGGCGAAACCGCCATCAAATTTTGCCGCGCCAATTTGCCCAACCTTGTCCTGCTCGACATCAACTTGCCGGATATGGATGGCTATGCCGTGTGCCACCAACTGCGGCAATCGCCGCGCACGCGCCACCTGCCCATCATTTTTGGAACGCAGCGCAATCGCAAAGAGGACAAGATCAAAGGCTTAGCCGCAGGCGCCGACGATTTCGTCGCCAAGCCTTTTGATCTCGAAGAACTTTTTTTGCGCGTGCAGAATACCATCAGCCGCGCCGCGCGCAACGATCTCACCGATCCGCGCAGTGGCTTGCCCAGCAGCGAACTCTCGCGTCAAGAGGTCACGCGGGCTGAGGTGGACCCGGCTCTGGCGATCATTCGATTGAAAATGGCGAACCTTGAACCCTATCAAGATATTTTTGGCGCGCTCGCCTTGAACGAAGTTATGCGCTCGGTAGGTCTCTTGCTTGCCGAACTGCTCGACGAGTTAGGTCGTCACAACGATTTCTTAGGACAGTATGGCGACGACACGTTTGTCATCATCTCGCCCCTCGCCCATAAACTCGACATCATCCAACAGGCAAAGACTCGTTTCCGCCTCGCCATCCCCAGTTTCTACTCCTTCGGCGAAACGCAAAACAATGGCAACATCTTAACCATGACCGCCAGCGGCACACAACACTCGCTCCCCATGTTGGGTTTAAAAGAAATCGAGTAACTCCCCGATCATGAATCAAAATGAATCGAGCCTGCGCGACGACATTGTTCGCGTGGGCAAATTGATGCACCAGTTTGAATTTGTGGATGGATCAGCTGGCAACATTTCGGCGCGTCTGGATGGAGATCGAATCCTCGCCACACCCTCCGGACTGGCTAAAGGATTTTTGACTCCCGAACAACTGATCATCGTTGACCTGAATGGCAAGGTGTTGCCGCCAACCGCTCCCGGGCTTAAACCCACCTCCGAACTGTTGATGCACTTGGAAGCCTACAAACAACGCGCCGATGTGATGGGCGTGGTGCACGCTCACCCGATCACCGCCGTTGCACTTACCATCGTCGGCGTCCCCTTAACCGATTGCATCATCCCCGAATCCGTCGTCATCTTGGGACCCGTCCCCACCACGCCGTATGCCAATCCTGCCTCCGCAGAAAATCAAGCGGCGATCTCTGATCTCATTAAATATCACGATGGAATCATGTTGGCCTATCACGGCTCACTCACAGTGGGCGCAAGTGTGTGGGAAGCCTACATGAAGTTGGAGACGCTCGAACACACGGCGAAGATCATCGCTCAAGCGCGCATGTTGGGCAAGGTCTCGCCGTTGCCATCGCATCAAGTAGAAAAATTAATTGACGCCCGAAATAAGTTGGGATTGAATCTTCCGAAAGATGATGAACTGTTTTGCAAATACTGCAACACGACTCACGCTCGTGGAAAATATATGAGTGAGGATGAGTTAGTGCAAACGATTGCGGAAGAAGTGGTGAGGGCGATGAGCCGTGAGCGATGAGCGGGGAGCAGTGAGCGATGAGCGGTGAGCAGTGAGCGATGAGCAGAAATGCCTTTGCTCAAGGCTCATGGCTCAAATCTCACCGCTTTAAAAATTGCGCGGCACAAATTTAAAATTTTGTGTTAGAATTCGCGCCGTTATCCGCCCCCATCGTCTAGTGGACTAGGACGCGGCCCTTTCAAGGCCAAAACCGGAGTTCGAATCTCCGTGGGGGCATCTGAAAAGAAACGAGCGATTGAATTTTCAATCGCTCGTTTTGTTTTAATCACCTTCCCACTCCCCCTCAATAGCCGTGCCTTTGGCAATTGCTTCAGCGCGAATCTCATCCATGACCTTGATTAATCGCGCAGCCATTTCAGCGCGCGGCACATCGCCCATCTCTGCGGCACGTTGTTTTGCCAACGCCACAAGTTGCTTTGCCGATTCGCGATGAGGTCGCTCTCGTTGCTTTTTGAGATCATTTATGAATTCGAGAACAACCAGCAATTCATTTTCAGGCAACTGCGCCACTTCAATCACTGCGCGCCGCACTAAATCTTGGGAAAGTACTGGTGTGTCCGCCATTTTTCTTTTATGTTAGTTGCTTGATTGTTTCTATAACCTTCTTCGCTTCTTGTAGCGACACCTGAGTCAGGCTATCAATATTGCCAGCAATTTCATCTGTGTAATCTGCCTGTACTCGGTTATCTTGCAACCTTTGTAACCAAGAACCAATGCGTTGGCGATCTTTATCATTCCCATTCGCAAAGTAAGCACGCACAGCTTTATGCTGATCTCTATCAGCTATAAGCGCACCTTCTTGTCTTGCTTTGCCTGAAGCGATCAAATAGGCGGCATAGTAAGCTCGACTCATTGCAGACCGTGAACACGCCTCTTCGTTAGTGAAGGTCTTTCGGTTAACATACAGCGCTTCAGCGAGTATCAAATACTCGACCCAATCAAAAGTCATAAGAACCGAAGGTTGAAATTGAATATGCCGCCCAAACCCGAAAGCCGCGCCAGAAGCCAGCTTTCATCAAATTGCTCAAATCGAGAGAGGGCTTCTTCTACAGGTAGCCGTGTATAAATGTAAGCAAACAGTTGCTTATCACTCACGTATTCTGGATCCACTTTCAACTCCAAAGACACTTTGGGTTGCCGTCCAAAATATGTTGGAAGTTGATCGAGCGCATCCGCCAAGACCTTTCCAACGGCATAATGACGACGTACGAACGCGGCTATCGCTTCAGGTTGCTGGATGGAATATCCATTTACCACCTTAGCCCAAAACGATTGCGCGACCAGAGAAATTGATTCAATGTATGTAGGGGTCCCCAAAAAATTGTGGCGTGCGCTATTTTCCACAAATACTCCTACTTCATATAGCGCAAAAGTTCCCGTAACAGACCCGCTCGTTGGAAGTTCGTCCTTATAGTTACGTGGCAAGTGCGTATAACCCGCAATAAACAAATCCGTTTTGTTTTCCTGCGGAATAAATGGACGAATCACTTGACGAAGAATAGGTGTCTCAATTTGTTGGTTACCAACTGTCATGGTATATCTCCCTCTAGCAATATCTCTATCGCGAGCGACTCAAGTTCATCCAATAATGGTTGTAGCTTTTCTTGAGAAAGAACGCCTTGTAACTTTGTTGAGGTATTAATATCTAATTCAATTCGGCAGGCAAAGGTTTCGCTTTCTTGTTGCATCTGTGGCACGCCGCCATTAATGCCGATCTGCGCGTGACCTAACACATTCACCGACCACTTTGACAAGCGGTTTATTTCCAGATTGTCTGCCATAGTTTTTGATCGTCGTGGTCGGTTGATTTGATACAAAAAATCTGAGGAGCCTGCCGCGTCAATCTTTATCGAGGGTAAATAATCTAAAAGTCGCTCATAGCCCTTTTCGATACTTTCAACAGGTAACAAAACAATCACCCCAAAAGCAAGCCGCTTTAAAGGAGAACATTTCTGAAACCATTGCGCCATTAAACTCTTAAAAGCCTTAAGCGAATTCTCGAAACCTGTTGGCAGAGCTGTTTCGTCAAACGAAGTGTATAGCCAATCTATGCGAGGAGGAACAGAAAGGGTTGGAGAGACAAGGACGATTCGCCCATCGTTAAATGGCCCGTCCGCTTGAAAGCCCTCGCGCTGCTTAACGACACTTTCAGGGTCAACACCAACTGTTTGTTTATAGAACAATTCAAGTGAAGAGGCATCTGTTGCCGTCTCGTGAAAAGTTGTGAGCCGCAAAGTTGTGAGCTGTAAATTAGATAAGGGTGCGCGTGCTATTGCCTTCATGAGTGTTCTCCAAGAGTTATCTTACTTTATTCTACCACCTGCCAATTCAATCTCATTAACTGCGAGTTGTAAAACTTCACCCCTCCCACACCCTCTCAATCACCTTCTTGACCTTCTCCTCGTACAATCGAATCAACTCTCGATTGCCTTTGACAATAGCGCGCTCGGTCTCGATGCGAGCGACGATCTCGCGCTGGATGTCCAGCGGTGGCAGGGGGACTGGCAAAATCTTCAATTCTTCTCGATTGAAAAGTCCATTCACGTTTTGGCGCATGAAGTTCATGTATTTGCCATCTGTTCGATAGCGATTGAGTAAATACCATAGCCATCTTGAGTCTAAAAATTCAGGTTTTACACGTATGCCCAAAAGGAAAGAGGCAAATACATACTTACCCTCAAATTCAAAGTATCCTGTTTTTCCAACAAGATGCTTGCTTCCATTTCGCCAATTGAAAAGCAAATCGCCTTTTTCAAGATAATTTACTCTGCCTGATTTTGGGAGTTTGATTTTTCGTATGCCATCCCGAGTTATAGTGCCATCTTCCTTGACGCTATTCATGGAAATAATAGGCATTCCATTTTCGTCTTCACTATCAGGAATTGATAAAGTCAAGCCGCTTACAAAATCAATGTAGTTTCCTAACTCGACAAGTTCATGCTCGTTAGTCCCGTCCATGTCTGGTTTCCAGCCTTCGACGACCTGACGCGCCCCATCTATAGTGCGCTGATGCGCCGCGATTTCGTCCACGAGTTGACGCTGGGTTTCGAGCGGCGGCAGGGGAATTTGGAGATTTGCAAGTTGTGATTTTGTAACCCCTTGAATTGTTGAACCTTGACTTGTTGTTTTGAATATTTGCACTTGCCGAGATAGTACGAGCACAAGATATTCAGGAAGAACAACATCTTTCTTTACAATCAAGCCTTGTGAATCTTGGCTAATACAAACATCAAAGTCATTCAGGAATAATTTTCCGAGACTGACACGCGTAACGACGATGATGTTTCCCTTTGGAATTAAATTCGTTGCAGAATTTTCAATTGCTTCTTGTGTGATGAACCTTCTTGGCTCGGCAGTCTTCAAGTCGACAATATCTGCGCTGGTAATCCAAGGAATGGCTCCTTTATAAAATTCTTCATTTGCCGTTGCTGGTGTCCCACCACTCAAAATGTCATCACACAAATCTCTTAGCGCTACGGTTGGATATGTTTGCTTTCCAATGTGAATCACTTCGCGATAACGGTCGGCGCTCAGGTTGTAGTCGCCCGTCTCTGCGAGGCGAGATTTTTCAACAGTCAAGACCCGCGAGGTCTCCGAGACCTCGCGGGTCTGTCTAAACTCCGCCAAGACTTTTAAAGCATCGGGCAGATCATTCTTGTCAATCGGGCGGCGTTGCGCGCCCAAATCAAATCCATCGGCTTCCACTTTTACAAATAAAATCTGGTCAGTCTTTTTGGCGAGTGCCTTATCCAAAAACAAAATCGAAGTCTTTACCCCCGCGTAGGGGTTGAACACACCCGCAGGAAGAGAGACTACCGCCCACAGGAAATTATTCTCGATCAAATATTTGCGTAATTGCTTGTACGCCCCCGCCGATTGAAAGATGATTCCCTCCGGCACAATGATCGCGGCGCGTCCCTTCGGCGTGAGATGCTCCGCCATGTAATCCACGAACAACACTTCACTGCGATTCGACTGCACCGAAAACTTTTTGTGCGGCATGATGCCGCCCTTCGGCGACATAAACGGCGGGTTCGCCAGAATCACATCGGCGTACTCGTTCCAGCGATCTTCGCTGGCGAGCGTGTCGTATTCATAGATTTGTGGTTTGACGAAGCCGTGCAAATATAAATTCACCAACGACAGCCGCACCATATCGGGCGAGATGTCGTAGCCAGTGAAGTTCTCGTACAGCTTTTGCTTGTCCTGTGTTGTCAAACCCGAAGGGTCTTTAAGACCCTTCGGGTTTTTCTTGTTGGATTCAAGAATATATTTATACGCCGAGATGAGAAAGCCCGCCGTGCCACAAGCGGGATCCAAAACCGTCTCGTTCTTTTGCGGACTCACCACCCGCACCATGAAGTCAATAATGTGGCGCGGAGTCCGAAACTGTCCCGCGTCACCTTGCGATCCCAACACCGACAGTAGATATTCAAACGCATCGCCCAGCTTCTCTGAATGATCGTAAGTGAAGTCGTTGATGGTCTTGAGAAATAACTTGAGCGTTTCAGGATCGCGGTAAGGCAGATAGGCATTCTTGAAAATGTCGCGGAAGAGCTGCGGCAAGTTTTCGTTCTGACTCATCTGAGTGATGGCTTCGCCGTACAACGCCAACATTTCAATGCCGCCCAAACGCGGGTCAAAGATATTGCCCCAACCATATTTAGCAAACTTGCCTTTGAAGAAACTTCGCTTGCCGCCTATGTCCACCGATTGCTGATCCATGTCGTCCATGAACTTATAGACGAGGGCGATGGTGATCTGCTCCACTTGACTCTTGGGGTCGGGCACTTTGCCCACGAGAATGTCGCGGGCAGAGTCAATGCGGCGTTTGGTTTCGGAATCTAACATTATTCTCCATTTCTATATGTCATTGCGAGCGCGCGCTGTTCGCGCGAAGCAATCTCGTAGTTGGATTTACGCGGAGATTGCTTCGCAAAGTACGCTCGCAATGACGTGTCAAGAAACTTTGCAATCGCCGCAGGTCTAAGATTAGCTAAACTGATTAAACGGCACGTAATCTTTGATGTACTCAATGAGTCTATTGCGCGTATCAACTTTTAAATTCCGCAGATACTCGCCACCGGCATGGCTTCCCATGATGTAAGCAAAATTACCGGCGTCCACCTGCGTGCGGAAATCGGGGTCAAGTACGTACGTCTTGAAGAAATTCTTGGCGGGATAAAACTGCTTCTCATCGGGCATATAGCGACTGTCGAATTTATCAAACTCATCATCTAACAATTCATCTCTGGTTTTAAAGTAAGGCTTCAAACCGAAGACCACTTCCACCATCTCCCGCAGCGATACGCGGCGATCCACACTCAGGGACTGGCGTAATTTTTCCAGAGTGTAAAACTCTTCAGGCTTATCGAAAACATTTTCTTCAATGTGCTTGATGATGGCTTCCAAATCTCCGCTCTCGGCTTTGGCAACCGCAAACGCATCTTTTTTGATTTGTTCCTCAAATTTCTGATAGTACATCCTGTCCACGCGCATACCTTCAACGCCGATGGCGGTTTCTCGAAGGATAGTGATCGCGTCTGTGCGGGTGCTTTCGTAAGAGTCATAAACGACCCCCGTGTCGCCGCCACTGGTGCCTGTTCCTATCTCTTTTGTGCCGCTTCTAATTTTAGGCAGGTGTAGTTTTTCGTTGTAGTCGAAATCTTTTTCAAAGTATTCGCAGTTGGCAAAGAAATCAAATAATTTAAATTTGTCCTTTGGTTTCGTTCCAACATTCTTCTTCCACGCCATGTCGGTGATCTGGTCGCTGAAATCATGCTTGCGTGTGCCGCGTCCTTTGATCTGGATAAAGTCAGTCGGCGAGAAGACAGGTCGCATGAAAGCTAAATTGAGAATGTCGGGGCAGTCGTACCCTGTGGTCATCATGCCCACCGTCACACAGATACGCGCCTTGCTGGTCTTGTAGCTTTCAATAAAATTCGCTGAGCCAGCCAAGTTATTATTTGAGAAGTTGATGGCGAATTGTTGCGCCTCAGGAATCCACGAGGTTACTTGAATTGCAAAATCTGATTGATATTTGCCGGGGAACATCTTGTCGGCGATCTCATTCAAGAGTTGGGCGATCTTCGCCGCATGATTTTGACTCACGCAAAAGACGATGCTTTTGCCAATCTCATCGCTGATCGGATCGCGCAAAGCATTTTTCAGGAAGGTCTCGCAAAAGACACGGTTGGTGTCATCTGAGAAGAAAGTCTTTTCAAAATCTTTCTTGACGAAAGTTTGCTCGTCTACTTTGCTTTCTTCCCCTTCTTCAACTTCCTCGTTGGCAACAGACACCACATAACCTGTGTCAGCCAGCATTTGGGCTGTTATCTCTGTGCGCGCATCCACCACAACGGGATTGATGAGGTATTTTTCTTTTACGCCATCCAAAAGCGAATAACGATAAGTGGGAATTCCATTTTCGCAGCCAAAGGTTTTGTAAGTATCCATCAAAACCCGCCGCTCCCATTCTCGCGGATCGTTTTGGTTTTTGCTGTCAACATTCTTCAAGTAATCTTTGGGCGTGGCGGTCAAGCCAAGTTTGTAACCGATAAAATACTCAAACACCGCGCGGCTATTCCCGCCAATACTGCGATGCGCTTCGTCCGAAATCACTAAATCAAAATCATCGGGTGAGAATAATCTTTTGTAGCGGTTCTTCGACATAAAAGTCTGAACCGTTGAAACCACAATTTCCGCTTTGCGCCAATCATCGCGGTTTTCTTTGTAGACCACTGTTTGATAATCGTTCTTTAAATAATTGACGAAAGCTTTCTTTGCTTGATCTTCTAGTTCCAGTCTGTCCACCAAAAACAATATGCGTCGCGCATTGCCCGTGCGTAAGAACAACTTGATCACTGCCGCCGAGACCAGCGTCTTGCCTGTTCCCGTTGCCATTTCAAACAGGAATCTATCGTTACCTTGCTTCACACTCTCTTGAATAGACGTGATCGCTTTGAGTTGATACTCGCGCAAAAAACGCAAGCCATTATTTTGAACGAACTGCCCGCGTGTCGCTTCCGAAATCCATGCTGGATCGTTTTTATAGTCAGGCTTTTGGGTTAAGACGATGTAATCTTGGTCAAAGACTTCGCGGGTTAATCCCGTAGGATTAGGCTTGAAATCAGAATAGCCCTCCACTGAATCGGGAGAAGGAAATTTTGTGATGGCGACTGGGTTGCCGCGTTGCGTGTCCCACAAATAATGTGAATTGCCGTTGGACAAAATAATAAAACGGCAATGCTGGGATTGGGCATATCGGCGTGCTTGTTCTTTTCCCGCTAAGGCATGTTTGTCTTCAGACTTCGCCTCAAGCACAATAAACGGAAAACCTTTCTTGTCGAGAAGAAGAAAGTCAATGAACCCGTTTTTTGTCCTCTCAAAATTTTCGCCAAGCGCGTTGATTTGGCTTTCGGTAATTTTGACGTTGCTCTCAAGGACAATGTTCGCTTTGCCCTGCTCATCGTCAAAGAATCGCCAGCCCGACTCCTCGAGGAGTTTATTAATTTTGATTCGTGCTTTAGCTTCTTTCATCAAAACACCCAGACCGATTTTAGAAACCCACGAGGTCCCTAAACGCAACGAGCCGCCACGCAAATCTGCGGACGGCTCGGAGTCAACAGCTTCCCCATCTGCCATCGCGTCATGCGTTGGCGAAAATACTATGCAGTTAGTTTATCACGAGACTCAACTTCCAGACCTCGCGGGTCTTTAAGACCCGCGAGGTTTTGGTGCAACCCACAACGCAAACAACGCAAACCCCATAAACCGCACCCCCGCGCTGACGATCAACGCGCCGCCAATGCCTATTGAGGTTGAGGCTAACGCCGTGCCGATCAACGGCGCAAAGATCGTGGCGAGATATTGCATACTCTGGGCAATCGAAACGAATATCGCGCTGCGATTCGGCGGCACGACTTTCATCAACTCGTCGAAGAAGACGAGGTCAATGCCGCACTGAAAAAATCCGCCGAGCGCGGCATAGAACGCCACCCACTCCACTTGATGAGTCAACGCCATGAGCGCGGGATACAAACTCATGCCGAAGGTAGAGGCAAGCAACACAAAACGCGAGCCGCGCCACTGCGATGTCCGCACCCACAAGGTGTAACCAAGCAACACCACTGCCGTCGCCGCCGTGTTGATGATCCCGATCCAAGCATCGCTGGCGTGAATCTCGCGCACATAGTAAAGCGGGAAAAGGGGAAGACCTAAAGCATTGCCGGAGAGAAATACAAAACGTTGAAGCGAGAAGCGGACGAAATCACGCTCGCTCAAAATATCGGTCACGCTGCTCGCCACCCGCTCGCGCAAGCCACTTGTTTGCATCGTCGGCACAACTTCGTTATCAGGAATTTTCAATTGATTCGAAAAGTAATAGCTGATCAATCCGCCCATGGATAAGCCGATGAAAACGATCTGATAATTTAATGGGAAGCCGATTCGATCTAGCACCAGCCCGGCGATGGTGGCGACGATGGCAGTGGTCGCCCCAAGAATCGTCCAACGCCGACTCATCAGCGCATACCGCCCATTGGGTCCCGCCACTGCATTCATCACCACGCTGAAGGCAACGTTCACCGTGATCTGCGGCAAGGTGACGACTGCCCAAATTGCCAATATCGCCGCCACCTGATGATCACGCGGGATGATCAGAGTCACGAGTCCGGTCATGGCATAGGCCGAGATGACTAACAGCCGCGCCGTGCTGAACCAAGGGATGATCTTTTTTCGTGTTTGCAAAAAGCGTCCGACGAAAATTGAAAAAATTAAACCCGTAAAACCGGGCATGGAGGTGAGCAAGCCCACTTGAAAATTGGTCGCGCCCAAGCGGGTGAGGAAGACCGGCAGAAATTGTGAAGCGGCGCTGGAGAGCCCGATGCCAATGCCGTCAATTTGCACGTTGAGGAAATTTTTGCGCTGTAGTGGCGACGAATCTTCCGGCGCAACCGACCAACGAGGAAGAGAGAGGCGAGATTTTTTATTCACCTAAGAATCCAAAAAATGAACAATGAGAGAATGAACAATGAACAATAAACAAAATTCCAAATTTCCAACTTCCAATTTCCAACTTCCAATCTCCAACTTCCAACCTCTAACTTCCAACTTCCAATTACTAATTACCATTTACTATTTACCCTTATCGCCTTCGCCAAACGCTCTTTGTAGTCCTCGCGCGGAATCTCCATCGCGCCAAAACGTTTGAGGTGTGGAGTCATATATTGCGTATCGTGTAACACAAAACCGCGCTGGCGCAAATGATCCGTGAGATGCGCCAACGCCACTTTACTCGCTTCGGTCACGCGGCTGAACATGCTCTCTCCCGCAAACAACCCGCCGATGTGAACGCCATACAACCCGCCGACAAGTTTTTCGTCGAGCCAGACTTCAACACTGTGCGCGAATCCTAAACGATTCAGTTGCGAATACACTTCGACAAATTCATCGCTGATCCACGTGTGGTCGCGCCCTTTACCCGGCGCGGCACAGGCGCGCATCACTTCGCTAAAGCAAGTGTCAACACGAATCTCGAATCGGCTCTGTTGAATCACGCGGCGCAGTGAACGTGAGATGCGAAACGACTCATCGAGCGGCAGTATCGCGCGTGGGTCGGGATCATACCAACTCACATCGCCATATTCGTCCGCCATCGGGAAGATGCCTTGCGAGTAGGCGGAGAGGAGGAGTTGAGGGGAGAGATCAGACACAATGGGCAAGCACCCCGAGCGGAGCATCGCGTTCTCTGCGATGCGCAGTCGAGGGGCGCGGCGCGTCATGCGTTCACCGCCTCCCTCGACTGCGCGCACTGCGTGCGCTCCGCTCGGGATGCTTCTCAAAGTTTGAAATCACAAATCCAAAATCGGATAATACGCCTGTGGCTTCTTCTTCTCTGTCGCCGTCTCCGCCGCGTTTGCCAAACGCAACAAGGTATGCTCATTCCACGCCCGACCCATCAACTGCATCCCGATTGGCAAACCTTTAGAGTCATAACCCACCGGAAATGAGATCGCCGGTAAGCCGGTTAAATTTCCAGGGAACACATAACGCATCAACTCGGTCACGGTGCTTAAATCGGATTCGCCAGCGGCGATGGCATCCGCCGGAATCGGCGGCGCGGTCACGGCGGTGGCGGGTGAGACGATCACATCCACATCCGCTAAAACATTGTTGAAGTTCATCATCGCTTGCGTTCTCATACGTTGAGCGTGAACATAATCGCGTGAAGTGAAGGCGCGACCAATCACCAAATTGACTCGCACGTCGAGTCCAAAATCGCGGCGATGCTTTTCGTAATAGGGTTGCATCGCCGTCGCCATCTCGCCCAGAATGGCGATGACGTGCGCCACACGAGTCAGATCAAGATCAGGAATTTCGATCTCGCGCACTTGCGCGCCCATGCTCACAAAATTTTTCAGCATCGAGTCACACGCTGCAACAATTTCAGGCGAGGCATGGTTGAACCATTCACGATACACGCCCATCTTGAGTCCGCGTAAATCCATATTGCCAAAGTCGGCGAGAGACGGCGCGGGTTGATAGTGCGTGTTCGGGTCTTGCGAGTCGGCGCCGGCGATGACGGCATACATCAAGGCGGCATCCGCGGCAGAACCGGCTAAAGGTCCGAGATGCGCCACACTCCACGCCAGAGGCGCCGCGCCAGATTCACTCACACGTCCAAAAGTTGATTTGAGTCCAACGAGTCCGCACAACGCCGATGGAATGCGAATCGATCCACCACCATCCGCGCCGAGCGTCACCGGACACAAACCCGATGCGACTGCGGTTGCCGATCCGCTCGAACTGCCGCCGGTGTAGTGATTGGTGTTGTAAGGGTTGCGCGTCGTGCCGTAATGCGCGTTGAAGCCCACTGGATTGATGCCGATCTCGTGCATGTTCGCTTTGCCGATGAGCAACGCGCCCGCCGCGCGCAGCCGCGCCACCGTTGTTGAATCTTTTGTCACCGGACTCTTCCCTAAAAATTTTGTGCCGACAGTGGTGGGATACGGCGTTTGATCGACTTCATCTTTGATCGCCACCGGGACGCCGTCGAAAATACTCAAGGGCTTGCCGTCTTTCCAGCGTTGGCTTGATGCCTTGCTTTGAGCCATCACGTCATCGCGATTAACGGCGATGAAGGTGTTGAGCGACTTGCTTGCCTCTATCGCTCCCAAAACTTTTTCGGCAACTTGATCGGGAGTCGTTTGGCGATCACGATAAGCGTTGTGAAAATCGTGAACGGTGGCAAAAGAGAATCCCGTTTTTGTTTTGGGTGGATGAGGGATGTTGAGGAGATCGGTTGACGGCGTCCCTTTGGATTCGGCGGGATAGATCGGGAAGTAAGTGGGCGCGTCGTCAATCACCGTGCGCCGAATTTTTGTGATGCCGCCATCTTCTAACAATTTACCTAACAACAAACTTGCGCCGAGCGGATTCTCTAACGCTTCGGCGAAGGCGCGCAACGCGCCGCCTGCTAAACGGGGAATCTTGACTGCTTTGAGATCGTAGTGGGTCATGGTGGAATCCTTTTTGTTTTAAACGAAACTAAATTTTTTCGTCATTGCGAGCGTTCCTTCGACTTCGCTCAGGACAAGTCTTCGCGAAGCAATCTCTCTTTTTGTCAACGCCTGAGATTGCTTCGTCGCGAAGAACGCTCCTCGCAATGACGCTGAGTAGTCACAATTCTAATCTATATGCGCCGCGAGGGTTAGCTGTAAAGCAGACCTGTGAGGTCTTGAAGACCTCACAGGTCTTAAGGACAATTTTAATTTCTGCTTGCCTCTGCGCGGGTTTGTGGTTGAATGAGTGTAGTGGTTAAGGAAAATGTTGAAGGAGCGGCGGGGGGAGAAACACTGAAGGCACTGATGAGGATGAGGACACTGAATCAGTGGCTTCAGTGCGAATCAGTGAGTCAGTGATTCGCTCTCCACACCTGACAGGTCTTTTTACAACGCGGAAAATTTTAAATTCGGCAAGACCTGTCAGGTGTTAAAGTTTCGTGTTGTCAGGGCGTTTATGCGGCAAGCGCGATTTGAGCCAGTTCAAGTCTAAGAGGCGCACGCTCTCTTTGATGGGCAACGGTTGAAGTTTGGCAAGAGTTTCTTTTAACGGGGGCGGCCTCACACGGAGGAGGGCGAGACGGCGCAAGAGGTAGCGGCGCAGCAAAAGTAGATCGGGCGGATCGAACTGAATCTTGAATCGATCTTGCGCCGAAATGATCCGTTCTGGCTTGAGCAGTTTTTCAAGTTGTTCGAGATGGGGCAGTTGAAGTTGTTGAATCGGATTCTGGAATCGTCCGAGTTGTTGGCGCAGTTGACCAATGTCCATGAGGCGCGGAGCTTTCTTGCTGGTGTGAGCGGCATACGCGCCTAACTCGTATTCAAACGGCGTGTCGTAGATCGGTTTTCCGGCAAGAGCGTGCATCTCGCACCACAAATACTTAAAAGCCAGTTGGGTCAATCCTTCTTTTTCTAAACGGCGCATGGAAACAGGAATGCGGGTGCGAGTCAGCACGGCGAACTCGCCGACGTCTGCCGCGCGCTGGGCGTAATCGTGATCTTCTGCCATGCACAACGCTTCGTCAAAGCCGCCAATTTTAAAATGCACTTCGCGTTTGACGAGGAGGCAGCAGCCCAGCGCGTGCGGCGCGAAAGGTTGAACAACTTGCAAGTAAAGATTCGTCGCTTCGGCTAAGACGGCATTCGTCGGATCGTCTTCGAGTGAAGCGATGAGGCACGTTGCCATGTCGCAATCTCTATCGTCAAATTCTTTTAATGCGCGTGCGATGAAATTGGGTCGGGGCAAAACATCGGCATCAAGGAAGAAGAAGAGGTCGCCAGTGGCGGCATCCGCACCGGCATTACGCCCCACGGCAGGCAAGCCGCCATCCACAACGGATGCGCCGTGATCACGGGCGATCTGGCGCGTATCATCTTTCGATCCAGCATCGGCGACGATGATCTCATCCGCCTGATATGTTTGCTGATTTAATGCGTCGAGCAATTGCGGTAGAGTAGTTGCCTCGTTGAGCGCGGGGATGATGATACTGAGGCGAGTCATAATAAAAAGACCCCGAAGGTTTGCAAAACTCTTCGGGGTCGGGTGAGTTACGGAGTTTTGAGTGTGGCTGCCAGACTGAAAGGCAGCACGTCTACATCGGACTTGACCGATTGGAAAATGATCTGATCACCGAGATTGACCCGCGTGGAGAAAGTCAGCGTGATCGTCTCCTTCTGATTAGGTCCAATGGTGACAGAGTCTTGAGAGGGATTGACAGGGAATTGGAAACCGGCAGGTTGTTTTAGAATGGCAGCGCCAGCCGCGCCTCTGGGGTTGCGATCAGAAATTTGCACGACGTAGTTGAACGAGTTTTGATTCTCAATGACGGAGGTGACAATAGTGGTTCCTAAGAAAGCCTCCGCGCGTAATATAACTTTATTGTTCTCAGCCGTTCCTATAACTTTGGGAGTCGATTGGGTAGGAGTCGGCAGAGCAGTAGGCGATGGGATAGCCGTGTTCGTCAGCAATTGAGTCGCGCTTGCTGATTTTGTGATTGAGACCAGAGTGGGCGCGCCAGTAGGAGTCGCCGCTCCTCGACCCAAGAAGAAAAATGCGCCGACGATCAACAACAACAGCCCGATGCCGCCGCCAGCCGCACCCAAGACCATCGGCGGCATCCCCAGCGGTCTTGATGCCGTATCTGATTTAAGATTCATCACCGATATATGAGAGTCGGTGGGAGCGACCATTCGCGCCGTTTCAGTTTCGCCGATGGCTCTCTTCCACGCCGATAAAAATTCGGCGGGCGAATTGAAACGATCTTCCGGTTCCTTCGCCATCGCTTTCAAAATCACATCGTCAATTTCGGGAGTCAGGTTGGGGTTGATCGAAGATGGCACAGGCGGCATGTTGGTGATGTGCATTTGCGCCAGTGTCCACTTGTTGTCGGCTTCAAACGGCGGGCGACCCACCGCCATCTCATAGAGCATCACGCCCAACGAATAAATGTCGGAGCGACCATCTAACGGCAGACCTTTAAATTGTTCGGGGCTCATGTAGTCCGGCGTGCCCATCGCCGTGCCGGTTTGAGTCAGATGCACAGTGTCTTCCAATAATTTCGAAATACCAAAATCGGAGAGCTGAATGTTGTCGTTTTGGTCTACGAGGACATTCGACGGTTTAAGATCGCGGTGAACGATCTTTTGTTTGTGAGCGTAGTCGAGCGCCTCGGCTAATTGCGAGAAGAAACGATCCGTTTCAGCCAGCGTGAGACGGGCGCGCTGCAACCGATCTTCGAGTGTGCCGCCTTCGTGATAGGGGATGACGAGATAGCGCAACCCTTCGCTGTCGCCGTAATCAAAGAGGGCGAGGATGTGAATATGTTTAAGCGCGGCGAGGATGCGCGCTTCGCGTTTAAAACGTTCAATGAATTCTTTTTGTTGATCGGGCGTGCTTCGTTCCAGCTTCTCTTTCGAAATGACCTTGAGGGCAACGACGCGCCCCAAGGAGTCATCTTCGGCTTTCCAAACTTCGCCGAAGCCGCCTTCGCCGATCAACTTGATCGCCTTATAGCGGTTCCCTAGAACCTGTCCCTCTTTAATTTCGCTCATGATGACATCTCTCCAAATGACTTAGGCATAGAGATCATTTTACCTTAAGGAAGGGCTAAATTGTCGCACAAGTTCGCCCATCACGCTATACAGAAGTTGTGAAGAAAATCTGTTGCTGAAAAACAATGCCGAACTGCCGCGCCACTTCATCCTTAACGCTTTGCAACGACGGGGCATCGTCCATCAAATCTGCCATCGAGATCACCGCGTGGTCGCGCAAACCGCAAGCAATAATGTCATCAAAATATCTCATCTCTGGATTAACGTTTAGAGCAAAACCGTGTTGGCTCACGCCGCGCGCATCTACCTTCACGCCAATGGCGGCGATCTTCGACGGAGCGAGTTTCGCCGACGGCGGACAATGAAGACAACGACTCGCCACATCAGGTTGCACCCACACGCCGGTGATCCCTTTTATTTGCCCGCTCACGATTCCAAATTGGGCAACGGTGCGGATGATCATCTCTTCCAGTTTGCGGATGTAACCGACGTAATCCGCTTGCGGAAGCCGCCCCTGCTCCGTGGCGCCGTCACCCAGTTTTAGAATCGGATACCCCACCAATTGACCGGGTCCATGATAGGTGATGTCGCCGCCGCGATCCACCCACTCCACCGTGATCCCGCGTCGCGTCCATTCGTCTTCATTCAACAAAAGATTCTCGGCGTGACCGGAACGACCCAGCGTGTAAGTGTGAGGATGTTCCAACAACAACAGCGTATCGGGGATTTTATTTAACGCGCGCAGTGCGGCAAGTTCTTTTTGCAACTGCCACGCTTCGTGATAAGGCACAACGCCGAGGGAACGAATTTCAGTAAACAATGAAGAATGAGAGAATGAACAATGAACAATGAACAATGCAAAATCCCAAATCCCAAAAACCCAAATCCCAACATAGTGTCGCACAGAATAATGGTTGGGATCAGAAAAATGTCACACTCGGTGTTTTGGCAAGACGACGAACTATTCTTGAAAATGTTTAGTGACTGATAACTGATCACTGATAACTGATAACTGATTACTGTTCACTGACAACCGGCAACTCTATTGGCACTAACTTCGCTTGCCGCTTCTCGAAATAGGTCAGGTATTTTAACCCCGCCGCCTGCGCCGCGCGAAGAGCGTCCTCGCACCCCGCCCCCACGTTGTGCGGGTCGTGCGCGTCCGAACCCAACGTGACTCGCTCACCGCCCATCTCGACATACCAACGCAAAATGTTTTCGTTGGGCGTGAGCTGCCCCATCTTCGTTCGCAAACCTTTGGTGTTGATGTCGAGGGCAATGCCGCGCTCAATGCAATTTTTCAAAACAGGTCGGATGCATTCTTCGTGATCGCGCGGATCGTAACTGCCATAGACGTAATGAGCCGTGCGAGCGATCACGTCAAAGTGACTCAAAATATCAAAGCCGCCGAAGCGAGTCATGCGTTCCAGTTCTTCAAAGAATAAAGTGAACGCTTCTTTGGGTTGGCGCTTTTTAAAATAATCGGAATCGAAAATAGTTTCCTCGCCCACCCAATGCAACGATCCAAGTGTGTAATCAAACGGGTAACGCGCCAATATGGCTTGCCCTTCTTTTTGGAAGATGTGCGGCTCACCCAATTCAATGCTGGCGCGGATGATCAACCGTCCATCAAACTCGGCGCGCACACGTTCCAGTTCAACTATCCAAGGTTCGATCTTGAGGTAATTGCGGCACTCTTCGTCGTGGTGTAAATCGTAGTGATC
>Ga0163199_1000697_pt1 | contig 21192 bp, 14 predicted proteins | sample PL_2010_150m_FD_113537 | JGI IMG/M metagenome (GOLD analysis project Ga0163199, IMG submission 113537) | Freshwater microbial communities from Powell Lake, British Columbia, Canada to study Microbial Dark Matter (Phase II) - PL_2010_150m | ecosystem: Environmental > Aquatic > Freshwater > Lake ...
GTCGTCCTGCGGGAAAACGTGGTCGCGCGTGAACTTGCCCGTCAACAGGCCCATCGCCAGCGGCTCGTAGGCCACCACGCCCACGTTGTGCGCGCGGCACCACGGCAGGATGTCGGCTTCAATCTCGCGCTGGAGCCAGTTGTAACGGACCTGGCACGCGACGAAAGGACACTCGGCGGCGAAGGTCTCCATCTGTGCAACGGAGAGGTTTGACACGCCCACGGTCCGCGTCTTGCCCTCGGCCAGCAGTTCGCGAAAAAGCCGGGCGGACTCGGCGAGCGGCGCGTCTTCAGCCGGGGCGTGGAAGTAAAGCAGTTCGACCGCGTCGGTTTCGAGACGGCGGAGACTTTCCTCAAAGTGCTGGCGGAGCAGTTCGGGTTTCCCGGTCAGCTTCAACGCCCCGTGCTCGTCCCAATAGACGCCCACTTTGGTCGCCAGCACCACCTGCTCCCGCCGGCCGCGAATCGCGCGGGCGATGAGCCGTTCGCTCTCGCCGTCGCGGCCGTAGGCGTAGGCCGTGTCGAGATGGTTCACGCCAGTGTCGAGCGCCTCGTGGATGACTGCCACAGCCGCTTCCTCGGTGATTGCGCCACTGGTGATGCCGGCGAGCGGCCAGCAGCCCAAAGCTACGGGCGAAATGCCGAGTTCGGAGATCGTGGCGCGTGTGTGAGTGGAAAACATCGGCGAAGATTTAGCGCATCTGCCGGGAAGGAATCCAGCCTGCAATCGCGGCTTCTGTGTATTCCGTGGTCCCCACCGCGCTGTCGTCCGACAAAGGTTCAACCACTGAATACACGGATCACACGGAACACGGATGCCGAACGCCGTCTTCCGTGTCTTCTGTGTCTTCCGTGGTCTCTCCCGCCGTTGTCCCGCAGAGAAGGCTTCTCAACCGCGCCGCCAGTCGCTACACTCCGCACGTCACTGAGGAACAAGATTATCGAGTAAACAAAACCCAAAACTGATTTCGCGTAGCTTCGGCTGCTGTCCAACACGAAACTGAGAAATTCGCATCAAAGGACCGCGCTCGAAGCACGCCCCAACCGGGGCGTGCTGAAAGCGTTCCTTTGAGGGCATCTCAGTGCCCGTGTTGGGGCGCAAGTAGGTGCGCCCCACTTTTTGGGCACGAGAAGACCTTCAGAGGATAAGCCATCCCCGACAGGGCTGAACGCACACGCGAGCGTTTCAGCCCATGCGCCCCGACTCAAAATCTCTGGCGGTCACTTTCCTTGACCTGTTCTGCGGCTGTGGTGGTTTCACCCTCGGCTTGGAGCGCGCCGGATTCCGCTGTCTCGCGGCAATTGATTTCAACCCGGAAGCCATCGCCACGTTCAAGGCCAACTTCCGCAAAGAAACCCTCGCCCTCTGCAAGGACATCACTGAGTTCCCGCCCGACAAGCTCGCGGCGATACTCGGCGTGAATTCGGTGGACGTCATCGTCGGCGGGCCGCCTTGCCAGGGCTTCAGCACAGTGCGGCAGGTGGATGCGTCCAATCACGGCTCCCGTGTGCGCCGCGACAAACGCCGCTACCTCTTCCGCTGCTTCCTCGACTACGTCGCCGCCTTCCGCCCGCGCGTGTTCGTGATGGAAAACGTTTTGGGCATCCAGAGCGCCGCGAAGGGCAAGTTCTTCACGCTGGTTCAAGCCGAAGCTCGCAAGCTCGGCTATCGCATCCAAGCTCAGGTTGAAGAAGCGTGGCGGCTCGGCGTGCCGCAGAAACGCCGCCGCCAGCTTGTCATCGGCGTCCGCAACGACATCCCCGGCTTTTTCGCTGGCGAACTTCACCCCGCCGCGCGGGTGGGCGAACACCTCTCGCCCACGCTATGGGATGCGATCGGCGACTTGCCGCCGCTGGCCGCGGGCGCAGGTGTGGAGGAAGACGACCACGACCTCGCCCGTCGCAAAGCCTTTCTCACGCAGCGCGGTGCGCGAGCGCAGCACTACCTGCAAACCGTTCTGGAAATTGATCGTGCGCCGCGCCTCACCGCCCATCGCGCCCGTCCGCACAGCGAGCGGGACCTCGGTGATTTCGCCCGGCTTCGCGAAGGCGAACACTGCGGCAAGGCGGAACTTCGCGGCGAGAAAATGAAGTTTCCTTACAAGCGATCCTGCTTCAAAGACCGCTACAAGCGCCAGCACCGCGAGGATTCCTGCTCCACCATCGTCGCGCACCTCAGCAAAGACGGCTTGGGTTTCATCCACCCAACGCAGAACCGCTCACTCACGCCGCGCGAAGCGGCGCGAGTGCAAACCTTCCCGGACTGGTTTCGCTTTCCGGTGGCGCGGACACACCAGTTCCGCCTCATCGGCAACGCGGTGCCGCCGCTGGTGGCCGAAGCCATCGGCGAAGAAGTCCGGGACTTTCTCACCACTGCCATGCCAACCCACAAAATCATTCCGTTCGAACTCGCCCCGTTGCCCGACACGGAGAAACAGGCCATCGAGTGGCTTCGCCCGCTGATGGATATGCCGCCCAAGGCGCTCCAACAACTCGACGCCGACACCTTCAAGCGCGCGTGGTTTGCCATCGGCTTTCTCTACGCGGGGTTGCACCCGGATGGCGCTCTGGATCACGGCGAAACCATCAAGCGCGAGGGTCTGGAGGATTACCCCCCGGTCAGCAACCTCGAACCGCGCCTCCTTGCGCCCTACTACGAGCGTAGTGGATGGCCCGTTGTCCTTGCGTCCATCGCACGCGAGGCGTGGCGGCGATACCGCAAGGATGAGTTGAGCGACGACGAGTTCTACTGCTCTGAGGCACAGATGGCAGGCATCTGCCACCGAAACCCGCAGATCGCAGAGGAGGTCAAGGCGGCGCGTGAAAATGTGAAGTGAGCACGGAGGACATAGCATGAAACCGCAATGGCATTTCAATTTACGAAAGCCGTGTGACCGTATGAGAGATTCGGCAAACGACGCCTTCTTCACGGCCGAAAGTCTGGATAACTTGAGCGAAGCGCTCATCCGCGAGGGCATCCAAAACTCGCTGGATGCTGCCCGCCGAGATGATGCCAATCAGCGGGAAGTCTGCGTCAGAATTCATTTCGTGACATCTGCACCGCCGGAAACCCGCACAGCGATTTCAGCCTTGTTTGAGCCAGTGCGCGAACACTTTGAGAAGGGATTGAATAATGGAAGCTTCGCGGATCTTTTTGGCGATGGCGCGGGCTATCTTGTCTTTGAGGACTTCGGAACCAAGGGCCTGAACGGCGACGTGTCCGAATGTAGTGTGGATTGTGCGGAGAAAAACCCTTTCTTCAGCTTCTTCTGGGCAGAGGGCCGTTCCGCCAAGAGCGGTGCGAACTTGGGGCGGTGGGGAATTGGCAAGCAGGTCTTTCCGACCGCGAGCCGTCTGCACTCCATGTTTGGACTCAGCGTCCGCAGCGACGTGCCTGCGAAGGTGCTCATGGGATCCGCCGTAGTGCGGACACACACGGTGGGTGGCAGGGATTACCAGCCGGATGCTTGGTTCGGTTGCCGCGCAAACGATGTCGAGCAAGTCATGCCGGTGGTTGATCCCGGCTTCATTCATAGTTTCGAGCGGATGTTTGGGTTGAAACGCCAGAATCAACCGGGGCTTTCGGTGGTTGTCCCTTGTGTGGACGACCGCGTGAACGGGGACGATTTGCGCCGGAGTGTTGTCCGCAACTTCTTCTGGCCGATACTGCTGGGTGAGTTGGTCGTCGAGTTAGACGGACAGGATGGCAACTGGCGGATTGACGCTGAAACTCTTCCTTCGCATCGAGCGCTGTTACCGCCGCCTGAGGCTGCGGTTGTCGAGTTTGCTTCGTGGGCTTCCATCGCCAAACCCGCAGAGATCGTGTCGTTGTCAGAAGATGCAGCAGCGCGCCCGGACTGGCGGCAGTTTGGTTCCGCATTGTTGCCGGAGCCAAAGCTCGCGGAGATTCGTGCCCGACTGGAAGCCTCTCAACGCGTCGGTGTGAAGATACCGGTTCGCGTCCGACCCAAAGGCCGGGAAGAAACCCCACCGGAAACGATGTCATACTTCACAGTTTATATTGCGCCTTGCAGGGATGCGGGGCATCGCCCGCTGTTCTTGCGCGACGGGATTCTCATCAAGGATGTGCCTGCCCCGCAGTTGCAAGGTTGCCGCTCCTTGGTCGTAGTGGAGCATCCGCCTCTCGCCGGGCTGCTGGGCGACGCGGAAGGCGTCAACCACACGCAGTGGCAGAAGGACTCGCCCAAGTTCCACAACTGCTTTTTCTATGGCCCGGAAACCATCAAGTTTGTAAAGCGAAGTGTGTTTGAAATCATGCAGGCGCTTCATGCGCGCGACACAAAAGGCGATCCGAACCTGCTGCTTGATTTATTCTTCTTGCCGACAGATGCCGGGCCACCAGAGCCGACCACAAGACCTCAACCCGCCAAGCCAGGAACCGTGCCAACACCTCCTCCAGCGCCTCCACCACCGAAGCCAAAGCGTTTTGAGTTGAAGCAGGTTCCGGGTGGATTTGTTTTGCAGCCTGGGAAGGCGCCTCTGGAGTCGCTGCCGGTGCGGGTCCGCATCGAGGTGGGCTACGCGGTTCGCCGCGGCAACGCCATCAAGCGATGGGCCGCAGACGACTTTGTCTTCACGCGGCCCCCATTGTGTTGGGAGCCAAAACCCAGCGGGGCAATTGTCTCGCGGGAGGACGGCAACTCTATCGAAGTGGAGATACGCAAACCGGTTTTCCTTTTCGGCATTTGTGGCTTCGACAAGAGGCGCGACTTGGTAGTGCGTGCAATCGAATTAAGGGGGGCCGATGAAGAGAACGTTTAACTACACAGGCCGGAAAAAGATTGAGCGTCGGGATGTGGCCATCACGCTGAGAGAAGAACGCGGCACATGGGTGTTCGATGCTGATTTGCGCTTGGCTGAATACCACTTCCCGCGCAACGCAGAAGTTTGGGTGGAGGCTCAGCGGCAGAATCTTTGGATGCAGTTTTCTTGGGGAACGGTGTCGGCCATGCGTCCGGCTCCTGATCGTCGGCTGACGGAGTTTGACGTGCCGGATGGCCTCCTTTTCCGCGTGCGGGTAGTCCAACCGCCCGGACCGGAGAACCACAAGCTTCTGGGCGAAGCTGACGGCATTCATTTCGTCAAGGCTGGCGAGGCAAGCGACCAGCGGCAACCGCTGCTGGAACCGGTGCCAGATGCACTGGATCAACTTTTGTGGAAGCTGAATTTCGAGACAGACCCGCCGCAGTTGCTCGTCAACAAGGACGCCAAACCCACTTGGAGGGACTTGGCGCGGTCGCCCCAGTTCATCGCGTTGGTCTATCCTGAAGTCCTTCGCCGTTTGCTCACGCGCTCACTGATCGGACAAGACGCGTGGATCGAAGAAGATGATGAAGGAGGCTGGAAGGCGGATTGGGTGCGATTTGCGCGAAGCCTCGGCGGATTGGGACCTGTGCCACTTCCCGACCGAGAAGAAGAGCGTGAGGCGTGGATTGAGGAAGCCGTCGCGGTATTCGCTCGCCGACACGAGCTTCGCACGATGCTGGACTTGAACTTTGAAGAGGAGGAACGCCGATGAAGTTGCACCATTTCAACGCGGATGGGGTAAAAGCTTTTGCCGACTACCGCGCAAGGCTGGCGCTAGAACCGACCTTGCCGCCACCAGTCGAGTTGTTGGAAGACCCCGCACTGACGGAATTGGTGCCGGGCGACGCAGAGGTTGCGCCGCGCTCTTTTGCAAACCGGTTGGAGGCGGGCGAATTCCTCAATAAACTGATTGATACTGCGGGCATCAACCTACCGGAGCGCGACCAAGGGCTTTGGACTTGGCTGACGCTTTTCTACTTTGACGAAGTCTGTCCAGCGGACGCACACGGCAAGAGGATTCCAGGTGAGGAGGCCCGACTCGTTGCACTTGTGGACAATTTTCAACGCTTCTATCGCCATCTGCTGCTCGGCCCCTTCTTGATCGTGCGGGCGCACCGCGACTCACCGCAGAGGGCCATCGTGCTACTCTGTAGTCCACTCTGGAAGCCAGGCGAAATCGTCGCACAATTGGCGGCCCGCAAGGAACTCGTCACCAACCGAGCCGTTGCGGAAGCGGCAACGCAACTCTACTACGATCCTGCGAAGGGTTCCTTCAAACGAGGTGCCGGTTCATCGGCGCGTGGCGCGCCGCGTCGGCTGGCTGACCTGCTCAACCAGCTTGACTTGACGTGGTATCTCTACGGCTTGAGCGCGGCCGAACTGCTCCGGCTTCTTCCAAAGGAGTTCGACCGCTTCCGCTCGCAAACTGCGGCAACTTGAGATGCCTGACGTCTTCACCAAGGCGAGACGTTCGGAAGTAATGTCGCGGATTCGCGGGCGGGGGAACAAGGATACCGAGCTTGCTTTGGTTCGGATATTCCGCCGACAACGCATCACCGGCTGGCGTCGGCAGCAACCGGTCTTCGGCAAGCCCGATTTTGTCTTTCCGAAGCGCCGCGTTGCGGTCTTCGTGGACGGCTGCTTCTGGCACGGTTGCCCTCAACACGCGACGAAACCTCGGAACAACGCGGCATTCTGGCGAAAGAAATTGGCGGCAAACAAGGCGCGTGACCGGCTTGTGACGCGCACGCTGCGGCACGCCGGCTGGCGAGTGTTGCGCATTTGGGAACATGAACTCGCGCGAAAGCACGAGCCGCGGCTACTTCGGCAAATTCAGAAGGTGCTGACTAAACTCAATCTTCCTCGCCGAGCCATGCAACAAGGCACGGCGTCGAGCGTGACACGCACGGTTACCTTCCGCCGCCCGTCAGCCAATCGAGGTTGAAACGGGCGAAGACGATGTTCTCGTAGGCGCGTTTGTCGCCGGCTTCGTAGAGGACGGCGACGGTGCCGTCGGGCAGGACGGCGAGGCACGAGTAGGCGCTCGGACGCGGGTCGAGCAGGCGCGAGGCGGGCCAAGTCTGGCCTTCGTCGAAACTGGCGCGGACGGTCATCTTGTTGCGTTTGGCGCTGGCGGGATTGGAGAAAAGCAGCACGCTCTTGCGGCTGTCGCCGGGCCATGAGTAGCGGCGGATGCTGGCCTGGCAGATCGGCTCGATGAGTTCCGGAACGTGGCGTTGATCGCTCCATGTCATGCCGCCGTCACTGCTCATGGCTTGCTGGCGGGCGCGCTGGGTCTTGTCGTAGTTGCGCATGTTGAGCAAGAGACGGCCGCCGGTGAGTTCGACGACTTCGCACTCGTTCACCTGATGTTGCGGCGTGCGTCCGCCGAGTTTCCACGTCTGGCCGTGGTCGTCGGAGTAGATGACGTGTGAGTAGTAGTGGCCGGAGCCGACTTCGATGTGGTCGCAGGGGATGACGAGCCGGCCTTTGTGCGGGCCGTGCTCGATCTGGATGCCCGCGCCGGGGCCGGTGGCATACCACGTCCAGTTCGGCCGCTTCGCGTCGCTGGTGATCTCACGCGGCTTGGTCCACGTGAGGCCGTCGTCGGTGGAACTCGTGACGAACACGCGGCGCGTGTCCTTGCTGGTCTGCGCGACGATCTTCGGTTCGGGATCGTCGCCGCGGTTCCACGTCGTCAGCAGCCAGATCGTGCCGGTGTCGCGGTCCACGACGGGGCACGGATTGCCGCAGACGTTCGGGCCGTCGTCCCAGACGGTCTGCGCGGCGGACCACGTCGCGCCGTTGTCGGTGCTGCGCTTCAGCAGCATGTCAATGTCACCGGTGTCGGCGGAGTTGTTCTTGCGGCCCTCGGCGAACGCCAGCAGCGTGCCGCGTTTGGTGACGAGCAGCGACGGAATGCGATAGGTGTGATAGCCGTCCGCGCCGGAGACGAAGACGTTGGTCTTCGCGAGCAGGCCGGTGACTTCCGGCAGCGTCGCAGCGGCTTTGATCGCGGCGCGCGTCGGCAACTTCTCCAGGTCGGATTCCTTGACCGAGAGATGCAGCGAACGTTTCCAGCGGTGCGGCAGGAAAAGGTGCATCGTGCCGTCGTCGGGGAACGCGTCAACGTAGGAGCACTGGTGGTTGAACCACGCGTTCAGCTCGGTCTCGGCCAGAGCATTGGCGAGCACGAAGCGCGGCTCGCTCCACGTCTCACCGCCGTCGCGCGAGAGGCTCACCCAAAGTTCACTGCGGTCCTTCATGCCTTCCATCTTCGCGTTGAGGCCGGTGTATTGCGTCTGCGCGTGGCGGTTGTGGTGGAACGCGGCGAGCGTCTTGCCATCGCTGAGATGAAAAAGCATCGGCGGCGCGTCGGGATGGATCAACGGCGTTGGCTTCGGCTCGGTCCACGTCTTGCCGTCGTCGTTGCTGCGCGCGGCCCAGAGATGACCTTCCGGCGTGCGGAACATCGCCAGCAGCTTGCCGCCGCCGAGGTTGATGGGGCGGCCTTCGTCCATGCGGTTGAAACTCGGTGCGAACCAACCGTTGGGCCGTTTGTCAGGCAACAGCGTCCAAGTCTTGCCGTGGTCTTCCGAGCGCAGCAGGAACTGCCGCGTCAGCAGCGGCTTCACCGACCAGTCGCCCAGATGCGAGCCGATGAGCCACGCGCCGCTGTCGGTCTCGCACATCCGCATCACCGACATGCCGCGGAAGTCCGGGTCGTTGACCGGCCGCATGAGTTGCACGTCGGACCACGTGTGGCCGTCGTCGTCGCTGTAGCGGAAGCCGATAGGGGCGTTTTCCGCCTGACCGTTCTTCGTTGAGAACTGGCTCCACACGGGCTGTGTGCCGAAGGCGTAGATGCGCTTCGTGCCGCGCGGAATCAGCGGGATGAAACCGTGCTGGTTGTAATCAATCTTGAACGCCGGCTTCGGTGAGCTCCACGTCCGGCCTTTGTTGGTCGAGCGCATGGCCATCAGGTCGTTGACCTTGTTCGTCTTGCCGGCGTAGTGCTCGCCTTCGGGGAACATCAGTAGGTAATCGCCGCGCGGCGTGATTGTCGCCTTGTTCTCGAACAGGTGCGTCTTGCTTTCATGAACGAGTTGGCCGTCCACTTGCGGCGCGGTGACGAGGCCGAGCGTCTTGCGGAAGACCAGATCCCCCGGAGGATCGGTCGGGTCGAACTTTGCGCCGCCGACACTGATCTCTTCGGCGGGGCCGGCCTTGGGCAACGCCGCACTGAGGGCGGCGCGGTCTTCGGTGAGTTTGCCCGTCGCGGCGAAGTCATAGACGCGCATCGTCGCCCGCCACGGTCGCAGGCCGAAAGCGCCCACGGGGCCGGTCTTGAACGGAAGCGTGGCGACATCTTTGTCTCCAAGACGCAGCGTGAGGTTCTTGTCGGCCCGAATCACCTCCGCGACGACCGGCTGGCCGGCGGCGATGAAGCCAGCGCAAGAACCGAGCATACGCGTGCGGCCAAAGTCCGGCCCTTGGAGGAAAAGCTTGTCGCCGTGTCCATCGAAGCCGAAGTGATTCCCGCCGAAGACCAGCGACGCGGCGGTGCCATCGAGTTCCTTCAGGCTGAACCGCGCGGTGATCTTGAAGTCGCCCTCGCCAAGCGCCTTCGACGCGAAGAGGAAGTTGCCCATGCCAGCGCACTCGATCCATTCCTTGCCGCGTTGCCATTTCTTGCCCGCCTCGACGACGGCCAAAGGCTTGCCTTGTTTGACGAAGTGGACAGGTTCGGCGCCGGGAGCTGGCATCGCCAACAACAACGAGAACGCTGCAGCCGCAAGCGGGTGAAAAGATTGGTTGGCTCGCATGTCCACGTTATGACCTGTCGGCGGCCTAAAATAAAGCCGGGAGTTTGCAGCCGGCGCGGCGGCATGCTTGCCACCTTCTGCCGCTCCCACCACGTCACGCGCGAGATGTTCGAGCAGATCATCGCCGAAGCCTCCGCCGATGCGAACGTAAGGGAACTTATAACAGGCCCCCGTTGAAATCGGGCCGGTTTTACTGGAGTTTGTGGATGAGTTCTGGATGGATGCGGCAATCAATAACAGCACAGAGTCATACGGGTTGCGCGAGGCATCCCGGCCATTTTGTTTGTTGCGCTGGCCGGGTGCCGCCTTTAATCTGCGCGTGTTCATGAAGAACACAAGTATGCATGCGGTAACGAACAACAACACAGGGCTATACCGGCTGCGCGCCCCATCTTCCCGTCACCGAGCGCAGTGAGTTACCCTTGGGAGAAAATATGTTCAGTTCGCCGCATCAACTGCCGGCATCCTGTCCGATTTTAGAACAGGTAGGGCGAGACTCCGTTGAGCCTCAATCTCCCGCAACGCCATAAAACAACCACAACAAACAGACATCCTATGAAACTCAAGAGATTGCTATTTGGTCTTGGCTTGGCCCTGTTGTTGATCGGGCTGGCGCTTTGCGTCCACCGATGCTACGCGGGCAGCATCATCGGTATCCGCGCGAAGGCGGAAAAGGGCGATGCCAAAGCTCAGTGTGAATTGGGCAAGGCATTGTTCCTTGATAACTATGGCAAGCTTACGCTGGCGAAGAATGTTGAGGCGGTGAAGTGGTTCCGTAAAGCTGCTGAGCAGAATTACCCCGAGGCTCAATTCTGGCTGGGCAACTCTTGCGACGAGGATGAGGCGGAAGCGATGAAGTGGCATCGCAAAGCCGCTGAGCAGAATAACGTCGGCGCTCAAGACCATCTGGGTCACTGTTACGCGTTTGGCAAAGGCGTGGAGAAGGATCAGGCAGAGGCGGTGAAATGGTATCGCAAAGCCGCCGAGCAGAATCACGTCGGTGCTCAACAGCGAATGGGCTTCCACTACCAGTATGGCGAAGGCGTGGCGAAAGATGATATGGAAGCGGCGAGATGGTATCGCAAAGCCGCTGAGCAGAACGACCTCTCTGCTCAAGTGAGCTTGGGCTACTGCTACAGGTATGGCAAAGGCGTGGCGAAGGATGATGTGGAAGCCTATAAATGGGCGCACCTGGCTGCGAATGCCTACACACGCAAATACAGGGAGAAGGTCTACTATGAACCCGGCAAACTACTACAAGACAGGCTTGAGACGGGCATGACTTCGACGCAGATCGCGATGGGGAAGTTGAAAAGCCTATGGTTCTATTGGACAACGCCCTCAACAAAATGATCCTCGTGACGTTGGTTATGAAGGCAGTGAAATCAACGAATAGAGAACGACGCAAGAAACTCAACCACTCGGTTGCTCGCATCCCATGAAACTCAAGAGATTGCTGTTTGGTTTCAGCTTGGCCCTGATGTTGGTTGGGCAAACATCATGTTCCAATCAAAACGAAGCAGACCAAGAACTGCTAGGAACCATCCGTGCCAAGGCAGAAAAAGGCGTTGCCAAATCCCAATGTGCATTGGGTGAGGTGTTTTTCCACGGCATGCTTGGCGTGACAAAGGATAACGTGGAAGCCGTGAAGTGGTTCCGCAAAGCCGCCGAGCAGAATTACGCAGGGGCTGAATACAATTTGGGCTGCTGCTACGCCAAGGGCGAAGGCGTGACGAAGGATGAGGCGGAAGCCGTGAAGTGGTATCGGAAAGCAAGCGACCAGAATTACGATGAAGCTCAAAACAATCTCGGAGACTGTTACTACAATGGCCAAGGCGTGACGAAGGACTACGCGGAGGCGACGAAGTGGTTTCGCAAAGCCGCCGAGCAAAATTACGCCGAGGCTCAATATAATCTCGGCTGCTGTTACCAGAATGGCCAAGGCATGGCGAAGGATGAAGCGGAAGCGGTGAAGTGGTATCGCAGAGCCGCCGGGCAAAATTACGCCCAAGCTCAATTCAAAACAGGCTTTTGCTACGCCACTGGTCAATGCGTGACAAAGGACGAAACGGAAGCGGTGAAGTGGTATCTCAAAGCTGCTGAGCAGAATCACGCCCACGCTCAAACCAATCTAGGCATCTGCTACGCCACTGGCCAAGGCGTGACGAAGGACTACGTGGAGGCGGCGAAGTGGTTTCGCAAAGCTGCCGAGCAGAATGACGCCCAAGCTCAATCCAATCTGGGCATCTGCTACGCCAAAGGCCAAGGCGTGGCGCAACAGATTGTGTATGGCTACAAGTGGTTGCTGCTAGCGGCGGCGCAAGGCTATGAGAATGCAAAGAGAAGTGTGGCGGTCGTGGAACCCAGCATGTCACCGGAACAGATCGCGGAGGGGAAACGGCAAGCAAATGACTGGCTCGAACTGCGCAAGAAGCCATTCGCTGGAATGGTATCCCCGCCTTGATCCATTTTACCCTCGCCACGTTTATGGCAACTAAAGCAACAGCGCAGACTGACATTTCATGAAACTCAATAATCCTAGCGCAAATAATGTCGAGCCATCGCAAATGACTGCGTTCGTGCGCCGTCCGGGCATAGCCGCCGTTCTCATTGTCCTCGGGATTCTCCTGCCTGCGCTTGTCCTGATATGCCCAATCAAGGCCATGCATGCATGGACGAATACAGGAGAGACAGTATTCTTCGGCATCCCGGGCTATAGATACTGGCCATCGTGGTCCCCAATTCCATACCGCTATTTGCTGTTGTTAGAAGGGTTGTGTGTTTGGGGATGTGCCGGGCTTTTTCTAACCCACAGAATGTGGTGCTTCCGACGCGCTATTCGTATGGGTAATGCGGTTCTATTGATTGTCTTCGTGATAGATCTGTTTACGAGCCTAACGAACGGTATCGGATTGGTGCTTACAATAATGTTGGCTCTTGTTTCTACGTTTATCGCATTCTATATGGTCAAAGATCACACATCCAAGCCACTCTTGTCCGATAAAGAAACGTAACCTCGGACGCTATCTGCTTTCACTCGCGCTGGCACAAGTCGGCGGAGGATGGTTAACATCCGCTCATGCGTCACCTTCACAACCGGAGCAACCCAATGACTTCATGGATTCGCATTTTCCCAGTCCTCCTGCTGCTGTCGCTGACCGGAGCAGGCGCGCTGTGACTGTGATCGAGGCGGCGGTTGTGTTGAAGTGGCTGGTTACGCCCAGCGAGAAAGCAACTCGATCATCAGCCAGACTCCGAACGCGGTCGCGACTTTTTCATGATGCAGCTTCGGGTCGGAAACTCTGGCCAAGTGGCAATAGGCAGGGACGCCGCGCCGCCGTTCGGATAACCTCAGTCACAGTCGGCGGCCTTCCTGAACCAACGTTGTTGCTCCACCAGCCCGGACGTGGGCCGGGCAGCGCACGGCGGCACACGGTAATCAGCCGGCGCCGCGTCCCGACCGCTGAGCGCCCGCGCGACATTCCGCTCGTTCTACAGGCTGATTCCGTATAATTTCCCCGCCATGAGAACCCGTATCGCTCTCCTTGCTCTCGCTTCATTCGCCGTCACCCTCCCGGCGGAAACGCCGTTGCGCGAGCAGGCGGAGAAGGCGCTGCGACGCGGCGCGGAGTTTTTTCGCAAGGAGGTCGCCGTCGAAGGTTCGTATCTCTGGGAATACAGCGAAGACCTCAGCAAGCGCGAGGGCGAGGGCGTGGCCACGGCGACGCAAGGCTGGGTGCAGCCGCCCGGCACGCCGTCGGTCGGCGAGGTGTTCCTGACGGCCTACGAGGCGACGGGCGACCGCTATTACCTCGACGCGGCACGCGAGACGGCCCACGCGCTCGTGCGCGGGCAAATGTTGTCGGGCGGCTGGCATTACACCATCGAGTTCGACGAGAAGAGCCGGAAGAAGAAGGCGTTTCGCGACGGCGGCAAGCCGGACGGGAGGAACACGACGACGCTGGACGATGACACGACGCAGGCGGCGCTGCGGTTCCTGTTGAAGATGGACCAGACGCTCGGTTTCAAAGACGCGAAGATCCACGAGTGCGTCGGCTACGCGCTCGAGTGCCTGATCAAGGCCCAATACCCGAACGGCGCGTGGCCGCAAGGCTACGACCAGTTCCCCGACCCGGCGAAGTTCCCGGTGAAGAAGGCGTGCTACCCGGAGACGTGGTCGCGCACCTATCCGGGCCATCAGCAATACTGGCAACGATACACGCTCAACGACAGCGCGCTGCCGGACACCATCGGTGCGATGCTCGACGCCGAGCGGGTCTGGGGCGACCCGAAGGCGGGCGAGAAGTCGAACGCGCTCGCGCGGAGATGCCGCGCCGCGGCGGAGAAGGCGGGCGATTTTCTCTTGATGGCGCAGATGCCGGAGCCGCAGCCAGCGTGGGCGCAGCAATACGACTTCGATATGCAGCCGGCGTGGGCGCGGAAGTTCGAGCCGCCCTCGGTGACCGGCGGCGAGTCGTTCGACGCGATGCGGGCCTTGATGCGGCTCTACCGCGAGACCGGCCTGCGCAAATACATCGAGCCGATCCCGCGCGCGCTCGAATACTTCCGCCGCTCGCGCCTGCCGGATGGACGGCTCGCGCGCTTCTACGAGCTGCGGACGAACAAGCCGCTCTATTTCACGAAGGACTACCAGCTCACCTACGACGACGGCGACATGCCGACGCACTACGCTTTCAAGGTGGCCGACCGCACCGAGGGCATCGCGCGCGAATACGAACAGCTCGCCAAGCTTGACCCGGCCGCTTTGAAACAAACTCCCAAAGCTGCGCCGAGGAAAGCCAATCCGGCGCTGATCGCCGAGGTGAAGAAAGCCATCGCCGCGCAGGACGCGCGTGGCCGTTGGGTCGAGGGCGGCGGCTTGCATTATCACCGGCCCAAGGACGAGACAGCGCGCATCATCAGTTGCGCCACCTTTATCCGCCACGTCCAGACGCTCAGCCGCTATCTCGCCGCCGAGCGCGCGGTGGAGAAGTGGTGACCGGCGCGCTGCACAGCGCACAGCGATCAGTCCAGACGTTTCAACGTGACGCCCTTGAGATCCATGACCACGCCGCCGGGATTCGCGACGACCTCGATGGTCAGGCGAGCCGGGCCTTTGGTGAGATTCATCTGGCCAAGCTCGAGTAGCGACCACTCGCGGTTTTCATAGACGTTGCCCTTGCCCTGCGGCACGCGATGCGGCAGCGGGATGACCTTCACCGGGCCGCCGGGAATGACGCCTTCGAGTTTTGCGTCGCCAACGCTCACGCGCACCTTGGCGCCGGCGTTTTCCTTCGGGCAGAGCTGGCGCAGGCAAACTTCGTAGGCGCCGGCGCGCGCGACGTCGAGGTCGAACCACACCTTGTCCGTCGTCGCGGTCCAAGCGGTGAGCCAGTCGTTGGCGAAACCGGGACCGGCGTAGAAGTGAATCTTGCCGTCGAAGAACGCCTGCGGCGCGTGCAACTCGACGGGGTTCTCCTCGTCGTGACCGACCGGGATCGGCATGCGGCGGAGACCGTCGCGCGCGATGTCGGCGAACCAATCGTCGTAGGCCTTGCTCAACTTCGCCACCACGTCGGGCATCTGCGAGGCCAGATTGCGCTCCTCGCCGGGATCAGCCTCCATGTCGTAAAGCTGCCAGCCTTTTGCGGCAGCGTCGTTGGCCTTCGCGCGCGATCCGCCGCCGGGGCCTTTGACTTCCATCACCAGCCGGTATTTCTGCGTGCGCACGGCGCCGGGAAACTTGTTGCGCTCGTCAATCGGATTGTGCGTGAAGAGCGTGCGCTCGTGCCAGTTGGCCGGCGCGCCTTCGAGGAGGGGCCGCAGGCTGACGCCGTCGAGCTTCGGCCCCGGCGGCGGCTTCACCCCGCAGAGGTCGAGCAACGTCGGATAAAGGTCAATGTGCGACGCGAGTTGCGGCACCACGCGCGGCGTCCAGCGCCGCGCCGGCCAGCGCACGAACAACGGCACGCGTGAGCCACCCTCGTGGACGCTGACCTTGCCGCCGCGCATGCCGGCGTTGTAGGTCTTCACGCCCGCCGTGCCGCCGTTGTCGGTCAGGAACAGCACGATGGTGTCGTTGGTGAGCTTGCAGCGATCGAGCGTGGCGAGCAGGCGGCCGACGTTGTCGTCGAGGTTCTCGCACATGCCGTAGAAGCACGCGACGGTTTCGTCGAAGCCCTTCGCGCGGAACTTGTCGAAATACTTGTCCGGCACCTGATAGGGCGAGTGCGGCGCGTTGAAAGCCGCGTAACAGAAGAACGGCTGCGTCCGGTTCTTCTCGATGAACCGGATCGCCTCGTCGGCCAGCACGTCGGTGATGTAGCCCTTGGTTTTCTCGAACGTCGCCCCTCGCAGCAGCTCGGCGTCGAAGTAGTTGTTCCAATGCCCGTTGTGGAAACCGAAGAACAGATCGAATCCCTGGCCCGGCGGCGTGAAGGGGAATTGCTCGCCGTTGTGCCACTTGCCGATGCAGGCCGTGCGATAGCCCGCGCCGCGCAACACCTCGGCAATCGTGACCTCGCCCTCCCGCATCGTCTCCTTGTTGTGCGTGACGCCATACGTGCCGGTGCGGAGCGGATAACGGCCGGTCAGCAGCGCCGCGCGCGTCGGGGCGCAGAACGAGTTCACGTAAAACCGGTCGAACCGCACGCCCTCGCGGCCGAGCCGGTCAATATGCGGCGTGCTCAGGTGCGGGTTGCCGTGGATGGAGAGGTCGCCGTAGCCCTGGTCGTCGGTGATGATGAGCAGGACGTTGGGTTTTCGCGGCGTGTCAGCCGCCACCGCCGCGGCGGAAACACCCAGCACAGCAGCCAGACAAAACATGAGACTGGATTTCATAGATGGATTCTTTCGCGATGAACGGGTCCAACGTCTTCGTTACTTCTCCCGGCTATCGGCGACCGGCCGGTGACGCGGCACCCGCGCGCCGAAGTCGCCGAGGAAGTTCCACATCGTCCGCTTGTTCAAATCCACTTCGGCTACGGCCACCGTGCCCCATTCTTTCGCCTGCGCGATCGGCTCGCCGCTGCGATCGAACACGGCGGAGATCATCCAGTTTCGCGACACATCTTCGTAGGTGCTGCTGACGAGATAGACGTTGTTCTCGCAGGCGCGCGCGCGGGCCAGCAACGGATTGCATCCCCAAACCGGCCATGCGATCACCTCCGCGCCGCGCTTGGCCAGTTCGCGCGCCGGCTCCGGAAAGAAGCCGTCGTAGCAGACCATCATGCCGACCTTGCCGAAGCGCGTCTGAAACACCGGGTAATCGCCGCCCGGCGCGACACCGGCTTCGACTTCTTCGCGTGGCAGGCAGACCTTGCGATACTTGCCCGCGAGCCGGCCGTCGGGACCGATGAGCACTGCTGCGTTGTAGATGAGGTGCCCCACGCGCTCGTCGAGGCTGAAGACGATGTAGAAGTTGTGTTGCCGCGCCAGCGCGCCGAAAAACTCCGTGGACGGCCCCGGCACCGGCTCGGCCACCTCCTCGGTCTTCCTGCCGAGGTTCGCGGAGGGTAGAATCTCGCCGAGCACGACGAGGTCCGCCTTCTGCCGCGCGGCCTCCGCGAGCAGCGGCACAAAGAGCCGGCAGTTGTCTTCCGCCGTCTTGCCGCCGCGCGGTCTGAAGTGAACCGTCGCGAGCCGCACCACGCGCGGCGCGGGTGGGGCCGTCTCAGTGAGCGAGACTTTGCTCCACTGCACCTCGGCGCGCGGCGCCCACTGCAAGTGCAGCTCGACTTTCGCCTGCGTCGCCTGCGAGGGCGCGAGGTAAGTGTCGGAGATTTCGGTCCAGCCGTCGGCGCGGGCTGCCTTCGTCGTGGGAAACTCCGCCGAGGCCATCGGCTTGCTCTTGCTGACGAGATAGCCGCTCACCACCGGTTCATCGCTTGGAACCTGACGCCCCGCCGCATCCTGCCACATCAAGCGCACTACAACGCTGCGCCGCGGCACGGCGACATTGGTGGCGCGGAAGAACGCCTCGAAACGGTAGTGCTTGCCACCGGTGACGGGAAAAGTTTTTGTCCAGCAACCGTCGAGTCCATCGCGAGCATCGGCACGGATGACGAACGCGCCCCGACCGTCCGCGCCGCCTTTGGCTTTGAACGCAAACTGCGGCTTGATCTCGTCGCGCGCCGCGGCAGTCGTCCAGCCGGCAGGAGCCAGGGAGGAGTCGGCTGCGTTGAGGGGTGCGCCAGATAGCGCGAGGCAGGACACAGCAAACATCAACAGAAGGTGGGGCGAGACTCCGTCGAGCCTCCTTCCTGACCCGGCCGTGAGAGAAAGCGGAGGCTCGACGGAGTCTCGCCCCACCATTTCAAAGATGAAGTTCTTCATTGTTGATTTCCTTTCTACATCAGTTCGCCGCTATTCAACCGGAATGCCATGCACTGCCGCGGGGTTGGTGAAAAACAGTTCCTTCATCACACCCGCCGCGGCGTCAAAATCGTTATGCAACGTCGAATGCCGGTCGGCGACCAGCTCTGCGAGTGCGTCGGCGACGCCGAGCCGCGCGGAGACGTATTTTGCGGCGACCATCTCCACAAACCGCGCGTCGGTGAACCCGCAGGCGATGGACTTCAACGGCCCCATACTAAGCTGGTCGCGCACCATCCGCGCGATCTTGTGCCGGCGGAAATAATGCCACCACGGGCCGGCGGAGACGTTGCCGACCTGCTTGGCCGCGTTGGCCATGTCGTTGTAGAGCATCTCGTGCGCGGAGATGTATTCGAAGTGAACGTGCGGATAGCGCGCCCACACCGGATATTCGTCCTGCGGCAGGTTCGGAATATATTCAGGAAACGACTGGATTTCCCGCGCCCAGTCCATGAAATGCCGCGCGCCGCCGCAGAGCTGGAGGCAGACGCCGAAACGCGCACCAGCGTCCTTGCGCTCCTTGCCGATCTCGTTGAGCGCCTCCAGCATCGCCTCGGCGACGCACGCGATCACCTGCCGGCGATTCTCGCCGTCCAATTGCGTCCGGTGGTGCGCCAGCGCCCAGTCCACGACCGCCTTCGAATACGGCCGGCTGAACCGCCAATCCTGCGCGTGAAAACCGTCCACGTAGAGCACGCGGCTCTTCGGGTTGCTCTTCGGGCTGCGCAGAATCTTCCAGAAGAACTCGCGCGTTGCGTCCTGGAGCGCCGCCACGTTGCCCAGCTCGCGCTCGTAATACTCTTCGAGGTGAACGATGTATTTTTCCGCCTCGAACTTGTGGCCCTGCGTGAACAGCCCGAAGTCGGTGGCGCGGTCGGGCCAGATGAGGCCGTTGTAGTCGAACATGTTCCACGCCTCCGGATGCGTGCAATACGCCAGGTCCACGTCCTTCGGCCGGACTGGCGGTGTCAGCGACACCTTGTCGCGGTTCTCGATGCTCGTGACGTAGGCGACGACGTTGTGATCCTTGAGAACTTTCGCGGCGAACCGCGGATCGTTCCGCTCGGCGGCGATGGCGTCGGCGACGATGTCGAAATGTTTCGGATCGAGCGGGTCCAAATCCCTCGGCACGCCGCGGTAGAGCCGGAACATGTAGCGCAGCCACTCCGCGTATTCGGAATAGCGGCTGTCGCGGAGCTGCTCCATCAGCAGCTTGCCGGCGGCGCGGTGTTCCTTGTCGGTGTTCGATCCGAGCCGCGCGATGGCGTCGTTGAGGCGGTTGTCCGCGCCTTCGACGATCTGCGCGAACCACGAGTAAAACAAACCATGCGTCGCGTCGGTCATCGTGCGCCTCGCCAACCGCCCGCGCCGGATGCCTTCCTCGACGACGCTGCGGGGCGGTTTGTTCACGGATGCCTGCGTGCCGGCGAGATTGCCCGCCGCGAGCTTCTTCGTGAAACCGGTGATGTCGTCCTGGACGTGCGTGTGGGCGTCAATGACCGGCGTGGCCATCGCCAGCCCGTAAAGTTTCTCGCGAACCTCGTTGATGTTCATGATTAGCTTCGACCTCCAGTTTTGGACGCGCATCGGTGCGATGAACCGGCGAGGTGTGTCGCCGCTGAATGTGGGAGGGGCCTCAGCGCCCCGACTGTTGTGGCAGATGACGCCGCTTTCGGTCGGGGCGCTGAGGCCCCTCCCACATTCAAGACGTTCATTTCGTATTGCCGGTTCATGGGTAGGTTACTCGTTGATTTTCAACAGCTCGCCGTATGTCGGAATTCCAACGGCGCCGCCGACGTGGCGGATGCACGCGGCAGCGGCAGCAGCGCCAACCTTCGCGGCAGCCGCGTCGTCCAAACCGTTCGCCAAACCGGCGATGAAGCCGGCGTCGAAGCAATCGCCTGCGCCGGTGGTGTCCACGATTTCAGTCGCCACCGATGGCACACGGAGCGTTCCCGCTTCGTTCGCCAACAGGCAGCCGTCCTTGCCGAGTTTCAACACGACGCGGCGCGCGCCCTTTTCGCGCAGCATTCGTGCGACCTCATGAGGCGTCAGGCCCGGATAAATGTGCAGCATGTCATCGTAGCTCGGCATTACCACGTCGCAGTGCGGGAGAACGGCCTCAAACATATCTTGGTTCGGGCCGAGTCCGAAGCATTCGTCGAGCAGCGTGACAACGCCGCGCCGTTGTGCTTCGGCGAGCAACCGCGGCGCGGCCGGGTCGAGCATCGGCAGCACAAACATGTCTTGATAAAACAAAAACTCGCAGTCGCAGAGTGCGTCGAGGTCGAGGTCGCTCGCCGAGAAGGTGAGATTGCAGCCGGGTGTGTGGATGAACGATCGGTCACCGTCAGGATGGACGCCAACGAAGGTGAACGGCGTGGTTTCTTCCTTCGAGACGCGGATGTTCGCCACGCCGGCCCCGCTTTTGGCAAGCTTCTGAAGCAGGAACGTGCCGTTCATGTCGCCGCCGACTTTCGAGAAGATCGCCGTCGAGACGCCGATCTGCGCCAAAGCTGAACCGGTGTTGGCCGCGCCGCCGCCGGGCAGGAACTTGATCGTCTTTGTGTTGACCTGCGTTTTGATTTTCGGGACCGGATACTGTGGCAGCGGACCGCTCAGCGCATCCACCACCAACACGCCGATGCAGTGAACCTTGGCCATAGTTTCCTCCGGCAGTTACCGCTCACCTCGCCTTACCCGCCGCGCCGGTGAGCACGATCCATCGTTCCGCGACCTTCGCAATCGCCGGCTTGGTCGCGCCCAGAAGCGTCGGCAGCCAGCCGGTCCGGCCGCCGGCGTGTTGCCCGGCGTAAGCGTCGCGGAAAGCTTTGCAGAGTTCGCTGGCGACGTTGACCTTCGCCATGCCGAGCGAGATCGCCCGGCGGATGTATTCCGGTTGCGTGCCGGAGCCGCCATGCAGCACCAGCGGCACGCCGACCGCGCGGCGAATCTTTTCCAGCCGATCGAAATCGAAGACCGGCAGCTTGGTGTAGATGCCGTGGGCGTTGCCGATGGAAACCGCCAGCGCATCCACGCCGGTCAGTTCGGCGTAACGCGCCGCCTCGGCGGGATCGGTGAGCGTGGAGCTTTTTCCGCCCTCGACGGTCGAGTCGTCCACCTTGCCGACGGAACCAATCTCGCCCTCGACTGTCACACCTTTTGGA
>Ga0163199_1000698_pt1 | contig 21188 bp, 18 predicted proteins | sample PL_2010_150m_FD_113537 | JGI IMG/M metagenome (GOLD analysis project Ga0163199, IMG submission 113537) | Freshwater microbial communities from Powell Lake, British Columbia, Canada to study Microbial Dark Matter (Phase II) - PL_2010_150m | ecosystem: Environmental > Aquatic > Freshwater > Lake ...
AACAATGCGGAATGCGGAATGCGGAACGCGGAATGGCCGAGGAGAAGACGGCAAGCCGCGAGCCGTGTTTCCTGCCGCACGATTACGTTTCGGACGCGCGGCAGCGGATCGAGTTGTATCGGAAGCTGGCGCAGGCGGCGTCGGTCGAGGAAATCGGCACGCTACGAAAAGAAATGCGCGACCGGTTTGGCAAACTGCCGGCGGCGGCAGAGCTTTTGCTGCAACTGGCGACGCTGAAGCTCTTCGCCGGCGACGTCGGCGTGACAACCATCGAAACTCGCGCTGACAAGATCATGCTGAGCCGTGGCGACGATTACGTGCAGACCGGCGGCAAGTTCCCGCGCCTCAGCGGTCAAACAGCGGCGGCAAAGCTGAAGGACATCCACCGAGTCTTGGCGGAGTTGAGGAAGGCGACATCGCAGCCGAAACCAGCCGGTTAAGCCTGGATCGGGTTGCAAGAGCTGCCTTTGCAACCGGTTGCGGGTGCAGGCATTTCAGGCTTGAAGACGGGCTTAAACCCTGTCATCATGTGGAAAATCTATGGGGAAGTGGTTTTATTGTGCCCCGCTTGTGGCGCTGCTGGTTGTGAACAGCACTCAAACGGTCGCTGACACGGTTGATGGAATTGCGGCCATCGTCAACGACCGGCTGATTACTTTTTCCGACGTGCGCGAGGTGGCGACGCCCGCGATCCAGAACGCCTACCGCCTCTACTCTGGGGAGGAACGCGAACGGAAAATCCAGCAGGCCGGCGTGGACGCCCTCAACACGCTGGTGGAGCGCGCGCTGATCCTTCAGGAGTTTAGCGACAAGGGTTACAAGCTGCCGGAACACGTCTTCGACAGCCGCATGCGCGAGATCATCGAGGAACAATACGGTGGCGACAAAAACGCGTTGATCCGCACCATCCAGGCGCGCGGCCTGACGATGGACCAGTGGAAGCAGAAATTTGTGCGCGAGCCTTTCATCGTGCAGGCATTGCGGCAGAAGGAAGTCTCTTCCGACGTGGTGGTTTCGCCGGCGGCGATCGAGCAGTATTACGGCCAGAACAAGGCGAAGTTCACGCTCCCCTATCAAGTCCGGCTTCGCATGATCGTCGTGAGGAAGGAACCTGGCACCAACAATACCGAAGCGCGCGACCTTGCCAACAACATCTGGCAGAAGCTCGAAGGCGGCGCGGATTTCGTCGGCCTGGCGAACGTTTACTCCAGCGGCGGCCAGAAGAATCCCGGCGGCGACTGGGGCTGGGTGGACAAGGAATCGGGGCTGCGCAAGGAACTGGCCGACGTGGCGTTCGGGTTGAAGGCGGGCCAGCACAGCAAGCCCATCGAAACCGAAGAGGGATTCTACGTCGTCCGGGTGGACGAAGTGCGGCCCGCGCGCACGCGCAGTCTGGGTGAAATGCGGGGCGAGGTGGAAAAAAGCCTGGCGCAAGAGATGCGCGCCGAGCGCCAGCACAAGTGGATGGAGCGGCTGAAACAGAAGGCGTATATCCGGTATTTCTAAGGTCACCATGACTACAACCAACGACGTCATCGGCATCACTCTCGGCGACGCGGCAGGCATCGGCCCGGAGATCGTGGTCAAGGCCGTCTCCAGCGGACGGCTGCCGCCGACTTTCCAATACATCATCATCGGCGACGCAGGCGTCCTCGACCGCGCGTGCCGCAGCCTCGGCGTGCGGCCGACGTTTGACCTCATCGAAGTCGGCAAACACGACCTGGCCAACATCGAGCCGGGCAAACCCGACAAGCGCGCCGCCAAAGCCGCCGCCGAATGGCTCGAACACGGCGTCAAGCTCGCTCGCGCCAAGAAAATCGCCGCGCTCGTCACTGCGCCGCTCAACAAAGCCGGCCTTCACATGGCCGGCATCAAAGTGCCCGGCCAGACCGAACTGCTCGGCAAGCTTTCCCACGCCAGGCGCATCGCCATGATGCTCGTCGGCCAGTTTCAGAAACCGCCGCCTACGCCGGGCGCGCTCGCGCCGACCGCGTGGTTGCGTGTCGCGCTCGCCACGACTCATCTCGCGCTGAAGGACGTTCCCCGCGCGTTGACGAAGCAGAAGGTATTCGACGTCATCGAGCTGACTCACATGGCGCTGGCGACCCTCGGTTTGCAACGCCGCCGCATCGGCATCGCCGGCCTCAACCCGCACGCCGGTGACAACGGCACCTTTGGCAACGAGGAAGGCAGAATCATCGAGCCGGCCGTGCAGGCAGCCGTCAAGAAAGGCATCACCGCCATCGGTCCGCGCCCGGCCGACACGATCTTCCACGAGGCCTACAAGGGCGAGTTCGACGCCGTTGTGGCGATGTATCACGACCAGGGACTGGGGCCGTTGAAGATGCTGGCCTTCGACACCGGCGTGAACCTCACCCTCGGCCTGCCGTTCGTCCGCACCTCGCCGGACCACGGCACCGCCTACGACATCGCCGGCCGCAACGTCGCCAACCCCGCCAGCTTCCTCGCCGCCGTCCAGCTTGCCATCAAGCTCGTTCGCCCGCCGGAACCGAAACCGGCGGCAACGACGTAGAACAAGCGGAAAACTCCAGTTTCTTCAGCACGGCAATCGGAACAACTGCGCCGCGTTTTCCGTCGTTTGCCGCGCCACCGTTTCCACCGCCACGCCGCGCGCCGCCGCCAGCGCCGCCGCCGTATGGACGACAAACGCCGGCTCGCAACGCTTGCTGCGATGCGGCTCCGGCGACATGTAGGGGCAGTCCGTCTCCACCATCACCCGCTCCGGCGGCAACTGCGCCGCCACTTCGCGCAGCACCGCGTTCTTCTTGAACGTCAGCATCCCGCTGAACGAAATGTGGAAACCCAGGTCCACGACGCGACTCGCCACTTCGCCGTCCTCGCTGAAGCAATGGAACACGCCGCGCAGCCGGCCACGATACGGCGCGACCAGTTCCAGCAAATCGTCGGCGCACTCGCGCAGATGGATGACGACGGGCTTGTCGATCCGTGCCGCCAGTTCAAGCTGCTGGGCGAAAACGCGGCGCTGGCTGGCTTTCGCCGGCGCGTCGAGATCGGGCCGCTGCTGCATCCGGCCCGGAAGGTAATGGTAATCCATCCCCGCCTCGCCGATGGCCACGACCTTCGGATGCTTCGCAAATTCCGCCAGTGCGTCCGTCACGTCGCCCGGCGAAATGACGGCGTGGTGAGGATGCACGCCAACTGCTGCGAACACCGACGGGAATCGCTCCGTCAGCTTCAGCACCGCCTCGCACTCGTCGAGTTCGGTGGCCAATGTGATGATTGTCCCGACGCCCGTCTCGGCGGCGTGCTGCACGACCACGTCGAGATCGTCGCGGAACCTCACGTCAGTCAGATGCGCATGTGTGTCCACCAACTTCATGCCGCCAGCGTAGCAGGCCGGTGCGGTCGCGTTCAAATCATTCGCTTCCCACACGGCGACGGCGGCGGTAGGATGCGGGCCGTGGCTTACCGCATCACCGATTTGCCGTTGTCCGAGCGCCCGCGCGAGAAACTGCACGCGCTTGGCGCCGAACGGCTCGACACCGCCGAGCTGATCGCCATCTTGCTGCGCACCGGCACCGGTGGGCGTTCCGCCATCGAGATCGGCCACGATCTTCTCGCGCAGTTCCAGACCATCGAACAACTTGCCGCGGCGTCGGTGGAGGAACTCAGCACCGTCAAGGGCGTCGGTCTCGCGAAAGCCGTGCAGCTCAAGGCCGCGTTTGAACTGGCGGCGCGGCTGCCGAAATCGCGCGCCGCGCGCCCGCTGCTCCGCACACCGCGCGACGTGGCCGACCGGCTCCGTGAGGAAATGCAGCACTTCGAGGTGGAGGAGTTCCACGTCCTGTTGCTGGACACCAAGAACCGCCTCGTCCGCGACCTGAAAGTCAGCAAAGGCACGCTCAACGCCAGTCTCGTCCATCCGCGCGAGGTCTTCCGCGAAGCCGTCCGTGCCGGAGCCGCCAGCATCATCCTCGTCCACAACCACCCCAGCGGCGACCCCACGCCGTCGAGCGACGACATCAAGATCACGCGCGAACTGGTCGAGGCCGGTCGGTTGTTGAAAATCGAGGTGATTGACCACATTATCGTCGGCAAACGCGACACGGGTCGCACGGAAGATTTTGTCAGCTTGAAAGAAATGGGTTTGATCCAATGAGCATTCACCCGACCGCCATCGTTTCGCCGAAGGCCGAACTCGACTCCACGGTCGAGGTCGGCCCCTGCGCCGTCATCGAGGACCACGTCCGCATCGGCCCGCGCACCAAGATCGGCCCGCACGCCTACGTCACCGGCTGGACCGACATCGGCCCCGACAACGTCATCCATTTCGGCGCGGTCATCGGCGACTTCCCGCAGGACCTTGGCTACGACGGCAGCGAGGCGTTCTTGAAAATCGGCGCGAAAAACGTTTTCCGCGAACACGTCACCGTCCATCGCGGCGCGCTCAAGGACGACCGCACCACGCGCATCGGCGACGGCTGTTATTTCATGTGCACCAGCCACGTCGGCCACAACAGCCAGATCGGCAACAACGTGGTGATGGCCAACTGCGCGACGCTGGGCGGCCACGTCATCATCGAAGACCGCGCCAATATCAGCGGCAGCTGCCTGGTGCACCAGTTCGTCCGGCTCGGCACACTCTGCCTGATGCGCGGCGGCTCGCGCGTCTCGAAGGACGTGCCGCCCTACTGCATCACCAACCACACCAACGACGTCAGCGGCCTGAACATCATTGGCCTGCGTCGCGCCGGCGTGAGCCTCGTGACCCGCACCGCGCTCAAACAGGCGTTCCGCACGCTCTACCTGGGCGGCCTCAACGTCAGCGACGCGCTCGTCCAACTCCGCCAGATGCCGGAGTCGCCGGAGTTGAAACATTTTATCGAGTTCATCGCCGCCAGCAAGCGCGGCATCTGCGCCTTCAGCGGCCAGGCGTCGGAAGATTCGGAGTAGAGCGCCTCCGCCGCGCCGTCACGCCGTCTCAGGCAGGAACGTCGGCAGGTTCACGCCTCGGAAAGGTTGGAACGCTCCGCGCACCTGGCTGAAATGCAACTCGCAGTTCCGGGCACCCCACGCGTAGGCCGTTTGCACCAGCGGCGTGCAATCCACCGGCACCAGAAACACCGGCGTCCGGCCGCGATGGCGGTTGAGTTCGGTCCACAACAACGCAGCCGCTTCCTGCGGACCGCGCGCGAAGCCCGGCCCGACCATGTTGAGGGCCGGATGCGCCGAGGAAGCGCAGAAGCCGTCAATTCGCCAGCCGTCGCCTTCCACGACCGATGCGTGCCAGAAGCCGGGGCGGTTCTTGATGAAGTAACGGTAATCCTTCTCGCGCCGGATGCCCGCCACCTCCAATTCCAGTTGCCCGATGGCCGGCACGTCGCCGAGCCGCGCCGGACGGACGCGCTTGACGCCGGGCGGTCGGGCCTTCAGTCCGCCCTTCGGCACCGGCAGGAACATGTCCTGGTAGGCGCAACGCGGCACGAAGCCCGCCCGCGTGTAGAGCGAGAACGAGTCAAGGTTCATCGCGCTGCTGACCAGCCGCACCGGTTTCCCTTCGCGCTCCGCGAAACGGATGATCCACTCCAACAACGCGCGCGCCACGCCGCAGCCGGCGTAGCTCGGATGCGAGTTCATGATGCCGAGCGAAACGTGCGTCTCGCGCGGATGATAGAAGCACGAGCCGATGAGCCGGCCGTTGGGATGGACGGCCACCACGCCGCCGCCGGGGTCCAGCGCCTCGTAAACGTCGAAGAACACCTCCGTCAGCGCCGGCCCGCCGCTGAAGATCGGCGCGCGGCCGTGGGTCTGATACCAGTGGTTGGTGGAGAAGTGAATCAGCTCGCTGACTTCGACGCGGTCCGCCTTCGTCATCTTTCGGATGTGCACAGTCGCCATGAGTCGCTCCAATCAGCGCGGCATTCGCGCCGGCCGAGCGTGCGAAACTGCTGCGCCGTTGTCAACTCAGTCTGTCGGCACGAATCCATGTGCCCTACAAATCTTCTTGCCGCGCTTCGGCCGCTGTGCTGTCTTGACCGGCATGCTCGTGCGATTCAATTGTAACCGCATCCTGCTGGCGGTGGCGCTGGCCACTGGCGCCGGCCTCGCGGTGGCGGCGGAGAAGCCGGAGTCGTTCATCCCTTTCGACAGGCTCGACGCGGCGGCGCAGGCGCGCGTGCGGCAGGTCGTGCCAGGCTACACGTTCTACCGCAAAGTTCATCTGCCGAAGCCGACAGTCCGCGCGCGATACGACCTCTTCGAATATCTCATCAACAATCTCGACCAGTGCTCCGTCGTGGCGCAGTTGCTGAAGATCATCAAGTATCGCAGCGAGCGGCGGCCGGACGGCTCCTACTTCGCCGACAACCACAAGGGCGCCGCCGGTTATCTCTGGCCGCTGCTGGCCGCGCCGGGCGAGCGCCTTTACTTCGCGCAGGGCGCGGACAAGAAAAGCGAACCGGTGTCAGGCAGTGCCGTGGTGTTGTTCCGATACCGCGAAACGCGGCCCGGCGTCATCGAGTGCGAGCTGCACGGTTTCGTGAAGGTGGATAGCTGGATGCAGCGGCTGTGCGCGCTGCTGTTTCTGCCGTTCATCACAACCACGGTGGACCACCGGTTCGGCGAGGTGGTGGACGTGCCGGTGCAAGTCGGAGAAGCAGCCACCGCCGATTCCGCCAAGCTGCTGAAGCTGTTGGACACGTTGTCGCCGGAAGACGCGGCGAAGCTCAAGGAGTTTCGCGCGATGCTGGCCAGGCAGGAGGCGAAACCATGAGCGGCGCGACACTGCCGTTTGCCGGGAACGAGGAGCTGTTCGGGCGCGACAGGACCGAAGGTATCGTCGCGGTCGAACTGGTGCCGGGCGACGACAGCGCGATGCGCGTGTTCCTGCGCGAAGATGGCCGGCTCAAGAGCGTGGCGCAACCATTCCAGCCGTTCCTCTGGCTCACCGACGCGGCGTTCCTGAATACGTGGTCCGGCAAGGCGGAGATCGCGCCGCTCGACGGCGGCGGCGAATTCCGCTGCCTCGCCACGTTCCGGTCGTGGTCGGACTTCCAGTCGGCGCGCAAACATCTGCTCGACGAAACCGGCGCGACCGCCGCCAGCCCGGAAGCGCCGTTTTACTTCCTCAACGACCCGGTGGCGCAGCACCTGATGCGGACGGGCCAAACGCTGTTCAAGGGCATGCGCCTCGACCAGCTCCGCCGGCTGCAACTCGACATCGAGACCTACACCGGCGAGGGCTACGAGTTCTCCAGCGCCGAGCGCGCCGAGGACCGTATCCTTCTCATCTCGCTCTCCGACAGCACCGGCTTGGAAATGACGCTCGCCGGCGACGAGAAGAAGATGCTCCAGCAACTCGTTGAGATTATCCGCGAGCGCGACCCCGACGTGATCGAGGGGCACAACCTCTTCAAGTTTGACCTGCCCTACCTCGCGGCGCGCGCCAAGCGCCACAAGGTGAAACTCGCGCTCGGTCGCGACGACTCGGCGCTCACCTCGTATCCGTCGCGTGTGCAAATCGCGGAACGGACGATCAACTACCCGAAGTTTGAAATCTACGGCCGGCACATCGTGGACACGTTCCTGTTGGTGCAGTTCTACGACGTGAGCACGCGGGAGTTGGAGAGCTTCGGCCTCAAGGACGTGGCGCGGCATTTCGGTCTCGCGCCGAAGGACCGGACGTATCTCAATCCAAAAGAAATCCCGAAGCTGGCCGACGCCGGCGCGGCCGGCATGGAGAAGCTGGCGCGCTACGCGCTCGACGACGTGCGCGAGACGCGGGCGCTGGCGGCGCTGCTGTCGCCCAGTTACTTCGTGCAGGCGCAGATGTTCCCCTACGCCTACCAGGACGTGGTCGTGCGCGGCAACGCGACGAAGATTGACGCGCTGTTCGTCCGCGAATATCTCCACCAGCGCCGCGCGCTGCCGCGGCCGGAGCCGGCGAGGCAGTTCGAGGGCGGCTACACGGACATCTTCCACGAGGGCGTGGCGGAGAACGTCTGGCACTGCGACGTCGCCTCACTTTATCCGAGCGTGATGCTCGCGTTCAACATCGTGCCGAAGAAGGACGAACTGGCCATTTTCAAATCACTGCTCTCGGAACTGCGCGACTTCCGCCTCCGCGCAAAGGCGCTGTTGCGCGAGGCAAAGGACGAGGCGGCGCGCAACCACTTCAACGCGCTCCAGCAGACGTTCAAGATCGTCATCAACAGCTTCTACGGCTACCTCGGCTTCGCGCAGGCGCACTTCGGCGACTTCGACGCGGCGTCGGCGGTGACGGCGAAGGGCCGCGAGATTTTGCAGGCGATGATCGCGTGGCTGCGGCAGCGCGGCGCGCACATCATCGAGATTGACACCGACGGCATCTACTTTCAGCCGCCGAAAGATGTGGCCGGCGAGCCGGAGCGCGGGATGAAGCTGCTCGACGACGAACTGACCGCGACGCTGCCGAAGGGCATCGAGGTGGAGTTCGACGCGCGTTACCGGGCGATGTTCAGCTACAAGATGAAGAACTACGCGCTGCTGGACGATGACAGCCACGTCACCATCAAAGGCGCGGCGTTGAAGTCGCGCGGGCTGGAGCGGTTCCAACGCGAGTTTCTGGAAGACCTGCTGCGGTTGCTGCTGGAGGGACGGCGTCGCAAGGACATTCTCGACAAGCTGGAGGACTACCGCAGCGCCATCGAGCAGCGGCGCTGGCCAATCGAGATGTTGATGAAAACCGAGACGCTCAGCGACTCGCTCGACGTTTACAAAAAGAAAATCACCGCCGGCTCCGGCAAGGGCGGCCGCAACCGATCCGCCGCCTACGAACTGGCGGTGCGGAGCGGCAAGCCGTATCAGCCCGGCGATCAGTTGTCGTTCTACATCGTCGGCGACACCGCGAAGGTGACGGCTTACGAGGCGTGCAAGCCGGTGAGCGACTGGGACCCGCAGCGACGGGACGAGAACGTCGAGTATTACGTGGACAAACTCGTCGCGCTCTACAAGAAATTTTCGAGTTTCATCCCGGCATGAGGCCGGAAAGAAGAAAGGTAAAATCCGTTTCCATGAAAAATCACGTTTTGTCGTTCATACTCGTTGCGTTCGTCGCGCCGGCTACGCTCGTTTGCGGCGCGGAGATCACAGCCCAAGGCGGCGCCGTGCTGGTGCCGGCTGGCGAATACCGCGCGGGCAGCCGCACGGTAAAGGTCGCGCAAGCCGCCACACTCGCGGTTGCTCCGGCGTCGGTCCTCGCGGTCGCCAACGAGCCGTTGCGGTTGTCGGCGGACAAACCGGTGGGTTGGGCCAAAGGCACGCGGTTGCGCGGCTGCAACGCGCGCGACGTGAACGCGTGCGGCGCGCTCGTGCCCGGCTCGCTGGAACTCCGGCGCGCCAAAGGCGGCGACCGGCTCAAGGAAGGCGACGATTACCTTGCCGACGCCGCCTGGGGCCACGTCGGCATCGGAACCAATAGCTGCGTGACGATCAAGGACACGGTCTTCGCGAGCTATCGCTACTCGTTGCTGCGGATGGACACGATCCAGGTCGCCGCCGACGGCAAGGCGTCGCTCAAGGCCGGCGAGCCGCATATCAGCGCGCCCGTGCCGCCGGAGGCCGACGCGGGCGGCGTCGCCATCGCCCACGTCTTCGTCAACTACAGCGACACCGGGCCGAAGGCCAGCCAGGTTTATCCGATCCTCGAAACCGCCGCGCAAGCCGTCACCGGCACAACGCCGGGCCGCATCCCGAAGACGCTCGCGAAGCTGAAGGCCGGCGGGCCCGTGAAGATCGTCTGCTGGGGCGACTCGGTCACCGCTGGTGGCAACGCGTCGAAGCCGGAGCTGCGTTACCCCGACGTCTTTGCGGCCGGGCTGCGCGAGCGGTTCCCGCAGTCGAAGATCGAAATGGAAAATATCAGCGCCGGCGGCTCCAACAGCCGGCAGTGGTTGTTCCCGGACAAGTTTCCCTACCGCGGCCTGCAAGGCAACGCCAACCCCGCGCGCTTCGAGCGCATTCTCGCCGCGAAACCGGACCTCGTGACGATCGAGTTCGTCAACGACGCCGGCCTCAACGCGCAGATGGTCGAGGAGGTTTACAGCGACGTCCTCGAACGACTGGAGCCGCTCGGTTCTGAAGTGATCCTCATCACGCCGCACTTCACGATGTGGCGGATGATGGGCTTCAAGAGCATGAACGAAGCGGAGCGGCGGCCCTACGTGTTGGCGCTGCGCGAGTTTGCCAACAAGCACAACATCGCGCTCGCCGACGCCGCCGCGCGCTGGGAACATCTCTGGAAGGAAGGCCTGCCCTACCTGACGCTGCTCCACAACACCATCAATCATCCCGACGACCGCGGCCACCGGCTCTTCGCCGAGGAGTTGTGGAAGTGTTTTGCAAAGTAGGACAGGCATCTTGCCTGTCCAATCATTGGGATAAGTCATGCTCCAGGCAAAGCAGCCGAACGCTGGCGCGTTCGGCTACAGGCGGCGGACGCATTGGAATGCTGCTTGCCATGCTACGGCCTGTAAAACACGTGAAATGTCGTCGTCGTATTTTTCTCTGTGCGCGCCAAAAAAACGGACTTGGAAGTCCGTTCTACGTCGCCGTGCGCGCACGAATGCGTAGAACGAACTTCCAAGTCCGTTCAGTTTGAGCGTCCGCCATTGGAACGCAACTCGCCGCGACGGGACAGGCGGGACGCTTGTCCTACTTTCCTTCCGGCAACTGGCGCAACGTCGTGTCGGCGGGCTTGATCTCCGGCAACTCCGCTTCCGCCAGGCCGCCGGCGAGCTTGATCAGCTTCTCGCCGCTCGGCCGCACGCGACGCTCATACGAGCCGAGCGCGTTGTCAAACGCCTTGCCGGCCTTCTCCAGCCCCTCGCGGATGCCGGCGAAATGCTCGATGAACTTCGCCACGCGCTCGAACAACTCCTTGCCCGCCTCGCCGACCTCGCGCGCGTTCCGCGTCTGCTCGTCCTGCTGCCAACTCATCGCGGCGGCGTAGAGCAGCGCGATGAGCGAAGACGGCGTCGCGAGCAGGATGTTCTGCGCGCCTGCGTCCACGATGAGGTTTGGGTCGCCCTCCAGTGCGGCACTGAGCAGCGACTCGGCGGGCACAAACAGCACCACCTTGTTGAGCGCGGCGGGGAACTGCTTCGGGTATTCGCGTTTGGCCAGTGCTTGGACGGTCGCTTTCAGTTTCGCGGCGTGCGCCGCAAGCTTCTCGCGCCGCGTCGTCTCGTCGGCGACGCCGAGCGCGGCGAGAAAGTCGAGGTCCGGCACCTTCGAGTCCACGATGATCACACGGTCGCCGGGCAGCTTCACCAGCATGTCGGGCCGCGAGTCACCCGCCGCCGTTTGCTCGACGAAGTCGCAATGTGCGCTCATCCCGGCCGCCTCCACCACACGCCGCAACGTCTCCTCGCCCCAACGCCCGCGCGCCTGGCTGGAGCTGAGCACGCGCCGGAGCTGGTTGGTTTCGCTGGCGAGCGACTGGCTTTGGTTCTGGAGTGCTTCGAGCTGCTGGCGGACCGCGCCGAGCGTTTCGGTCTGCTTCTGCTCGCTGGCTTGGAGCCGCTTCTGGTAGGCGTCGAGCTGCTCCTTCAGCGGCGCGACGATGCCGGCGATGGCCTCCTGCCGCGCCTTGAGATCGCCCCGGGCCGTCTCCGCCAGCTTCGCGAACGTTTCGTTGGCGAGACGCAAAAATTCCGGCTGCGTTTCCTTCAACGCCCTGGCCGACAGCGCCGTGAAAGCTTCGCGCAAATCCAACAACGCCTTCTCTTGGGCGAGTTTCAGATCAGCGAGCGACTGCGCCTGCTGTTGCTGCTGCTCAGCGAGCCGCGCGGCGGCGTTTGTCTCTTTCGTCTCGGCGGCAACGCGCGCCTGTTGCTCGGCGGAAAGTTTCTCGCGTGTCGCGATCAGTTCCGCGTCGCGCTGCTGAATCTGTCCGCGCAGCTCGGCCTCAATGCGTCCGGCGGCGTCGGCGCGCGCCTGCGCCTCGCGGCCTTTGCGCGCGGCGATGATAAACCCGATCAGGCCGCCAACGATCAGCGCGACTGGAAGCAGGATGATGAGAAGAACGTCTTGCATGTGTCGTCGTCTCCGCCCGCGATGTTGTCGGCCCCGCCCCATCCTGTCGAGCGAGAATTGGCGGGATGTGAAGCCGAAGGCTCTGGACTGCTGCGAGCATCGCAGCTTTCGGCCCACGATCGGCCCACCCGCAGCAAGAAAGCTGTAGTTCCTACAGCACTCCAAAGCCTTCGGCTCAACTCGATGTTCTACAAGCTGCCGCGCGAGAGCGGCGTGCGCCACTTTGGAGAACATGCGTGTTGACGGTTCATCCACCAACGACCAAGATGCCGCCGGAGGTGTGAAATGACTGAATCAATCGCTGACAAAGCCCGCAGCAAGGATCGTCTCCCCGAATACGCCATCTACAAACCCAACGCGCGCGGCAGCGGCGGCGTGGTGCGGTTCGAGTTGAACCGCGAGAAGGGCGCGGTGTTCGTGGACGGCGCGAACCAGTCGGGCGAGAAGCAGTTCGACTGGGAGAAGAAAATCACGATGAAGTGGGGCCTGCACGATCTCGGCGCGGCGCTGGCGGTGTTGGAGCGGCGCGCGCCAGACGCGAAGCTGTTTCACAAGACGGAGAAGTCCAACAGCGCATTCGAGTTGGCGTCGCAGGACTCGCCGGACCGCGCGCCGTATTTCATCCACATGTCCCATCAGGACGCGGCGACCAAAGCAGGTCAAGAAAGTCGGCATCCCGCTGACGCACGGCGAGGCGGCGGTGCTGGAGACGCTGTTGAAGACGGCGGTCGTGCGGCTGATGGGATGGTGAGGGAGCGGAGTAACGAGTAATGCGTAAGCGGAATCCTCTTGCGTATTACGCATTACGAATTACGTCTCACCACTTCACAATCTTCGGCAGGCTCGGGATCGCTCCGCTCATGCTGAGGAGCGCGTAGCCGTGCTCCTCCTTCGTCGGGCGAACCAGCGTCTTGCCGCCGGCGTTTTCTACCAGCAGCAGGCCGGCGGCAATGTCCCAGAGCTTCACGCCGAACTCGACGTAGGCGTCGAACCGGCCGCAGGCGACGTAGGCCAGGTCCAGTGCGGCGGCGCCGAGCAGGCGCAGTTTGCGCACGCGCGGCAGCAGCGCGTGGAAGACCGCCTGGCCGCGCCGGATGGTTTCCTTGTCCTTGAAGAACGCGACGGTGCAAATGGTGTCGGCGAGCTTGCGCCGCCGGGAGGCATGGACGACGCGGTCGTTGAGGCGCGTGGGCTGGCCGAGCGCGGTAGAGAACATCTCGTCGCGCATCGGATCGTAGATGACGCCGGCGACGGTGCGCCACTCGGAAGGCGGAGTGCGGAATGCGGAATGCGGAATGGCGGCGGCGACCTGCTCTTGCGCGGCGATGCTGATGCAGAAGACGGGGATGTTGTAGAAGAAGTTCACTGTGCCGTCTATCGGGTCTATCACCCAGCGGATTTTAGAATGCGGAGTGCGGAGTGCGGAATGCGGAATGGCGGCGGAAGGACGGTTGCCTTCTTCGCCGAGGATCTCGTGACCGGGGAAACGGCGGAGGATGGCGCGCTCAATGACGCGCTGGCTGCGGACGTCGAGTTCGAGTTTGATGTCGTGGGCCATCGTGGCGGTGACGCGCAACGGACGGTGGAAGTGGCGGCGCTGGAGTTCGCCCGCGGCGCGCGCGGCGGCGATGGCGGTGTCGAGCAGCGGCTGGTAACGCTTCATGGAATGATTTCGCGCCGGTCTCTTACGACGGCCAGGAATGTTTCGCGGTCGCTGTCGGTGACGCCGGCGACCAGTTTCTCAAGCGCCGGCAGCAGGTCGGCGGCGGCGTTGAGGCGCGGCACGCTGACGTAGTCGGCGCCGGCGGCGTAGAGTTCCCGCGCGGACGTGAGCGTCTCCGCGGTGACGACGACCAGCGCCTTGGGATTGAGATGGCGGACCAACTGGACGATATGATGGTTGCTGATGCCCTTGAGGTAATGGTCCGGGATGGTGGAGACGATGACCTCGGCCTCCTCGATGCCGGCGTGGCGCAACGAGTCGGTGTGGCCGATGTCGCCGTAGTGGACGCGGATGCCGCGCCGCCGCAACTCGTGGACGGCTTCGGGATTGAAGTCCACGACGGCCATCCGTTCCTTGAGCGTGGGCGCGCGCCGCTCGATTTCCTCCAGCAATGAGCTGGCCACCTTGGCGAAGCCGAGCAGCAGCAGCCGCGGTCGCTCGGCGGCGACGCGCGGCTCCGTCTGGTCGAGGTCGCGCACGCCGCTGCGTTTCAGCCAACGGCTCAGGACTCGCTGGAGTTCGAAGTTGTAGGAAATCTTGTAGGTGGAGACGGTCGCGGTGATGGCGAACGCGAGCACGATGAGCGTCTGCGCGGCTTCGCTGATGTGGCCGGCCTTGAAGCCGACGGCGGCGATGACGATGGAGAACTCGCTGACGTTGGCGAGATTGATGGCGGTGATGAGGCTGACGCGGTGGCCGTTGCGCAGGCCCAGCAGCAGCGGCGTAACGCTGGCGTAGCGGGAGACGGCGACGAAGACCGCGCAGCCGATGGCCGCCAGCAACAGTTCCGGCGTCGGCCGCGGGATGCCGGCGCCCAGCGCGACGAAGAACAGCGTGATGAAGAAGTCGCGCAGGCTGGTGAGCTTGCTGATGACGTCGAGGTTGTAGGGGAACGTCGAGATGCTGACGCCGCCGATGAGCGCGCCCATCGCGCGGCTCAGGCCCGCGGCGTCGGCGACGGCCACGACGAGGAAGCACCACGCGAGCGAGCCGGCGAGGATCAGCTCCGGCACCTTGGCGATCCGGCGGAACAGCGGCGGCAGCACGTAGCGCGTGGCCGCAAACGCCGCGGCGATCAAGCCGACGCCCTTCACGAACGACAGCAGCACCGGCAGAAAGCGCGGATCGTGAAGGTTCGGCTGGACGCCGATGAACAGGATGGCGGCGACATCCTGCAGCACCAGCACGCCGAGCGTGATCCGGCCCGGCAGAGTGTCGAGTTCGAACTTGTCGTGAAGCAGCTTGACGACAATGAGCGTGCTGCTCATCGCGGTGCAAACGGCGAGGTAGAGCGCGTCAAATTGCCCGCCGCCGATGCCGAGCCAGCGGAAGAATAGCCAGCCCAGTCCCGCGCAGACCGTGACCTGCACGACGCCGGTCAACGTCACCACTTTGCCGGCTTGGAGAATTTTCTTCAGGTCCATCTCCAGGCCGATCATGAACAGCAGCAGGATCAGGCCGATCTCGCTGATCGTTTCAATGCTGTGAACGTCGTCGAGCCAGCCGAAGCCCATCTGTTTACCGAGCAGGACGCCGGCGACGATGTAGGCCAGGATTAGCGGCTGGCGGACCTGGTGCGCCACATAAGCGAGGGCCATCGAAACGAGAATGCATCGTCCGATGTCGGCCAGGAGGTCAGCGTGCATGAGCGGTGTCTGGAAGCGAATATGGCGGGCAGCGGTTCACGGTTTCTTGGTCAGCGCCGCGCTGCGCAACGCCCACCGGCCGCTGCCGGGCGCGGGAAAGGATTGGTTTCGGCTCATCAGGACTTCGGCCAGCGTCGAGGCGTTTTGTTTTTCGGCGGCGTCGGTCGTGGCGGCAATGCGCCGGCGCAGCAGCCAGATGAGCTTCTTCTCGGCGGCGCTGCCGGATTCGAGCGCCTCCTGGCCGTTCCACTCGCGCGCGTGGATCAGCAACTGCCAGCGGTCCTGCGCCTGAGCAGCCACCAGCGGCGTCTGTTTGGTTTTCGCCGCCGGTGCCAGCTTGGTCTCGCGCAGGATGAGATGGAAGGTCCGCTCCGGGGAAACCTGCAGGTCGTTGCGGACGGATTTCTTGTCGCCGAGCACGTCGGTGTAGATGATCCGCACGTCGGTGTCGTTCGGCAGCGCAGCGATGACCTGCTGCATCGGCCCGGCGGCGGCGGCGCGACCGTGACTGGCGCCGCAGGTGGCAAGGAGCAACAACCCGAAGATGGCTGAGAACCGCTTCATAATGAACGCATCTTAGCCCAATGCGGCACAGCCGCAATCAAAACGTAGCCGGGTGACGAAGGAGCCAACCTCTGCTCTGTTTGCCTTTGCCGGTTTCAATAATGAACCTGCCAGGCGCGTAAAATGTTCTGGACGCGGCAAAAAGCCAGCGCGAAAGTCCGCCATGCCGCCTCATAAGATGTCAATTAGGTTGTCTAATAAATGTTCGGCAACAGCGTGAGCGCAATGCCTGACTACGTGGATAAAGTGTTGAAGGAGTGGGAAGCAATTGCCTACTTCGCGTATGACGGATTCGAGCGGCAGGGGCGCGGCGTTGTGGCCATCGATCCGGACGCTTCAGGCAGCGTCAGTTTCATGTATGGGCCAGCGGATTTCTTTCAGCAGCAGAAGCTGAAGGAAGTGACTCGTCTCTTGGAGCTTTATGATCCGGCCACGGAGTTTCTGGTGCATTTCCAAGACAGTGCTGCGGCTACAAGGACGCTCCGCATCCGAACGCCCGATGGCGGTCGCAATCCGAAAGGCATTTGTTTTTTTAGGATGCTTGGTCTTGTAGTCGAGCAGCCGGAGGCACTACCGGATTATTTGCCAGAGTGGTTTTTTCGCGCACTTGAGGATTTGGAGAGAGCCAAAAAGAAGGAGGCCGAACCATCCAGTGGAGCGGAGCGCGGACTAACACTCGCGTCGTTCACTTTGAGCGTTAAGACCGCCTACAACCCCTTCTTGAGGAATTCCAGATACGCCTTCACGTCGCGGGTCATGCCGGCGAACCGGGCGATCTCCTTGTCGTCGGCGCTCATGATGACGTAGAGCGGCAGCGCGGCGTCGCCGAAGCGCGCGACCTGGAAATCCTGGTTCTGTTGGCCGTGCGAACCGCCGTCGGTGTAGAGCCGCACGCGGACGAACTTCTTCAGCGCCTCCGCGACCTCCGGCTCCGGGAACATGCTGATCTCCATCCAGCGGCAGTTCGTGCAGGTGTAACCGGTGAAGTCAATGAACACGTTCTTGCCTTCGGCCTTGGCCTGCGCCAGCGCGGCTTTGTAATCCTCGCCCCAACTCAGTTGGTCCTTGTGGTTCAGCGCGATGGGCGTCGGCAGGTAGGAATCAATCAGGTTCGGCGGCGCGATTTTCCAGAAGCCCGGCGCCATCACCAACGCAAGCGCCAGAAACATGAGACCGAACAACCATCGCGCGACGCCGACCTTCTCCAGCGGCTCCTCGTGCGGCATCCGGACTTTGCCGAGGATGTAAAGGCCGGTGAGCACCGCGAGGACGACCCAGCTCGCCAGCACCACCGGCGTCGAGAACACCCCCCAGTTCCAGATCAGGTCGGCGTTGCTGAAAAACTTCATCGCCGCGGCGAGTTCGAGGAAGCCCATCACGACCTTGGTGGAGTTGAGCCAGCCGCCGCTCTTGGGCAGCCGCGCGAGCCAGCTTGGAAAGAGCGCCAGCAGGACGAACGGCGCAGCGAACGTCGCGCTGAACACGCTCATGCCCACCAGCGGCCAGAACCACGCGCCCTGCGTGATCGCCACCAGCAGCGGCCCGATGAACGGCGCGGTGCAGGTGAAGCTCGTCAGTGTGAACACCAGCGCCATGAACAGCGCGCCGACCGTGCCCGCGCCGGTGCGCGACTGCGCCGCGTCAATCCACGACGACGGCAGTTGGAACTCGAACAAGCCGAACAAGCTCAGCGCGAACGCGACGAAGAGCAGGCCGATGCCGATGTTGACGATCGGGCTGGCGGCGAATTTGTTCGCGCTGCCCGCACCGAGCAGGAGCGTTAGCACCATGCCGACGAGCGTGAACGTCGCCACGATGCCGAGGCCATAGACCGCCGCGAGCTTCAGCGCGCGCCGCCGGTCGTGCGAGGCTTCCTTGGTGAAGAAGCTCACCGTGATCGGGATCATCGGGAACACGCATGGCGTCAGCAGTGAGACGAGACCGGAGATGATCGCCAGCAGAATCATCCCGCCCAGCCCGTCGGCCTGGCCGCCGAACTTTTCCGGCGCGCTTCTCGCCTCCGCCGCCGCCGCGGCGGAAACAACCGCGACAAACTCCGCCCGCGGCGCGCCCTGCTCGATGGCGAACTCCGCCGCGAATGGCGCGGTCATCGGCGGCAGGCAGCTTTGCGCATCGCACACCATGAAGCGCATCTTGCCTTCGATCTTCTGCTTGCCCGCCGCCGCGCCCGCTTTCAGCGCCAGCGGCGCGGTGAACTCCACCCGGCCCTCATGCTGCTCGACATCCATGTCGAACGCCGTGTCGCGCACGCGCTTCGGCGGCGGGCCGGTGAATGCGCTGGCTTTCCCGACGACGGCGCTGTCCGCCAGCGTGATCGTCGTCTTCTCCGGGCCGCCGGGTTTCTGCGTGAGCGAGTAGAAGTGCCAGCCTTCGTCCGAGACGGCGGTGACGACAAGCTTCACCGTCTCGCCGCCGCGCGCGACCGCCGGCTCGACGCGGGCGGTAATCTCGACGTGGCGCGGTGACGCGGCGAAGGCGGTTGTCGCCAAACAACAGAGGAACAGGCAATGGATGCGTTTCATCGCCGCCTATCTTGCCACAACTTCTTCAGTGGCGCATTCAAACTTCGTCCCGACCGGGAAGGCGTGCGGTGGATCGCGACCTCCGGGCGCGATTCTTCCGTTCACAACAGCCATCGCGCCCGGAGGTCGCGATCCACCGGTGTTGTAGCGCCGCTACCTGGCCCGCACGTCGTAGCAGTAGAGGTTGGTGTCGTAGCGCAGGTAGAGCCGGCCGCCGATGACGATGGGATGCGCCCAGCTTGGCCCGCTGCCGGCAACCTGGACGCGGCCTTTCATTTCGAGGCCCTGCGGCGAGCACGTCGCGAGCGCGGCGCGGCCAGCGGTTTCGCTGAAGAGGTAGAGCATGCCGTCGGCCCAGCAGAGCGAACCCTTGCCGACCGCCTGCTGGAACCATTTCTTCTCGCCGGTCTTCAAGTCGAGGCAGGCCCAGCCGTTGTTGTTGTTGCCGTAGATGCAGCCGTCCTGGATGACGTAGCCGCCGTGGTGGCAAACCATGTCCATTGTCGTCCACGCCTCGGTGGCTTTGCCGCCGGGTTCGAGCTTCATGCAGATGCCGCCCTTGCCGTAGCCGTTGGCCCAGAAGACGTGGCCGTCGCTGTAGGCAGGCGTGGGACAGTTGGCGGTGTTGTTGGCGGAGAACGGATTCTGCCAGAGCATCTCGCCGTTGGTGGCGTTGACGCAGACCAGGCCCGCTTTCGTGCCGGTGACAAGCATCGGGACGTTGCCGAACGTGAACGGCAGGCACGAGCCGTATTCCGGGCCGGCGCTGAAGCCTTTGCTGCTCCAGACCTTCGTGCCGCTGGTTTTGTCGAACGCGACAATGCAGTTCTTGCCGCCCGGTTTGAAGATGGCGAGCTTGCCAAGAATGAGCACCGACTCCGCGTAGCCCCATCCGCCCGGCGTGCCGCCGGACGCGCTCGCTTGGTGCGTCCACTTCTTCGTGCCGTTCTTCGCGTCGTAGCAGCCGAGCAGGCCGTCGCCGGAGAGCAGGTAAACGTTCGCCCCGTCCACCGTGGGCGAACTGCGCGCGCCGGAGACGTTCTTGCAGATGCCGCCCGCGTTCACCTTCCACTTCTGCTTGCCGTCCATGTCGAGCGCGAACAACGTCAGGTCGCCACCGTCCTCGCCGGTGATGTAGATCGCGCCGCCGCTAACGGTCGCGCTGGAGAAACCTTTGCCGAGGTTGTCCACCTTCCAGAGCAGCGGCGGGCCGTCTTCGGGCCACTGCTTGAGCAGCCCTTTGTCGGGCGACTTGCCGTCGTGGTTCGGCCCGCGGAAACACGGCCACTCGGCGGGCAGCGCCGTCGCGGCCTGCGTCGCCGCCGCAGGAGCCGCCGCGGGTGGCGCGACGGCCGGGCGCGCGACCGGCGCCGGCGCGGCGGGCGGCTGGTAGCCGGTGGCGGTGCAGTAGCTTTGGAACAGACGCGGATTGACCGACGGCAGCCGCCGCAGGTCTATCTGCGACCACGAATACTTCGCCGCGCCGTAGGGCAGTTTCACATCGAAGCCCCGCGACGTGACGTTGGAGACATCGCCGTTGACGATGTTGCCGTTGTTGAGCGGCACCGGTTCCGCCAGCGCAATGACCGTCGCGGCCATCACGAGCGGGAGAATCAAGCAGCGCAGCGCGGCAGGCGCGGAAAGAGGACGAGCAGGGGTGTTCATGGGAAGCTCCTTTCCTATGACTCAAAAGCAGGCGGAATCATGGCGGGCGAAATCATGACGGAAAGCGATTCTGCCGTCCATCCTTTTGGTTCGCGCGCGGCCGGTGGGCGCATCCCGGTTTCTGGGCTGGTTCCCGTCTGGCCGCGCCGAAGGCGCGCTTCGATGACCGAGCCACCCTCTCAAAAAGTAGGACGTGCCCATGCCTCACGGCGTCCGCTCTTTGCGCGTGACGCCGCTCAGCTTCCACGCTTTCTCGACGCGGCGGAAGGTCAGGCGGTATTCGCCGCGCTCGCCTTCGGTCCGCGTATCGTCGTCGGCGCGGCCGGTGACGTGGGCGCGGAAGTCGGCGGTGGCGGTGTCGCCGGCGACGCGGACGGCAGCGCGGCCCACGTGGATTTCGATCTCGCGGTATTGCTGCCGCAGCGCGCGGACGGCGAGGAGCAGGGTGCGCTTGTCGTTCTCCGAATCGTCGCGGTAGTCGGCGGCGATGGCGTCGTCGAGCGTGAACAAGCTGCCGCTCTCGACGAGCCGCGAGAGCGTTTCGACTTGCAGCAGCACGTGCTTCTCGTCGGTCATCAGCAGCCGCTCGCAGACCCACCAGGTCAGCGCGAAGAACGCCCATGCGGCGGCGATGTAGAGGAGCCAGCGTTTCATGGGAGCGTGACGAGTGACGAGTGATTGAGAATGGGTCGCCGGCTCGCGGCTTCCGCTTAGTTTGCGGGCGCAGGCTCGCCGCGGCGGCGGACCGGTTCGGGGAGCTGGTCGCCGAGGGCGGTCTTGGCCTGGTCGTAGTAACGCTTGCCGTCTTCGGCGCGGCCGGTTTCCCAGGCGTAGAGGGCCAGCGCGGCGAGGGGGCGGCTGTGCAGCGCGGTGACGCTGGTCTGGAGCAGCGCGTAAATGGTCGGCTCGGTGAGGTCGCTCCAACGCACCGCGATGGTGCCGGCGCCGACGGCGATGCTGATGTTGTCGGCGGTGGCGCGGACAGGCTTGCCT
>Ga0163199_1000699_pt1 | contig 21185 bp, 11 predicted proteins | sample PL_2010_150m_FD_113537 | JGI IMG/M metagenome (GOLD analysis project Ga0163199, IMG submission 113537) | Freshwater microbial communities from Powell Lake, British Columbia, Canada to study Microbial Dark Matter (Phase II) - PL_2010_150m | ecosystem: Environmental > Aquatic > Freshwater > Lake ...
CCGATCCACAGGGCTTTGGAGAATTCAGTTCGGAGGTTCACTGTGATTTGATTGTTTTCAACAGATCCTGTCGTTCCTTGACCAATTCCGGATTGGAATCCCAGAGGTTGGCTGTTTCGGAGGGATCATCCGACAATTTGTAGAGCTGGTTTTTGTTTTCGGCAAAACCTTTGTATTGGGGCTCCAGCTCCGCCTGCTCGATCAGTTTCCAATCCCCCTTGCGGATTGCAAAGTTCCCGATTGCCGAGCGGAGGACGAGCGAGTCGCGCCCGGTCGCACCCGGTTCCCCTTTCCACAGCGGGAGGGCATTGAAGCTGTCCATCTTTGAGGGAACATCCTTGCCGAGCATCGCCGAGAAGGTGGCAAAGAGGTCCGTGAGGCCCACCACCGAGTCGCACTTCGAGTCGGCGGGGACCTGCCCGGGCCAGCGGACGATGAACGGTACGCGGAATCCGCCATCGTAAATGCTGTGTTTTTTGCCGCGCAGGTCGCCGCAGATCTTGTGACCAGCTTGAGAGGCTGCATAGTTCTCCGGATAGTTTTCGATCATGAACTTCGGCGAATGCGAGTCGATGCAGACGCCGCCATTGTCGCTGGAAAAAACGATCAATGTGTTTTCCGCGACCCCCGCCGTTTTCAGGGCGTCGAGCAGAGTTCCGACACAACTGTCGAGTTCCTGCACGAAATCCCCGTAAAGCCCGCATCCGCTTTTTCCGATAAATTCCGCCGAAGGCGTGATCGGGTTGTGCGGAATGTTCGGCGCAAAATAGAGAAAGAACGGCGTGTCTTTTGACCTCTCGATGAATTCGACCGCCTTCCGGGTCAGATCGCCAGCGACCCGGTCGTTTTTGTATTCCGCATCGGGGCTCGCGGGGATGACTGCGGTTTGTTTTCCGGGTTCTCGAACGACGGTCACCTTCTCCCCCGGCTTGAGCCCAACGAACCGGTGGTTCTCAATGTAGATGCGCGGTGGGACGCTTGTGTTTGAGGCCAGTCCGAAGAAGTAATCGAACCCGACCTCCAGCGGTCCCGGTTTGATTTCATCGCGGCTCCAGTCGTAGTGGATGGAAAGTTTGTCACCCTCGCCGAAACCAAGGTGCCATTTCCCCACGCAGGCGGTGGAATACCCGGCACTTTTGAAAAGCGATGCCAGCGTGGGCTGTCCTGCTTCAAACACCAGAGGTGAGTCAGGTGCAATCGTCTGGTTTGCCGGATGCCGTGGGGTCCGCCAGGCATAAACGCCGGAGAGAACCCCGTAGCGCGTCGGGGAGCAGACGGAGGATGGCGTGTAGGCATGGGTGAACAGGCACCCTTCGCGGGCCAGGCGGTCGATATTCGGAGTCTTGATCTTGGTCGCCCCGTAGCAGCCAACGTCCCCGTAACCCAGGTCGTCGGCAAGAATCACCACGACGTTCGGCTTGGCGGCGGGCGGGGCGGACTGTGCAAAAACCGCATTGCCTGGCAATCCTGCCAGGACAAGGGCCCCGATCAATTTCTTCATGGTGTCGGATTTCATAGAGTCGATTTTTTATTCAAGCGTCAGCGTGAGTGCGGGGACTTTGGCCGGGAGAGAAAGGTTGCCGGGGCCGAAAATCGAATACGAGTTTGCGAGCTGGTCGGTGATGTCGAGCGCCTCCCGGTCGGTGATCTCGAAGCGGAATGCGGCGACCGGAGTGGTTGTCCTCTGATAGTCGGCTTGGATCATTTCGGTGATATCCACTTCAATCGGTCCCGGCTTGTCGTCGCTGGTGATGAGCTGAAGCTTCTTTGAGAAATTCTGATCGTCCGCGAAGTGGGATGTCGCGAGGCCGCGCCAGCGCAGATCCGATGTCCAAGAGTCATCACGCCAGTCCTCCGCATGGACAAGCCAGAGCGGCGGCATTGGCTTGTCAGCGGCCTCATGCGTGACACTTCCGATATTCAAGCGCAGTGTCGCGTGAGCGATCTTGCGTCCGTCAAGCGGGGGAAGATGGAACAATAGAAATTCCTTGCGCGCTCGGTATGGAACGTCCGGATTGCCCACGTCGCCGACTTGAAGCGACCCCACGGTGGGATTGACTTTTCCTCCCTGAAGGCCGGAAACCATCCCGGAATTTTTGAAGTCATCCATGAAATAGGCGACGACTTCGTCGGGCATCGTGATCGAGTTCACGAGAATGTCTTGAGCGGTCAGTGCGAGTGGATGACAGGCGAAGGCAGCCAGGCAGATGAGCAGTGGTTTCATGGGAGGGGCATGTTTTCTTGGTTGGCGCAGTGGATCGCTTCCTCAACGTTCCAAGGTGGTTGATGATTCCCATTTCCGGATTTCGATCTGGTCGAATGTGACGTCCCCGCCTTCCGAGAAAAGGAAGAGCCGGTTGTTGGAAGGGTCTTTTGTCCCGCGCATGACCACGCAGTGTTGGTCGTTCAACTCTGCATCGATAAGGCCTTCCGGGCCTAGGATGATGTCGAGCACCACCGGCTGATCGAACTCGACGTTCTTGGCGCTTCTTACTAACGGCGGGAATTGATGTTTGCCCGGTCCGGCCACCCGGCCGAATGAGGCGGTTTTCTCCGTCGGGTTCAAAATCAGGGCGTTGCCGCCGGAGTAGTTGCCGCTCCCCCGCAATGCCAGCCCGAAGGTTTTGCATCCGGCGGAAGGATGTGCGGTCAGGCGGATGCGTGCCAGTGGGGGCAGTCCGTCGATCACCGCCGCGGCAAATTCTCCGGAGGATTTCACGGTGACGCTCCTGTTTCCGGCTTCGGAACTTCCGATCAAGGGCGAGGCTTTCAGATCCAGGACCTCGCCGCGCAACGGTGTCATTTCCGGAACGAATTTCTCACCGAGCGTTCCATCTGGCAGTTTCACCAGTTCATGGAACACGTCGTCGCCACCCCATCCGCCGTCGCCGATCGTTCCGACAACGAGGCGGTGCCCGTCCTTGTATGGCGCCGTTTTTGTGCATCCGAGTGAGGGATGCTGGATATCCTGCCAGGGCCCGAGGAGCCCCTCTCCCTTTCGCGCTGTGCTGGAGGCAAAGAAATAGTGACCGCCCTGAAACCGGAAGTAGTGCGGGCAATCGCAATTCGCTGGAGCGAAGGCGAACGGCGACTTTTCTTCCTTCCAGTTTTTCAAGTCCGTGGATGTGTAAAAAAAGATCTGTCGTTGTTTGTCGCGCTGGCCGCGCGTCAGAAGACCATATCCGCCGCCTTCCATTTCAAAAATGTCCGGATCGCCGCCGGCAACCCCGACAAGAGGCTTCCCGCCATCAGTCATCTCGAAGTGAATTCCATCCTTGCTGCGGGCGACATTCACTCCCACCTCCGTTTTTCCTTTCCGGACCGCAGGGGCGATCTTCAAGTTCCATAGAAGCCCGATATATTCCCCTCCGATTTTGGTGAACGAACCGGTCCAGACGGCTCCTTCATCGGGACCGTTCTTCACCGCGTCGGGATGCTCCACCCAATGCACCAGATCGTCGGTGGAAATATGACCGTAGGAAAGGCCTCCCCAACCCCAGCGTCGCTGCATGTGGCCGCGGTCCTTGAGGTAGTAAAGGTGCCAGCGCTTACCGTCGAACATTGGGGCGCCGTCTCCCGCATGGGTATCGAATCCGCGCGGACGGAAGAATGGTGGGGTGCTGTTGTTCGGCCCATAAATCTCCACCTCACGCTTTGCCACCGCATCCTTCCCGCCGCTGCGCTCGATGATCTGCTGATCCGTCGCCACGCTGGCTTCGACGTTCAACGCCTTCACCGCCGGATGCGATACCAGGGGTTTTCCGGCCTCCACGATGGCACCCAGCGGCCACTCTAAATCCAGCGGAACGCCATCCACGAAGAGATTCATTTCCCATGCCGGGGGAATCAGCCGGACGGTGACTTTGTGAGGTCCGTTTCCGATCAGCCGCAGTGGCGCAATCACCCGGGAGAGCCCGCCCTTGGCGTCGGCCGCATCGCGAGCCGACGTGAAAAAGCTCTTCTTGTTAAAGTTCTCCTCTACAGCCTTGACGACATCTGGATCCGCGTTGATGCGCAATTCAAACACAAGCCGCCGATCCGCGCCCTCTCCTTCCACGGCAAGGCGCCAGCGTTCGCCGCCATCGCTTGACGACTCGCCCGCCAAAGTGACATCGCCGCTGGCTGGCACATCCGCCAGATCCACCGTGAGAGTGAATCCCTCGTTGGAAGGCAGGCAAACCGTTGGCGGGGCGGCCTCGCTGGGAGCGGGCAAGGCAGCCGGGAGAGTTGCAAGGAATGCCAGGAGGATGGAGATTTTCATGGTAAAAACAGCAGAAGGTTTGGCCGCGGATGAGCGCGGATTTTCACAGATTATATCTGACGGTAAGCAGGCTTCCATTTCTTCACAAACCGGGTGAAGCGCTCTCTGTCCTTCCATCTGGGTGACTCTTGTGAATCTGCGGTTAACTCTTCTGCAATATTCCGGGTTCAATTGTTTGTTGAAAAAATGCGTCGGGCGGCGCACCCCCAAGCACGCCGCCCGACAACCCCAAAATCGTCTAAAATGGCATGGGGGAGGATTCTCAGGCCCGCCGCCGTCTCATCACGATCACAAATGTGAGGCCGCCCGCAAACAGCAGCCAAGTCGAAGGTTCGGGGACGACGGCGAAGTCGCTGTTGTGATTCAGAACTGCCCACGCGGATCCCGCGGTCGTATCCACGCCATAGGCTCCGATGTAGTTTGCAATAGTCGAACCGTAGGTGGTCTGGAATGCGCTGAACGAGCCGAGATAACCCTGTTGGGCAAGGCTGGCATTGTTCCCCGTATTGCCGCTCACCGCATTCACCCAGGTGCCAGCATTGTCCCAGCCCAGAAAGCTGCCCGCGGCAAGGCCGGTGTAGCTGAGTTGAAGGACGAAGGCGTTTGTGGATGTGCCGCTGAGCGAGAAGACATCCGAAGTGCGGATGGCATCGTTCGTGGCTGCTGACGTGTCGCTGAACTTCATCGTCAGAGTCGCCGTCGAGCCCTGTGAGTTTGTTCCCGCGAGGATCTTGGCCGTGGTGTCGGCATCGCCACCCGCGAAGGAGCTCGTGAAGTTCCCGGTGGTGCCCACCGTGTAAGCCGCATTGTTCGCCACCAAGCGCGCCACGCCGGAAGTTGCGTTAGTGCTGGAATAGGTGATTGTGTTCCCCACGCTGATGCCATCGTTGAACCTGAGTATCGCTTGGCTTGCCCCGCTGATCGCCACGCCGCCGCTTGCAGCACCGATCGCACTGTTGGCGCCGACGACGAGGGTTCCGGCTGTAATCAACGTGCCTCCGGTGTAATTACTGCTGCCCCCGAGGGTTTGTGTGGCTGATCCGCTTTTTACGACGCGCGTGGTCGAATTCGAAGAGGTATTGATGATCTGACCGCTGAAGTTTCCAGTGGATGTTCCCGTGAGATTAAGGGTGGCTGTGAGTGCTACTGTCGAGTTATTGGATGATTTCACTGTTCCGGATGTGCCGTTGAGCGATCCAACATTGACTGCGTAATCCCCTGCGGTATTTGTGTTTGCCAAGACGATGGCTCCACCAAATCCCAGGTTCAAGGTGCCAATCGTTAAGTTTGCGGTATTGGCCTTGCCAAGAAGCACCAGTGAGTTTGATCCACTAGCGGACGATACATTGGCCGTCGTAATGTTCAGGTTGGCCAATTCATTGCCGGCAGTGCCAAAACTGATAGTGCTGGAATTTGCCGTGGTATGATCAACCACTCCGACTGACATGGATAGCGTGATTGCTCCATTGCTCCGAAAGGCAAGACCGGTTGAGCCTGTTTTCGCCAAGTTGCCACTGATGGACAAAGCTTGGCTTGCCCCAAGGGCCTTGGGCATGATTGTTGTAAATCGCAGCCCCTGTGATATTGGAGCTCCAGTTTGTCAATACCGGGCTGGTATCAAGGGAAATGGTATAAAGGGCTGCCGAGTTTCGATCCACAACCACGTCGGCGTTAAGGCCCGGCGCGCCGGAGGGGCTCCAGTTGCCCGCACCGCTCCACGTGGTGTTGGAAGTTCCGGTCCAAGTGGACTGGGCAAGGGCGGAACCCTGAAGAGTGAGAAGCAGGACCGCGGGAAGCAATGCTCTCAGGGCGACCGTATTCATTAGGGTGGGATTTGCTTTCATGACAGACGCAAAATATCCGAGCGGGGGAACCCGATCAACAGGTCAATACAAAAAGAAAATTATACGTAAAATACACTTCGCTCATTGTTCTTGAAGGCTCAAAACGGATTGTATTCCCGTTGGGCCTCGTGCTCCGGAGCCCTCTTCTTTCGCGGGGCCTGAAATTCAGACGTGGCATCGGCGGCCCGCCGATGATCTTCCCTGAGAAACATGGCCGGGACTGCCATGCATCTGTTGCTTTAGCCGTTCTAGCGTCCCTGGATTGGATGGCAATATCCGCGGCGGCCGGTATGGAGGCGGATGACGACGAAACCCCCGCCGAGGACGAGGGCAGCCATGGCAACCCATGTCGAGGGCTCGGGGATAACGTTGAACACCAGTGAGCTTCCGACAATCGAGAACGAGGATCCGGCGAACCCCGGAGCAATGGTGGCGGAAAACGAGCTGCCATCCCCTGCAAATCCGGTCATATTACCCGTCCAAGTAACCAGCGTGAAGGTGCCTCCCTGCCAGTTGTTGAAATCAAAGTGGAAGACCGAGCCGGTGCCCTTGATGAAATCCCCATTGATGGCGAGGAGATCCGAAGTATTCAACGCGCCGAGGTCGAAGATCCAGTTGGTGTCCGGGCCCGCGGTGGCTGCGCCGTTCCAAGTGAGATTGCCGGTGGTCAACTTGCCGATGTCATTGTTTCCGGGTGCAAGAATTCCAGAGATCGTGATGTCCCCGCCGACGGTGCCATTGCCGCCCAAGGTGGTACCGGAGGCGACGGTGACGTTGCCGGTGGCGGCGCTCTGGTTACCGTTGATGAGCAGCGTTCCGGCCGTCACGTTGGTTGCGCCGGTGTAGGTGTTGGTGCCGTTGAGGGTGAGCGTGCCTGCGCCGGTCTTGGTGAGACTGCCGTTGCCGGTGATCGCTCCCGTGCCCGCTCCGCTGGCAACCGTGAGCGCGTTGGCGTTGCCGAGGTTGACCGTGCCACCGTCGAAGGTTGTGATCCCGGAGGTCGCACCGTTGAGGTTGGCCGTGCCGGATGTCATCGTTCCGATCGTGGCGACCCCGCCCACCGTCGTCGTACCACCGTTGAGGGTGGTGATGCCGGCTGCGCCGGTGATCGTGTTCGTGCCGCCACTGACGCTGCTTGTGCTCAGCGAGCCTGCTCCCACCGTGCCGGAGGTGATATTGCCCGTGAGCAAGCCTCCTGCTGAGATCGTTCCACCAGAGATATCAGCGTGCAGTGCACCAACGCTGGTGACCGTGCCGTTGGAAATTCCCCCTGTCACCGTGCCGTTGCTGCCGAACCGCGTATTGCCCGCCCCGCTCAGGCTGGCCAGTGTCACCGTGCCGGACGACGCACTGAAGTTCAGGGCGTTGGTCGCCGTGTTGGTGTTGCTCACCGCGCCGAGAGTCTGACCCACGTTGGCGAAGTCCGCCGTGCCGTTTGCGCCGATCGTCAGCGCGTTGCCACTCGCAAGGCTTCCGCTGCTGCCTATATTCAGAGCGCCAGCATTGACCGTGGTGTCGCCAGTATAGGTGTTGGTTCCGTTGAGGGTGAGGGTGTTGACACCGAGCTTCGTCAGGCCCAGGTTCCCGAGGTTGGACGCGGTGAATGCCGTCCACTGGTTGAGGCTTCCGTTTGTCGTATCAATGCCGAGTGCGCCGCTGGTCTTGGTGGCATTGCCTAAGAGCGCATCCACCTGGCCTGTGGTCCAACCGCTGCCGCCGACCTGCACGCCGATGGTGCCTCCGTTGACTTCGACCTTCCCGGTGCCGTTGTAGCTGGAAAGTGCTGCAGCCTTGGTCGTCAGCAGGGTGCCGCCCGTTATTAGGGTGCCGCCTGTATAGATGTAGGAGCCCCCGAGAGTTTGCGTGGCCGATCCACTTTTTACGACGCGAACGACGGCAGCTCCATCAATGAGGGCTCCGCTGTATGATCCGTTTGAAGTTCCAGTCAGGTTGAGCGTCGCTATTCCGGTGGTCACGGCGCCGTTAGCGCCGCGGATCGTGCCTCCTGTTCCGTTGAGCGAGCCGACGTTGAGCGCACGCTGCTCGCCGTTGGCAATCGCGTTGGCGAAGACAACAATACCACCCGTCCCGAGATTCAATGTTCCAATCGTGTAATCGGCCGTATTGTTCGCGCCGGTCAACGCCAGTGTATTATTGCCGCCGATGGCGGAGACGTTTGCAGTCGTGATGTTCAAGCTGCTCAGCTCGTTGTTTACAAGTCCGAAGGTTAATGTATTCCCGCTGGCGATGCCTGCTACGGTTTGGTCAACTGTTCCGACTGTCACCGCCAGCTTGTTGGCACCATTGCTGCGAAACTGGAGCGGTTTATCCCCGGTTTTTGTCAGAGTTCCGGTGATGCTGAGAGTCCGGTTGCCTCCGGAGGCCATAACAATGGTGGAATTTCCGGTGATATTTGAGCTCCAGTTTGTCAATGTCGGACTGGCATCAAGGGAAATGGTATAAGTGGTTGCCGAGTTTTTATCCACAATCACGCTGGCACCGGACGCCGGCGCACCGGAGGGACTCCAGTTGCCCGCGCCGCTCCACGTAGTGTTGGAAGTTCCGGTCCAGGTAGACTGGGCGAGGGAGGAACCCTGAAGAGCGAGAAGAACAACTGCGGCAAGCAATGTCCGCAGCGCGATCTTATGCATGAAGGCAGAAAATATTTCCATCGCGAAAGACTAATATTCGAATGGAGAAACCTGCTCAACAGCCCAATGCAGAAAAGAATTTATACGTACAATACAGCAGGCCTAATGTTCATACGGGCGCAGAGCGGATGTCATCTAAAGTTGGGTTTGAGGCGCACGCACGGCTTGACAGAAAATCTGGTCCTGCGCGCCGGGACGACCGCGCTGCCAGGGGCGGCGTGGCGTATAACTGCGGATCAAGAATCAACCAGACTGCCCCGATATTTTCAGCTTGAGCCTTCAGTCATTTCAAGGTTTGTGAAAACGGCTCGGCCGGGAGTCCTGCGCTGTTTTGTAATGTCACCGGGGGCTCCGGCCAGTCCGCCCAAGCGTAGCGAGCGGAGACCGGATCGGCAACCTCCGCGCAAGTCAGCTCAACCGAACTGGGTGATACAATCTTTGCGTGTGCGGCATGAAAGACACCATCCGCGCCAGCCACTTCAAACCCGGGCACATCGGGTTTACCATCGGAGGTTTGAAGGCCGTCCCCCAATCCTTGGAAAGTGATGCGCAGCGTGCCGTTGGATTTTTCCAATGCCTGGAATGTCGGGCCGCGGGAGGAGATCGTTTTTCCATAGACGTCCGCCAGTGCGAGTCGGGCGAGGCGTTCGCCGACCGGTTGTTTCTTTTTCGGGTGGATGTCATCTTTTTCGCCGCAGTCGATGGACACAGCCATTCCGGTATGAGGAACGGTGTCGCGGGTGAAGGCTTGTGCGGCGCGAAGACCCGGCCAGTCTCCCGGGAACGGGAGCTTGAAAGCTGACAGTTGCACAAAAAGAAACGGCCAATCGGGCCGGTTCCAAAGTTTCCGCCAACCCTCGATCATCGTCGGGAAAAGCACCCGATACTCGTCCGGCCTAGTGGCGTTTCCCTCACCCTGATACCAGATCACGCCGCGCGCCGTGTAGGGAACAAGGGGTGCAATCATATTCTCGAAAAGCACGGTCGGAGACCGCGGGCTCCAGGGATTGCCAGCATCCGGACGCGTAGGCTCCTTCGGACGGGGTCCGCTGTTGCCGCCCTTTTTCCACTCCGTCAGATCCGCCATGAATTGATCCCATGTGCTGATTTCCTCCAGCCACTGCTCCTTGGATTTGTTCGCTTCCTGTGCCTGCCGGGTGGCGCTCGCATAGTGTTTCAATTCGGGTTGTCCCTCCAGCATATCCAAGGAGGTCCATGCCTCGGCGGGCGTGCCTCCATACGAGCTCTGAATGATGCCAATCGGACGGCCTGTGCCCTGATGCAGGGCTTCGGCGAAATAAAATGCCACGGCGGCAATGTCGTTATCGCGACTCGACGAACTGGGGCTAATGGTCCTCCATTTCAAATCGTCCGCAGTGAATTCCTTCTCGACCGGAAGCCCGGTTTTTTGGGGAACTTTGAGGAAGCGTATTCTGGGATTTTCCCGTTTCAGCACTTCCTCGCCACCAAGAGATGGCCCCACAGGCATCACCATGTTGGACTGGCCCGCAGCCAGCCAGACTTCGCCGAAGAGGATATCCTCCAGCTTGGCGGCATCTTCCCCGGACACGGCTTCGAGCGAGTGGGGACCTCCCGGAGGTTGTGCAGTCAAAATGGCCTTCCAGTTTCCCCCGGCATCCGCCGTCGTCGCGGCCACCTTCTTTCCGTCGAGCCGGATTTCCAGCCCGGCGTCGGGAGTGGATCTGCCCCAGATGTTCACCGGCATTTCACATTGCAGGACAGCGGAGTTGTTAAATAGCGGAGCAAAAGCGACCTCGGCGCGGGCCCCTGCGGCCAACGTCCAAGCAAGAGTCAGCAACACGATTCGGACAATTCCCATCAGAGCACAATGTCCCGCCTGAAACCGTGACTCAATGAAACTCGTCCAAAAACAATTTCTACGTAAAAATTCAGGCGTCCGGCCAACCTTTCTGCGGATTTCAGGTTTATCGCGCCGCCTTTGGGGTGATTTCGCTCTTCGGATATTCGCCCCCGCGCTCGGCGCGACGGAAGTCTTCCATTTCCCGCTTGAGCGGCTCCCAGTAGATGCGGTCCTTTTCCTGTTCTTCCCGGACCTCGGCATCAAGCGCTGCGCGAAGAAGAGGAAAGTCGCCGGCGACAGCAAGGGCGAGCAGCGGGCGGACGGCCAGCATCCGCCGGGCTTCCAGAGGAAAGCGCCCGACCAGTTCGACAAGAAGCTCGGGCGAACGGGCCTCACCCATCCAAAACTCCAGCCAGCCGGGATTCGGATTTTCTGAATTCTCCCGGTAGTGGATGGATACCAGCGCTTCGATGACAGGCCAGTCTTTGGCGCGCTGGGTTTTTTTCGCCTTCACAAGATCCGGCACACTGAGCAGGTGAAATTCATGACCCTCCTCGTCCCCGATCACCGTCCGGCGCTCCCACAGTTCGCCGAACGCAGGGAGATCGCGCAGTTTTGTCATCAGGTCGATCCGGAGCCCGGCGGCGGCGCCTTCCGCGCAGCGGAAGTGAACCGCATGGCCTCGCGCAAGAACATCCGGATCGAAAGGAGGCACGGCAATGCGCCGGGCTTTCAACTCATCCAGGGCGAGAAGCAGTTTTTTGAAATTCGATTCGTCTGCCAGAAGCAGAAAATCGACATCCCTGCTAACTTGCGCCGCGCCGTAGAACACGCAGGCCTGCCCGCCCATGAGCAGGGAGCGGGTGCCACTCTTCTGGATCGTAAAAAGGACTTGTCGGATCGGGGTCGGGATCAAGGGTGCCTCCCATGGCGAGGTATTGTGCAAAGATTTTCTCACTTTCCCGGAAGCGTTCGATCGGGGTGAGCTTCGCCCACTCCTGCCACTCCTCCGGCCAGTCTTCAAATCTCATGACATGGTTGAGGGTGCCACACAAGCCCGGACCCTGTCGAGGCGGGAGATTGTTTGTCAGGGCGCGGTCTGTTGTTTTTTGGCGGATTGGATCTCCGCGCGAATGCGCTGGTTCGACGCGGCTTCGAATTTTTTCCACTCGGCGATTTGATCGAGCGTCGCGGTGTCATCCTTGGGGACCTCTCCGTAGTGCGGGTATTGGTCGAACTTCGCGGTTCCGAGCGTTCGCGGGTCGCCGGTGCGGACGAGGTAGTCGTCCATGCGTTTTTTCAGGGCGTCCAGAGTGACGGCATGGGCCGGGTCGGCGGCGAGGTTCTTCAACTCCCAAGGGTCGTTGCGGACATCGTAGAGTTCCCACTGCGGCCGGGGGCCGAATGCGAGGAGCGACTTCGGAAGAATCTCCGGATTGGAAAAGAGGCGCATCAGGGGTTCGTAGTGAAAACCTTTTTCGCGGATGTCCGCCTCCTTGGCGGGCGTCGGCGTCGGGGTGTCCCAGAAATCATCGCGGCGGTTGCTTTTGGGATCGGCGTCATTGCGGATCAGCAAGAAATCGTCGGTGCGGATGGCGCGCATCGGGTAGGAGGTGTCATGACGCTCGATCCCGACCACCACAAAATCACGGGCCGGATCAACCCTTCCATTTGCATCGGATTCGATGATCGGGACGAGGCTGCGGGCAGTCATCTCTTTCGGCGGGGTGAGTCCGGACAGTTCGATCAAAGTGGGGGCAACGTCCGATAAGTTGACGAAGTCGGTGACGGTGCGGCCGCCCTTGACCTTGCCTTTCCACATCAGGGCGAAAGGCATCCGTGTTCCGGGGTCGTAGAGGTCTCCCTTGGCACGGGGTGCCCCCATGCCGTTGTCGGAGGTGACAATGACCACGGTATTTTCGAGTTCGCCGGTGCCTGCGAGGTAATCAAGCATCTTGACCAGATGAGCATCCAGCCATTCGATTTCATCGTAGTAGTCGAGGAAGCTGTGGCGGGTACCCGGGGTATCGACGAGGTATGGGGGCAGGACAACATCGGACAATTTTTTTCCGCCGGCGACACCACGGCCGAAGTGCTGGGGCAGGTGCGGTTCGCGGACACCGACCCAGAAGCTGAATGGCTGTCCCTCCTGCCGGTCCTTCAGGAAAGCTTTGAAGTTTTCAAAGTAGTCCAGGTTGGACAATTCCGGTGGGGGCGTGGGCTTGAGGGTTATCTGATTGTAGCTGAGTCCGACCGGGTCGGTGGTTCGGCCCTCGTTCGACCAGAAGCCCGGCCCGAAGCCCTTTCCAGTATAGCCCGTATAATAGCCATGTTGCCGCAGGATGTCCTGATACGTCGGCAGATGCCCGGGAAATCCGCTAAACAAAACGGATCCCGATCCCAGCTCGTAAAAGTTGTGGCCGGTCAGAATCGCGGCGCGCGAGGGTGAGCAGGATGGCGCGGAGCAGAAGGCATTGGTGAAGTTGATTCCTTCCCTGGCAACGCGGTCGAATCCAGGGGTCTTCACGACCGGGTCTCCGTTGAAGCCGGTGTGGGGGAACGATTGGTCGTCGCTCAGTAAAAACAAAAAGTTCGGACGCTTTGCCGGGACATCACCGAGCACCGCGGCCTGAGCCAGTCCAGCGGCAATCGCAAAAACCCAAAGTGCTGAAACGATCATTCCGCACTTTGCAAAGATCCTGGACCGGGCTGCCGGCAAGGCGTTGAAGAGGCGATTTTTCATGGGTGAATACACGGTTTCAGTTTTGAGTTCTTGGGTCAGGCGTTTCGGGAAAGCCTAGTGGGAAGGGTTCGATGGCGGTCACACCAAGCGGGCCTTTGAAAAGCAATGCAGCGGGTTTTTCTCTCGGCTCGCCAAAGCAGGTGTCCTTCACGGTGAGATTCGTGACATTTGAAAAGTAAAATCCCAGCTTCGACCAATTTTTGATTTTATTGCCTTCCAGGGTGATGTCGTGATGGAAATTGGGGGCATCCAAAACCGGGTTCCTTTTGACGTTCTGGGCGTAGATGCTGATATGGGCCTGGCAGGGGTTGGTGTGGAAGAGTTCGTCGAAGCCGCAATTGACGATTTCGTTGTTGCGGATGACCAGCCGGGCCGCCTGAAGCCCTTCAGGCCAGGCTGGCTCGTCGGAGATGTAAATGGCTGATGCGCTCACGCCGTCGATCCGGTTTCCTTCGACCAGCCCGTCGGCGGCTTTGAGAAACATGCCATAGCGGCGGGAATTCGAGATCTGATTATTGCGGACGACAAAGTTGCCGCCGATGCTCGTATTGTAGACTTGGGTGTTTTCCTTCTCCGAGCCTGCCGTCAGTCCCTCAGTTTGAATCGGTTGTTTCAGAACAACCTGACCCGTAGCGATATTGATCCGTTCGACATCCGATTCGCCCACCAGCTTGCCCGTTTGGGGATTCAGAAAGGCGAGGTGCTCTCCCTGTTGGATTTGCTCCTCATTCAGCGGGGTAAAATCGCCTTTGATGTCGCCAGCGGCTTTGGCTTTCATCTGCACCGAGCCGAGGATCAATTCCTTGGGGGAGATGACCTCTCGGATGAAAACCGGACGGCCGTTGTAGATGCAAACCACGTCGTCCCCGATCCCTTCAAAAACGCAATCTTCGACCCAAGGGCCGCCACCCCGGCTCCCGTAAATGTGGACGACATCCGCATTGCCGCCCTTCCAGCGACCCGGTTTGATGAGCGCCTTGCATCCCAGGATATTGATGCAGTCGTTATAGGTTCCGGTGTATTGCCCGCCCCCGGAGGCGAACGTCGTAATCCCCTGCATCGTGACTTGTCGGCAGCCCTCAAAGCTCGCAATAGGAATGTCATTCCGCGCAAATGCGGTAAAGCGCCCGCCGACGCTTAAATCGTGATCCCAACCTCTTTTCAAGTCGATCAAAGGCAACCGATAAACGCCGTCCGACAGTTTTTCAGCTGTTTTGTAGAGGAAGAAGTTTCTGGCCCCATCGCGCAACCGGCCCGGGATGTTTGGATCGAGCGGCACACAAATGTTGGTTCTCTGGCCGTTGAGAAATTGGCTGACGTCCAATGACGGAAACCCCTCTGCGATTACGAAGTCGATCTGTGGAGGATCGGCCTGAATTCTCTGGATGGTTCCTTGAGTAAATGGAAGGGGATCGTAGTCGATAAATAAATCCCGGACGATCAAGCGCTCGCATTTTTTAAAATAAAAGATGCCCTGGGTGGGATCCGTTTGGAGAAGCAATGCCCCCGCCCCGTCAATGACCGTGTCTTTCAAGCCGTCGAGAGAAAACGAGCGCCCTTGCACGCCCCGGGATGTGGCTTTGCTGATCCGGTAGGTGCCCTTGGAAAATTGAACTTTGCAGGGAACACCGCAGGTCTTGGCGGCATCGAAAGCTGCCTGAATGGCCTGGGTGTCGTCCTGATTGTCATCGGGTCGTGCCCCGAAATCGGAGACATCAATCGTCTTTGTGACCGTCAGTTCAGTGAGCGGGAGCGGACGCGGGAACCATTCGCCGGGATTCTTTCCGGGGAAAGAAGTGGTCCAGTTCATCGGGGGCTTGCCCGCCTCGGCTGTCTCCTTGGTCGTCCCGGATATTTTTCCATAACCGGTCAGTCCGGACAGGGCGACGACGAGGGGAAGAGCGATCAGGGAGGTTGGGAATGGTGTTCTCATAGGGAAAACCGGGAACAAGCCGTCCATCATCCAGCAAAACGGACCGTCTCACGGCAGGGAGTTGACGGGGCATCGGTGGATTTATGGAACGCATAGTGCGAGCGATCCGGGAAGCCGGCCGGCGGGAAAAATTCCGCTTCGGGGCACCGAGGTGGCAGAGTGACTTCGGCATGAAAACCGTCCTCGCGCACGGACCACGCGACGTGAACGACGCCATGTCGGGTCGGGACACGCCCCTGTGCGATGGACATTCCGCAGGGATTGGGGGCAAAGATCAGTTTGCCATCCGGGGTTTCCCGGCGGATGCCGAGCACATGGCGGCTGATCCATGCGGTCGGGGCCGCCGACCAGGCATGGCAGAGGCTTCGCGGTCGGGCTGCCCAGACGCCATCCCGGTAAGTCGCCCCGGTTTGCCATTCCTCCCAGAACGTGGTGGCGCCGGCCGCGATCATCCGCCCCCATTTCTCCCGGATAAAATCAAGCCCTTCGGCGGCCATGCCGGCGGAGCCCAGCGCTTCCAGTAAGTAGAACGAAAAGAATGGCGAGGTTTGGGCGAGAGTCCTGTCCTCAAGTGTCCTTTTCAACAGTTCGCAGTTGTCGACCCGGGAAAGACCCGACAGCACGGCGAGCGCCTGGGTGTGCTGGGAATACCGGCTTCCGGCAACAGGATCATCCGGAGACACGCAATCGCGATAAAATCCGTTTTCCTCCGACCAGAACGTCCGGTGGAAATTTCCGCTGATGCGATCGGCGGCGCGGGCAGATCGTTCCGCCTGTAACGCGCACCCGAGCCACCGGTTCAATCGCTCAAGGCAGCACAGGGCCAAATAGTAAATGGCGTTGAGCGGAGCAATGCAGCCAGCCCTCCCGAGGGGAGCCCAGTCGATCAGCACCCACCCCGGAATGTTCTCGATCAATCCCTCGGCATTCACGAATGGCTCAAAGAATGCCGCCAGCTTTTCAGCATGCGGCAACATTTCCCCGACCCACGCCCGGTCATCGTCCCAAAGCGCGACATCATGCAGCGCAACCAGCCACCAAAGAGAATAATCGACGATATCGAGCCTTCCGTTTTCCGGATTGGAAATCGACGGGATGAATCCGTTTTCATACTGGCTGTGGGCGAAGTCCTCGATGAATTTCCGCGTGATGCGCGCATCACCGAATGCGTTTTGAATCACCAGAAGTTGAACCCGGCCATCTCCCAGCCACTGGACCTGCTCCCGCCAGGGGCAATCCATCAGACGGTCATGCAGGCAAAGCTGCTGGGTGTAGGCCCCGGTCGCCCAGATCTTTTCGATCAGCGGGTCGCCGCATTCAAGGCTCCCTAAAAGCTCGACTGGATACGTGCAAAAATCCGCTCCGACGCCGTGAACCAAGAGGGGGCGGGTGAGGTTTCGAAAAGTTAATTGGAGATACCGGAATCCTTTCCAATCATAGACCCGATGCCGTTGCCGGCCTTCCCGAAGGATATACCGGTCGGCGTAATGCGTGCCCTGCCGCATCGCCTGCACCCGGCCTGCGGTGATCAATTCGCCATAGACCATGTCAACCATGGCGCCGCCATTCCCCTCGACATCCAGCCATGCGTATCCGTTGATCTCACGGTCGAAGTCGAAGATCACCGTCGCGCAGCGCCGCTCCGGCTGGTCGGGATCATTGGCAAGAGGCTGCACGACCTCCATGCAGCCCTCTCCAATTTCCACCAGATTCGCCGCGCCTGAAACAACCGTGAGCGACGGTTCCTCCGGGACATCCTGCAAAAGCGTGACGGCCAGGCTTTGATAGGACTGGTGGTTCCACATTTGGGGAAAATGTTCCTGGTCCACCACCTCCGCGATCCGTGAAACGGCAACCGACCTGACATCGGACTCTTTGATGAATGGAATACCCCTCGCAATCTCCCGGCCCGCCCATGGTGTGGGCACCTCGATCGCCTGCGGCCAGTGCGAATCATCGTAATCTCCGCTCTGCCAGCGCTCCTCCAAGCGCCCGTCGTAGATCTCCTGCGGACCATACATGAGATTCCGCCGGAATGATGGAAGCAGGAAGGCTTCATCGCGCGACATGCGCCATGTCGTATCGCTTTCGACACCCCAGCCCTGCAGGGAACACCAGAACGCGGGCTCGGGGCAAAACGCATGGGCGGTAAAATACCGGAAATGGATCAACTGCACGGCGAGCAGGTTATCGCCCTCCCGCAGATGCCCGCTCAGATCGAACTCGTCAACCCGCTTCACAGCGGTTCCGGAATGGGCCGGGCCGCTCAGGATCGGCACCCCATTCAGCCAAAGCCGATACCGCCCGGAACAGGTGATGCGCAGGATGCAGGGCGAAGCATCACGATTGGCGCGAAAGGATTTCCTTGCGCGGAGGAAAACCTCGTCCGCTTTCTCCAAACCTGCGAGCCAGATGGAACTCATCCTGATTTCTGTATTTGAACCACTAAGATCCGCTAAATATCACTAATCAGAGTAATCAACAGGCCATTCACCTGCGGGGTGAATGGTTGAGCAAGTTGCTGTTCTGCTTCATATATTTAGTGGTTGTTAGTGTGCATTAGTGGTTTTTGTAGACTCATCAGGGCCTATCATCTCCTCTTGGTTCAGATAAACCGCATTCTGGGGCCACATGCGACCCTCTGCCGGGAGCGGCACGTTCCCGTCGAGCAGGGGATCGCCGGTGCGCACCATCCAGTCGTGAAGCCGCGCGCGCAGATCTTCCAGCACCCCGAGCATCTCCGGCTGGGCCACAAGGTTGTTACCTTCCTGGGGGTCCAGCAGAAGGTCGAATAGCCGTTCCTCCGGAAGGCTCTGCGTTTTCCAGTCGGTCTCGTCGAGCCAGAGTGATTTCGGCGGGCAATCATCACAATTTGTCAGAACCGGTTGCTGGAAATATGTGTCGAAGCGGCGGATGTATTTCCATCGGTGTGTGCGGATCGCGCGCTGGGGCTCATAGGAAGCATGGTAGGTGACCTCGGCGAAGATTTCTTCATGGATCTCCTCCCGCTCGCCCTGCACAAGCGGCATCAACGACCGGCCCTGGAGCCACGCCGGACTCTCGATCCCGAGCAGTTCGCAGACGGTCGGAAAGATGTCCATGTGGGTTACCATGGCATCGCAGACTTTGCCTCCCGAAAAGCCGGAAGGACCGCGCAGAATCAGATAGACGCCGGTGCCATGATCGGTCAGCTGACATTTCATCGCCGGCATGGCCAGGCCGTGATCGGTGGTGGCGATGACGAGGGTGTTTTCCGCCAGCCCTGCGGCATCGAGGACATCCAGAATGCGACCGATGTTGCCATCCAGAATGCGCGCGTCCGACTTGAAGGCGGCCATGTCCGCGCGATTCCCGGGAGTATCCGGAAGAGGCGGCGGCACAGCCGTGTAGCGGGGATCATCGCGGGGATCGTTTCCGGAAAATTCCCGGTGCGTTTCAAAAAATCCGACGGAAAGAAAGAACGGTTTTTCGTGCGACCGATGCAGGTATTCCGTGGCCCGGGAGGTGATTTCCCCTCCGTCCAATCCCTCCAGCGGCAGAATCTCGTGGTATCCGATGTTTTGCGCCTTCGGCGCGACATGCTGAATCCCGCAGAGGGCGGAGGTGTAGCCCGCTTGATGCAGCGTGTGGATGAGATGCTGCCGGTAGTCGTTCAACTTCCATCCCAGGTGGGCCAGTCCCAGCATCCCGTTGCTGTGCGGCACCATGCCGGTGAGAAGGCCTGAACGGCTCGGCGAGCAGGTCGGAGCCACGCAAAATGCTTTTCGGAAAAGAAGGCCTTCCCCCGCCAGTCGTTGCAAATGCGGCGTGGCTACCGTATGCCCATACGGCTCGATCCAGCGACCGGTGTCATGCGAATGAATGTAGAGAATGTTCGGGCGGTTCACATTGTTCTTTCGTTAGAAGGAGGGTGATGTCGGTTGTGTCCGGAAGTTCGTCCCTCTTCCATTGGACCGACTGTCCGGGGCAGCACATGGATGCGCCGCAATCGGCGAACTCAAAACAGGCGTCCTGCAGATTATCGATGTCGGAGGAAACCCGGATATCGTCGCTGGTGATTCGGACGGAATACGTCTGCCCCTTCCATTGGAAGCGGAAGGCCAGAGAGCTCCAATGGGATGGCAGATTCGGAGACAGGCAGATCTTTTCGCCTTTCAGGGTGAGACCTGCAAAGCCGAAGACCACCGTCATCCAAGCCCCTCCATTGGCGGCCGGGTGAGTGCCTCCGATATACAAATCTCCGACAAATTGTTTGGATGCGCCCGTCAGGTCCACGGTCGCTGTTTTCATGAAGTAGGGGTAGGCCAGATCCGGGCTGCCGGCATGCGCGGCCAGCATGGCATATGCACAGGCACTCAATGACGATCCGTGTTCCGTCCGGGCCTCGTAGTATGCCCAGTTCCGCTTTTTGACCTCCATGGGAAAGTCATCCCGGAACAGGCTCAGCATGAGCACCACATCCGCCTGCTTCAGAACCTGTGTGGTTGTGGCAAGGCCGCTGCCGCCGCCGAGATATTCGTTCGGATGGAGCATCCGGCTTTTGAGATCCTTCACTGTCACATCCTCCAGAGAAAGGTATCCGTCGAATTGCGGAATGATTCCGGATTCAGGCTCAGGTTGGGCAAGATAGAGGCCGTCATTCATTTCCCACCATCTGTCCATTTCACCGGCGAAGCCGAGCCGCGACTCCAGCTCCCGGTATTCCGTCGGGAAGCGGTCCTGCACAATCTTGAGCATCTCCAAAGCCGTCTCGAGTGCACACTTCGACATGCGGTTCGTGTAGGCGTTGTTGTGGACCCGCTCGTGGTATTCATCCGGCCCGACCACGTCCTGCAATTCGTAACGCGCCTTGTCCATCTTGTAGCAGGCATAGGAATACAGGAACCGCGCGCATTCGACGGCCACCTCGGCCGCGCCGTCCAGAAGCACGGACATATCCCCGGTCCACTCGAAATACTGGCGGATCGCATGGACGATATCCGCGCTGAGGTGAATCTGCTTGTCACGGAAATGGGTGCGGAGAGGACGGTTGGTGAGCACGTCGTTCACGTTGAAATCCGTGCAGGCATCGTCCCCGGTCTCCTGACTTTCCCAGGCATAGAAGGCTCCGCGAAACCCATACTCCCGCGCTTTTCTCCGCGCGCCGTCCAGAGTGCGGTGGCGGTAAAGAATCAGGTTCCTCGCAACACGGGGATCGGTCAGCGCAAAGACCGGAGTCATATACATCTCGGTGTCCCAGAACACCGCGCCCTTGTAAACCTGGCCGGAAAGGCCCCTGGCCGAGATCGAGACGCTGTCGGAGTGCCGCGGCGCCGTCAATTGCAGCTGGTAGAGACTGTAACGAACCGCAAACTGCGCCTCATCGTCGCCGTCAATTTCGGTGTCGCAACTGTTCCAGATGATGCTCCAGCGGTCAGCGTGTGCTTCCTTCAATTTTTCGTATCCTGCCCGGGACGACTGGCGGGCCAGCGAGATCGCGGCTTGGTCGGGACTTTCTCCGGGCGTGTCGAGCGATGTGAATATCGACACGTATTTGAAAAAAACATATTCCCTCCCGGGCTCCGCCGGGAATCGGAGTTCCCGGAATCCTTCAGTCCGCAGGCCCTCCGCAGATGGTGAAAGTGCAGGAAAATCCACTTGTTCGCAAACGACGACTTCCGTGCCGAGTTCTCCGGTTGTCGCCCGCACCACAAGCCAGTCTCCATCCTGTTCCTGCGTGATCTCCCGCAGGTGCGGACCGTTGATGTCCCAGACTTCGGAATCCACGCCGGTGCGTATTACCAGTTGACCGCCCTCGGAGCAGGTTACCGCATATTTCATGCACAGCAGATGAGGTTCATCCTGTGAGGCGAACCGCTCCGCCTGCACTGAGATCCTGGCTTGTCCGCATTCAAATGTCGTCTTCCGACGATGAACGGCGGCGTATAAATC
>Ga0163199_1000701_pt1 | contig 21104 bp, 23 predicted proteins | sample PL_2010_150m_FD_113537 | JGI IMG/M metagenome (GOLD analysis project Ga0163199, IMG submission 113537) | Freshwater microbial communities from Powell Lake, British Columbia, Canada to study Microbial Dark Matter (Phase II) - PL_2010_150m | ecosystem: Environmental > Aquatic > Freshwater > Lake ...
ACCCCCGCCCTGCGGCGTCGCCCCCATTCGCCCGCCTACGCTACGCTCCGGCAGGCGAACGGGGGCGCTTTGTGCTTGTCCAGGTTTGATCGCGCACTGTCCAAGTTTGATCGCGCCGCGACAATACTTTTCTATCCCCGCCGGCAAACGTGAAGTATTTTTCCTCCACCGGTCCGGGGCGCTGTCAGGCAAAAACATCCTGCCCTTCGGCACGGTCCTGAAGCCGTCGGATCCGGAGGATGTGGGCGGGCCTGGTGTGCGGATTGAGCGAGACGAAATTGCGTGCCCCACGCCATGAAAATCGCTCGCCGGTCAGGAGATCCTCGACAACGTAGGGCTCTGTCTCACCGATGCCGAAATCGGCGATCGGAATGTTGACGAACGCCGTCTGCGGCTGCCAAGGATCCACAGTGACGACCACGAGCACGATGTCGTCGAGGGCGGCGGTGGCTTTGCTGAAGCAGAGGATCTGGTCGTTCTCGGCGGCGTGGATGCGAAGGTTGGCGTATTCCTGAAGCGCGCGGTTCTGGCGGCGGATCGTATTCAGCTTTGTCAGGAAGTCCTTGATGTTACCGGGTGCATTCCAGTCACGGCCCTTGAACTGGTATTTTTCGGAGTCGAGGTATTCCTCGCGTCCGGGAACCGGCGTGTTTTCACAGAGTTCGAATCCGCTGTAGATCCCGTAAACCGGGCAGGCCATCGCGGCCAGAACGGCCCGGATGAGGAAGGCGGGACGGCCGCCTTTTTGGAGGAACTCTGGCAGGATGTCCGGCGTGTTCGTGAAGAAGTTCGCGCGGAAAAACTCCTTGAGATCCGACTGGGTCAGCTCGGCAAAATACTCGGCGAGCTCGTATTTGGAATTCCGCCAGGTGAAATACGTGTAGCTCTGGTTGAAGCCCGCCTTGGCAAGCTCCTGCATCATTTTCGGGCGGGTGAATGCCTCGCTGAGGAAGACGGTGTCGGGGAATTTGCCCTTCACCTCGGCGATCACCCATTCCCAGAACGAGACCGGCTTCGTGTGCGGGTTGTCGACCCGGAAGATCCGGACGCCACGCGCGCACCAGAAGAGGAGGACGTCGCGCAGTTCGTCCCAGAGCTCGCGCCAGTTGTCGTTGTGGAAATTCAGCGGGTAAACATCCTCGTATTTTTTCGGAGGATTCTCGGCGTATTTGATCGTCCCGTCCGGCCGCTTGAAGAACCATTCCGGATGGGCCTTGACGTAGGGATGGTCGGGCGAGCAGTTGATGGCGAAGTCGATGGCGATCTCCATCCCGCGCTCGCGCGCCTCGCCGACAAGCCACTCGAAATCCTCGAGCGTCCCGAGCTCGGGAGCGACGTCCTTGTGTCCGCCCCCGTTGACTCCCTGCTTGCAATTGCCGATCGCGTAAGGGACACCCGGCTCACCGGGCTCGCACTTGAGCGAGTTGTTGCGGCCCTTGCGGTGGCTCGTCCCGATCGGGTGGATCGGCGGAAAATAAATGACATCGAACCCCATCGCCTTCGCGTCATCGATCCGGCCGAGGCAATCGCGGAATTTCGACCCCGAGTCAGGCTTTCCCTCCGCAGACCGCGGGAAAAATTCATACCACGCCGCAAAGGCTCCCCGCTCGCGCTCGACCCAGACCGGATGGAGCGGCTCGGCGGTGGTGGAAATCGAGCGGTCAGAATAAACCGTCATCAGCGCCGCAAGATCGGAGTCGTGGGCAATGACAGAAGCCTGCTCCGCGTCGGCTGACTTCAGCGCATCCGACAACTTTTTGAGGGCGCCGCCATCGGGGGATTTTTTTCCAGCCCGCGCGGCGGCGGCGGCAACAAACCCGGCTCCTTCGAGAATCTCGCTCCCGAGCTCCCGGATCCCGGCTTCAAACTTCTTGTCGAAGTCATGCAGCCAGGAAAAATAGACATCCCCCCAGGCCTCGATAGTGAACTCCCACGCTCCGGGTTCGGTGACGCAGAGTGTGCCCATCCAGCGGTCGTTGACCAGAGGGCGCATCGGTGTCTCCCGCCAGGAGGATGCTCCGACGGGCCGCCATTTGAGCATTGCGGTGACCTCGTCGTGGCCCTCCTTGAAAATATCGGCCTCTACGGTGATTCCCTCGCCCTCGGCACGTTTGATCGCGTAGCGCGCGTTGTCGAGCGAGGGGGTGATGCGCCGGATGATGGCGGTTTCTGGCTGTTTGTTCATGGCAATGAATCCAGTATGCGAACAAGATCTCCGAGGCCGTCAAGGCGGGATGCCACCTCGCGCAACGACCGCCTTGCCGCAGGGATATGGGCAAGAAAATCGGCGCGTCCTTTCTGCAGTCCGAGGAACCCGTAGGCGCCGAGCGCCTGCATGAGCCGCTGGAGGGCGCACCAGTCGAAGATTCCACGGAAATCATCCGGGAGATCCACTCCAGAGCGGCGCGCCAGACGCTCGTAAAATCCCAGGAGTTCGATTCGCTCCAAAGGATCGAGCGACACGTAGGGATCGTAGAGGAGGGATGCGATGTCATACTGCGCCAGACCAGGCCGCATCCCCTGAAAATCGATCAACCAAGCCGTGCCATCGCGGATCAAAATATTCTGCGACTGGAAATCCCGGTGCACAAGAACCCTCGGCAGCGACGACAGTCGGGATGCGGAGTCATGGAGCGCGGGGAGAGACGCGAGGCAGTTCACCTCGGCGGCCGAAACCCGGAAATGGTTGCCGAGGCAGTGCTCGAAGAAATACCCCTGCTCCCAGAGATAAAGGTGTTCATTGAACTCGCGCTCCAGCGTGAGCGAGGCGCGCTCGAAATTCCGCGCGGCGGCGGTGTGCATCTTGAAAACCTCGATCAACGCGGACTCATAAAGCGGCCTGCGCTCCGTCCAGGGCTGCTCGCGGAACGACCAGAGATCCTGCTCCCCGAGATCCTGCATCCAGATCAGCCCCTCGGCGGAATCGTGCAGGTAAATGTGCGGCACCTGCACCCCGGAGGATGCCAGGAATTTTGCAATGTCCACATAGTGCCGGTTCTCCTCCTTGTGCCCGGAATATTTCACCAGGATCATCGAGCGGTCGGAGGCGCGAATCCGGTAGAACTTTCTGTCAGAGCCACCTTTTTCGACGGCGGTCACCTGGAAATCCTCCGGCACGTAGCCTGGGAAGTTCACGATGGTATGATCAATGACCTGACGGATGGCGAGCATGGACCCGAACAGTGAACACGTTGCCCCACAGAGAGGCAATGAGGAACTCCCGACATGAGAAACTCCCGCATGCGGGCGGGAGCGGCTGGCGCGCTAACCAAAGGCCACGATCTCGAAACAGCCAAAAACCCGAAAGTCCTTTTCATTGTTAGAGAGCAGGCACCTGATGCCGGCCCGTTGGTAGGTAGCGGCCAGAAGAGTGTCGAGCAGCCTCTTGCGGCCCAAACGATGCCGCACCAGCCAGCCGAGAAAATCCGTCACGCACTCGCCGTCGGGAAACACTCTCCGCACCTCGGCGGCCTGCCACCAATGCTCGGCCCGGGAAACCGCCTCCCCCATCGTCAGCGGGTGCGGCATCCGTTTCGGATCGGTGACGATGTGAATGAACTCGGCGAGGGTTTGCGGAGCCACCGCAAAGTCATGGCCGCCTGCCAGCAGCCCTTTCAATAGATGATCCGCCTGCCGGTGAGAGGGGTGGTCGCGGATCTCCACCGCAACCAGAAAATCCGTGTCAATCCCGTGCGTCATCCAGCATCTCTCCCAGCAAATCGTCGGCACCGGTGACCGGCCGGATCGGCCCTCCCACGCTTGTCGGTCGGATATCCCGCAAGGATGTCCGCCGTTGAATGTGCACCTGACGATACATCTCCATCGCTTCACGGATCAACTCCGATGCCTTGCGATCCCGCTTCCGGGCAAATGCCCGAAAATCTTGATACACCGGATCAGATACATTGATGGTGATGGTTCGCATACATCAAATCAACTGTATCGAACCTGGGATGTCAAGCTGGTGTTGCCGCAAGATTCATTCCTGCATGCGGACCAGGCATTCCTGCAGAAACCCAAAAAAGCTGATCTCAAACAATGCCATCGCACGCTCGTCCTCGAGATCCGGCTCGACCTCCGAAGCCATGTCCTCCTCGCCGAATCCGGACTCCTCCACGATGGCCAGCCTCGCCTGGTTCAAGGCATTCAGCCAGGCATCCGCGTGCTTCCGCGGAATTTTCATCGAATACATCCCGTCTTCCACCGACGCCCCTCGCAGATCCGCCTGCACCGTCTCCCGTGCAGATTGGAAGAGGAACTGTAGTTCCGGCTGGACGAGGGATTTCCAATCCTCGATCAGCGATTCCTCGCGGGCCGGATCTGGAAAAAACCGGGCCTCGACACGCGGATCCCGGGAGGAGGCACGGACAGTGATGTTCGAGAGAAGGTGAAACAGGAAGGGCGGAATTTCTTCGAGCATCAGGGCTCCGTCATCGGCAGGCTGGAGTTTCATTCAGCGGGCGGCTTCAAGGGTGGCGAGGAGCAGGTGCGACTGGAGCTGCTGGACAAATAGCTCGGCCTGCTCGCGTGGACCAGTCCATACGATCGAGCGGCCCCTTTTGTGAACCTCCATCATGTGCTGTTCGGCCTTCTCACGGGAATACCCGAAAACCCTGCGGAAGATCAGCGTCACATAGCTCATGAGGTTCACGGGATCGTTGTGGACCAACACATTCCAGGGCAGGTCTAAATCTATTTTTTCGAGCGTTTCAGGGATGTCGAGCGATGGCATCGGAAAAGGTTACTTGCGGCAGTAGTAAACGAAAGCCGGCGGGATGTTCGCGAGGACAACCGGTGTGCGCCGGATGTCCCGGAAATGCGCGCCCAGCTTGCTTCGAAATGCCCGCCCGGCCTTCAGTCGGTGCGGTCCGAAGTAGGCAAACGTCGCAAATGTCCCGGACGGATGAAGCGCAGCCGTGATCTGGTGCATGATGGCGTCCTGCAACGACTCGGCGAACGCCGCCCATGGAAGGCCGGAAACAACGGAGTCCGGACTACCGTCAATGTGCTCCGCGAGCCGGGTCGCACACCCTGCGACGATCTTCGCGGCAGGATACCTGCCGGCGACCGCACGGGCAAGATCCGGACTCTTCTCAATCGCCACGAAGCGCGCCCCGGGCCGCTTGCTGTCCAAAATCGGCCCCGTGAAAGCCCCGTTCCCGGGCCCGATTTCCAAAACGAAATCCGCCGCCGCCACATTGGCCGCCCGGACCATCGCCCGCGCCAGGGCCGGCGACGACGGCCAGACCGCCCCCACCGATCCGGGGGATTTGAAAAATTCGCGCAGAAAACCCAGAGACATGCCCCATCCTTATCACCGGAAAGCGCCGGGAGAACGATAAATATTCCTGACGGCACCGTGGGGATCCCCCACCGTGAATGTCATGGATTCAAGCTTGCAGAGCCGCCTTCAGGATCCTGTCCTGCTCCCAGTGCATGCGCTTCGCGTCGCCGGGCTGGAGGTCGTCATGTCCGGCTAGGTGGAGGAGGCCGTGGATGCAGTAGAGGGCGAGTTCCTCGGTCACCGTGTGCCGGAATTCGCGAGCACGAGAAGCCGCGATCGGCGCGCACACCACGATCTCGCCGTAGGGAAACGTGATCACGTCGGTCGGTCCGGGCTCATCGAGAAATTCGCGGTGAATCTTTGCCATCGCACAGGAGCCGAGGACGGAGATCTCGACCGAACGGAGTCCGGCAAGCGGCCCCCCCAGCCTTATGGCTACCGCGACACATGCAGGCAGTGCGGCCCGGACAATCGCAGCGAGCCTGCCGTGATCATAACTCACCGCCCGCTGGCGGCCTGCAATCACAAGGGCGGGAAGAATCCGCTCAGGCGACGGATTTTTCCTCACGGCTTTCCGTCGCGGGTTCCTCGCGCTTCGGATAGGCGATCCGAGCGTGAAGCATGTTCAAAAGCGTGAACCGGAAACTTTCCGCTGCGCGGTGGATTTCCGCGAGTGTCAGCGGGCATTCGTCGAGTTGGTGTTCCTCGATGCGGGTCTCGACGATCCCGTTGACGAGGTCCTCGATCCGCTGCGGGGTCGGACGCTCCAAGCTGCGCGACGCGCTCTCGATCGAGTCGGCAAGGTTGATGATCGCGGCTTCCTTTGTGCGCGGGCGGGGACCGGGGTAGCGGAAACTTTCCTCGCGGACGGCGGGGATATCGTCCTCGCGCATGTTCATGATCTTTCCGCCGAGCCGCGCATCCTCCTGCTGCTGGAGTGCCCGCTTGAAGAAATAGGAAACCACCGATGTCCCATGGTGCTGGCGGATGATGTCCACGACCTCTCCGTTCAGCTTGTGCTTGAGCGCGAGATCCACCCCCTCCTTGACATGGGCGATGATGATGAGAGCGCTCATCGTCGGAGTGAGGTCGTCGTGCGGGTTGTGGCCGTGGGGGATGTTCTCGATGAAATACTCCGGCTTAACCAGTTTCCCGATGTCGTGGAAATACGAGCAGACCCGGCAGATCGTGGGGTTGGCGCCCACGACCTCGGCGGCCGCCTCGGCGAGGTTGGCCACGGCGAGGCTGTGGTGGTAGGTGCCGGGCGCCTCCATGCTCAGACGCTTCAACAACGGGTGATTCAGGTCGCTCATCTCCAGCCACGAGATGTCGGTCGTGATTTTAAAAAGCGGCTCAAGGATGGGGAGGATTCCGCTGACAATAATAGCCGTCCCGATCCCGGTGGCAATGGCAGCGAGGCTCTGGAGTCCAATCATCCGCCAATCGGTCAGAGCCGGAGACTCCCAGATCACCGGCCCGATCTGCCCGAACGCCGCAGCGAGCACCCATGTGGCAATACCGACATACACGCCCGCCCGGATGAGCCGGCTGCGGCGACGGACCTGCAGGGTCACGTAAACGGCGATGAATCCGGTGATCAGCGAGATGACCAGAAAGACGGGATCGATCCGACCGACAAGCAGAGATCCCCAGAGGCTCGCAAACACGGCCGCATATAACCCGTGATTGCGGCCGAGAAGAACCGAGAGCACCAGCGGAGCAAAGGCGTAGGGCACCAGAAGCGGCGCCAGCCGAAGGTCGATATTTCCTGCGACCGCCTGGAAGAGGGTGATCTTGATGGCGGCGAGTTGCACAAGCAAAACCCCGAGCAGCAGGCACAGACGGGAGTTCACAGCCAGCGTCTGCGGATGGTTGATCCAGAGCTGCACGACCGCGGTCACAAAGATCAGGAGGCACAGCAGAAATTTCTTGGCGGGCTCGTCCTGCTGCCCGCTGAAAATCAGAATGGCGAGGCCGGCGACGAAAGCTCCGAGAAGCACCGAGCGGGCAGGCCAGCCGGATTGAAGCGCGTCGGCGAATTCGCTTTCCTCGATCGTCCGGCGGCGCTTTCCACAATCGAGTCCTTTGCCGACAAGTCGTCTGCGTTTAAAAAAATCCCACATAGGTCAAATCCTGCTTTCTTTCGCCCCGCGGTGTTCCTTGTAGGCAAGGATAATCGCCTGCACGAGCGGATGGCGGACCACGTCCTCCTCGCTGAAGAAGTGCATGCCGATGCCCGGCACCTCGCGCAGAGCGCCCACCGCCTCGATGAGTCCGCTGAGCTTGTTCCGGGGAAGATCGATCTGGGTGCGGTCGCCGGTGACGACGCACCGCGAACCCGCTCCGATGCGCGTAAGAAACATGAACATCTGCTCGGCGGTCGTGTTCTGCGCCTCGTCGAGAATCACGAACGAATTGCTCAGCGTCCGCCCGCGCATGTAGGCGAGCGGGGCGATTTCGATGATCCCGCGATCCATGAATTTCTGGATCTCCTCCAGCTCCAGCATATCGTAGAGCGCATCATAGAGCGGCCTAAGATACGGCAGGATTTTTTCCTGAAGGTCGCCCGGAAGGAACCCGAGCGCCTCACCCGCCTCGACGGCTGGACGTGTCAGGACGATCCGGCTGACCTTCTCCTGCTTGAGGGCCGACACCGCAAGGGCGACGGCCAGATAGGTCTTCCCGGTTCCGGCGGGACCGACACCGAAGGTGATGTCATGCTTCTGGATCGTCTCGATGTATCCCTTCTGTCCGGCGGTCTTCGGCACAATGGGAGCCTTGCGCGGGGAACAAACGATCCGGTTCTCCAGCAGCTTTCCAAGGCCGTCTCCCCCGGCATTTTTGCCGTTGACGGAGTTGAGCGCGTATTGGAACTCGTGCCGGCGCACGGCGACCCCGCGCTTCACTGCCTCCTGAAGCTGCTCAAACACCGCCCGGGCACGGGCGATATTCTCCGCGTCCCCTTCGACACGCAGCCATCCATCGCGGGTTGTCACCCGGACCGAAAGGTGCGCCTCCAGCTCGCGGAGAAGCTTTTCGTCGCCCCCGTAAAGCGCATGAACCGCGCGGGCGTTTTCAAATTCCAACGTGAGGTTCTCCATGAGGAGCTACTTGTAGGCGTAAACGACAGCCCAGCCCGTACGTTCCTCCGGGGACTTCTCCACCGTGATGATGGCGTAGTAGGTCCCTGTTTTTGCTGGAACGACGCGCGCCCCGGCAAACCGGCCCTTCTGCCAGGACTCGGCCTCCGCGAGCTTCCCCTTGGAATCGTAGATGTGGATGGTGAGCACGGCTCCGCGCACGTCGGTGCCGAGGCAGAACCAGTATTCATTCCCCTTGAAAAGCTGCGCCGTCACCGCCTGCTGGTCCTTGACCCCGAGGTCGCCTCCCCAGGCATCCTCACGGACGGAGAACCCCTTTTTCACATAGGGGAGCGCCGCCTCGTGGGCAAAGGAAAGCGCATCGTTCACGTAGGCGTAAACCGGAATGGCCAGCAGCGCCAGAAGGATCAGGGATTTTTTCACAGGAAAATTCAGGACTCCTTCCGGGATGTGATAGCGGCGACGGTTTCGCTGGTCATCTTGTTGATCCGCTGCACGGCGTCGGGAGGGATTTTTGTCCCGTCATCCTTGCCGATGAGCGGACGGATTGCGGCGAGGGTTTTGCGGATCTTCACGACGAGGTCGTCCTTGCCGAGCCGGGTGTTTTTCAAGCTGTCGAGCTTCCTGTTGAAATAGTCAATGAGCTGGGGCTGGTAGAGAAGTTCCGCCCCATCCGGAGTATAGTTCTTCGACACGATCGACGTCAGCACCTCGGTGCCGCGAAGCCATCCGCCGATGCTCACGAGCTGGGCGAGCTCGTCGTCCCCGAGTTCTTCCATGGCTCCCCGGACGTCATGGAGGGCCCCGTCGAATTCCTTTCGCACCGCCTTCCACTCCTTGGCGTCGGCTTTCTCGGTGATGCTCTTGCTGCGGGCGATGACCGCCTTGCGGCCGTTGATCGCCTCAGCCAGCACGAGAACCTCCCGCACGCTCTCCTGGACTTTTCCGGAATCCTCCGCCTCGACAGCGATAAAGCCCTCGGCGATCACCGTGCCGAGAAGAAGAGCCACCTGCGCCCGATTGCCGGTATTCTTCCCCAAAGAGCCGCGGAGCTCGCTCCGCCAGTTCGGGCTGCCCAGTTTGTCGAGGACACTAAAAATTTCGCTCGGCACCGGAACGACGACATCCTCGACCTCGGCGCCGGGAAACTTCGAAAGATCAATGCTCTCTGGGGCGGTCTGCCCTGAGCAGGGAGACAACCGGGCAAGGCAGATCAGGGCCAGAATCAGCGGGATATTCTTGGTCATGTGAAAATTTGAGCTTTGTGGATGGAACGTGGTCCATCTAGAAAGGATGTTTATCATGCGATGAATCTTTCAAGATTACAACATCTTCTTGAGTCCGCCCGGTCCCGCCGCATCCTGGTTGTCGGGGACGTCATGCTGGACGAGTTTGTTTGGGGACGGGTTTCCCGCATCTCTCCGGAGGCTCCGGTGCCGGTGGTCGAGGTGCAGGCCGAGTCCTCCTATCCGGGCGGCGCGGCAAACGTGGCAAGGAATCTGCGCCCGTTTTGCGCGGGGGTCGAACTCTGCGGCTCCGTGGGAGAGGATTCCTATGCCGGCAAACTCCGGGGCCTTCTTGCCAGCGAAAGGATCGAAACCAACGCCCTCGTTGCCTTCGGAGGAGCCCCCACGATTGTCAAAACGCGGATCGTCGCGCGCCAGCAACAGGTGGTCAGAGTGGACCGGGAGCGCAATCCGGGACCGGTCAAGGAAGTCACCTCGCGGGCTTCGGAACTCATCGCCGGGCTGATGCCCTCGGTGGATGGCGTGATCATCGAGGATTACGGAAAAGGATTTGTCTGTCAGGAACTGAAAGACGAAGTCTGCCGGCTGGCCAGGTCCAACGGAAAATTTCTCACGGCCGACCCGAACCCCGGCAATCCGCTGGACTGGAGCGGGGTGGACCTGCTCAAACCGAACCGCTCCGAGGCCTTCGCCATGGCGGGGCGCAAGGATCACGGAGCTCTGGATGACCCGCTCTCGGACACAGCTCTGCTGGAAGTGGGAAAATACCTCTTGGAAAAGTGGCAGCTCAAGGGACTGCTGATCACTTTGGGCGAGCACGGAATGATCCTGTTTGGAACCGACGAGGTCCCCTACCATACTCCCACCCGGGCCCGCGAGGTCTTCGACGTGTCCGGCGCGGGGGACACGGCGATCGCGCTGTTCACCCTGGCCGTTTGCTCCGGGGCCAACGCGCAGGAGGCCGCTGAAATTTCAAACCATGCCAGCGGGGTCGTGGTCGCGAAGCTCGGCACAGCCACGCTGGAGGCCAACGAACTCGTCGCCAGCTTCGATCAGGATGGCCGGTAATAAAGCCGTCTTTTTCGACCGGGACGGCACGCTCATGGAGGAGGTGCACTACTGCAACGACCCGGCCAATGTGCGGGCGTTTCCGGTCGCTGCCGCCGCTCTGGAAAAACTCCGGGCAGCCGGCTGGCTGAATGTCATCATCACCAACCAAAGCGGGATCGCCTCCGGAAAAATCTCCCTGCAGGAATATCAAACGGTGGAAGCCGAGCTTTCCCGGCAACTCTGCCGTCTCGTGGATGCCGTTTACTTCTGCCCCGACTCCCCTGCTGCCCCGACTCATCGCCGGAAACCCGGAACCGGCATGATTAAAGAGGCGGTTCGAGACTTAGGCATCGACCCCGCCCGTTCGTGGATGGTCGGAGATAAGGGCATCGACATCGAATGCGGACGCGCCGCCGGATGCCGGACGATCCTCGTCAAGACCGGCTACGGAACAAAACATGCCGGCTCGGCTCCCGACCACTTCGCGGAGGACATCGGGCAGGCGGCGGAAATCATCCTTGCGAACGGTTGATCCGGGCAGCCGCATTTCAGAACATTTTCCTCTGTGTTCCCCACGCCCTCCGTGCTTGAAATAGGGACATGTCACGCGCCGTCATCATCATCCCCGCCCGCTGGGGCTCCACAAGATTCCCGGGGAAACCTCTGCACCTGATCGCCGGAAAGCCGCTCGTTCAGCACGTCTGGGAACGCTGCCTTGAGGTCAAAGGTGTCGATCAGGTGATCGTCGCCACCGACGACACCCGGATCCTCGAAGCCGCGTTCGGCTTCGGCGCGGAAGTCGCCCTGACCTCCGCCAAGCACCCGAGCGGAACCGACCGCCTCGCGGAGGTTGCCAAAAACCTGCCGTCGGCAGGAATCATCCTCAATGTCCAGGGAGACGAACCTCTCCTTGATCCCCGGCTCGCCGAGCGCGTCATCGGGGCCTTGAAATCCGACCCGGAAGCCCGGATGTCAACCGCCGCCTGCCCCCTCGCCCATGCTGATCTCGCCAACCCGAACTGCGTCAAAGTCGTGATGGATCTTGCGGGATACGCCCTGTATTTCTCCCGTAGCCCGATCCCCTGCGACCGCGATGGCGATGCCCTGCCCGCCCGCTTCCGCCACATTGGGATCTATGCCTACCGCCGCGCCTTCCTCCTTGATCTCGTCAAGCACCGCCAGACGCCGCTCGAGAAATCCGAAAAACTCGAACAACTCCGCGCGCTCGAGCACGGCGCGAAAATCCGCGTGATCGTCACAAAATCCTCCGGCCCCGGAGTAGACACCCCCCAAGATGCAAAACTCATCGCGCGAATGTTGAAAAAGCGGAAGTAAAGCGCATCAATCGTGGTTCCCATGCTTTTTGTGGTCATGGTGCTTGTGGTCCTTGTCTCCATGATCTTTGTGATCATCGTTCCCGTGTTTATTGTGATTTTTGTCGTTGTTTCCGTGATCATTGTTCCCCTGATTCCAGTATCCGTTCCCATTGTAATTCCCGGGATAGCGACCACCGTAACCCCATCCATTGTAACCGCCGTATCCTCCCCGGTTCCAGTAGCTGCCACAGCCTGCGACAGGCCATCCCCCACCTGCACCGATGACGGCAGGTGACGTGTAGTATGTCGCCGGGGCATATGAGGGGTAGTAGGCGCTGGAGGCGGAAAATCCAGAGGGCGCCGGAGCGGCTAGCCCCATGCTGTTTGCAAGCGCCGGATTGATGGTGCCTGTCGGGGTCAGTCTGTGGTCACTCTGGTAGTTGCGGATCGCACGGCTGGTTGACGGACCGATGTTTCCATCAATAGGTCCCTGATAATATCCCTGCTGCGCGAGAACGGCTTGAACACTGGCTTCCATGGATTGAGACGGAGGGTAGCAACTGCCCAAATCAAGAGTGCAACCCGAGAGAACGAGGCAAAAAAGCATGGGGGCTCCCATCCGTATCAGCCTTGCGGAAGAGGAAGTCATTGATCAAACAATACCCAGCATCACCGACTCGGCAAGGGCCCTCATTCCCAGGCGCCCCTGACGACAGGCTGGACAATCGAGGTTCAGATCCGACTGAGGCCGCACGACCGAAGCCGAGTTGCTTGCATTCGGACAGTGATTGCTATGGGGTCGCCCCTGAGCGGGAGCGCGTCATTTTCTGGAATCCCTTGTGCGGATGCTCGCCTGCGTTTACTCACACTCCGATGAAGCTTTTGAATCCCGGCCACAAAATCGCCGGGCTCGTTTTTGTCAGCACGGCAATTTTTGCAATGAGCACGCCCGGCATTTTCGCGCAATCTGCAGGCGTGCCGATTGAACGTGATGAAATCCTTGCTGACGACGCACCACTGGTCGCGAAAGCCGCCATTCTGAAGGATTCCGGAAAACTTCTCTCCAGCAAGCAGGTCGCCGCCGCGCTGAAATCGCCGGAACCCGCGCGTCTCGTGCTGCCACCGCCTTCCACCGGGCGCCTCGAACCGCGTGTCCTTGCGGAGCGCGGCCGGAAAGCGCTTGTGCGCATCGGTTGGTATTATCATGAAAAACGCTTGAAGCAGTGGCACGTGGATCTCGCTGACGGCTATGCCATCTCCTCCGACGGAGCTGTGGCAACCTGCCATCATTGCGTCGCACCGGAGGAGGTGAAAATGCACGAAGGGTATCTCATCGCGGCAGACGCCTCCGGCAACGTTTTTCCCGTGACTGCCGTTCTCGTCCGGGACAAGGAAATGGACGCGGCCATCGTGCGCGTGGAAGGAGGGAGCTTTACGCCGCTCCCTCTGAACGACCAGACTGCGCCAGGCGACACCGTTTACGTTTTCAGTGACCCGATGAGCGCTGTCGGATATTTTTCCTCGGGGATTTTGAACCGGTTCTTCTGGCTGGACGGCGGCAAATCCATGGACGCCGCAGCCATCGAGGGCGCCCGCAACCTGCGCATCCATGTGAGTTCCGACTGGGCGCCGGGAAGCAGCGGCGCAGCCGTGCTCGACGTGTGCGGCAATGCCGTCGGCCACGTCTCGGTCATCGATCCGCTCGTCTCCGATGACCCGCTGCCAGAGGAAAAACCCGGCAGCCCCGGTAAATCATCAAAGAAAAAAATGCCGCCAGCGGCAGACCATTGCGCACTCATCATTCTCCACGAAGCCGTCTCCGCTCGCGGCGTGAAAATGCTCGCGGAATCGATGAATGAGGCGTTGCCCGCCTCCCCTACAGCCAAGTAGCCGTTGAATCGAGCCAATCTTGACCGGTTCAATTTGGCTCAGTGCAGCTGACCACAAACACCGACAATGATCCCCTCTCCCCGTTGTTTGGCGAAGAACCAGAAAATGCAGCCGGAAAGACTCGAACTTTCAACCTTCTGATCCGTAGTCAGATGCTCTATCCAATTGAGCTACGGCTGCAAATAACCTATCTTCAATAACTTATCAGAGAGATTCGACCTCTCAGCGACATTCGATTCCGACTGGCTTTCTATACTTTTCGTGAAAGCAAAGGCTAAAAACCCAAATCAGGGGACCGAAAATCCAGCAGGAAAATGGGAGAAAATTCCCAAGGTGTCAAGTCTCTATCAGTATCGCCCCGGGCAAACGAATTAAAAACCGAGGAAGGAAAGGAGGTAAGAGTGATCTCATAAAGCGTTTTTTTGTTTGCCCTGTCATCTGGCAGTGCCCTCTTGCTCACGAAAGAGGTTTTGGGATAGGTTCTATATAACAAAGAAAAGAACCGTAACCGGTAGGTGGTAAAATTTCTGCGACGATTTTCTTTGAGGTGAAGAAAACTTTGAAATTCATGAAAATCCATCCCCTGATCCTCGCGCTCCTGCCGGCACTCGCATTTGCCGGAGACATCACAGACAACTTCGACCGTGACAGCGGGGAAATCGGAGACGGATGGGAGCAGATGAGCGGCGTCTTCAGTATTCAGAACGAGAAAGCCGTGAACGGCCCGGGCGCGCGGGGCCCCTTCCACTCTGGCATCGCATGCTGGAGCGGCACTCCCCTCACCGACCGGTTCCGCGTAGCCGCAACGGTGACCTTGAATACCATGGCCGGTTCGGCTTCTGTCGGAATTGCCTTCAACTGCCAGGATGCGGATCATTATTATGCGCTGCGGATTTCCGGAAACGGAGGAGTGCAACTCATCTACAATGACGGGGAGGAAGGCGGGCACCAGCTGTGGCTGAAAACGATCCCTTTCAGCCAGAACCATCCGTATCGTCTGGAAGTGAGTTCATCGGCCCCGTTCGCGTTCAGCGGTTCGGTGGTCGATGCGGAAACAAACGAAGTTTTGGAATCCTTCGAGAACGTCCGCGATCCGAAGAACCATTTCCAGGAAGGTCTCGCAGGGCTCTACTCGGGGTCCGGAGCCAAGACGACCTACGATGATTTCGTTTTGTCCGTGCCGTGACCGGCAAATTGGGAATCCGTTAAGGCCGCCTGCTACCCCAACACCCACCGCGCGTAGGCCTCGTGAACACACGAAGGTTCAAAAGAAATGACTTCGGGCACGTCGTAAGGGTGAATCTCGACAAGGCGTTTGATGAAAACGTCTTCGCTGTCCGCAGCAATTTTGAAAAGGACGACAACCTCCGCGCTGTCCTCGATATTTTCCTTCCATCGATAAATCGAGCGGGCTCCGGGCAAAACGGTTCCGCACGCGGCAAGATTTTCCGAGACCAGCGTGCGAACAACCTGCGCGGCGGTTTCCTGATCGGAGAATGTGGTGAGAACGACCCGGATCATACGGCCTCCTTCTTTCGAACAATCCAGCCCCCGCCCACGACACGGTCGCCGTCGTAGAATACGGCCGCCTGGCCGGGAGTGACGGCGCGTTGCGGCTCGTCGAGGACCACACGAGCGCGGCCGTCGGGCAGGGCTTCGATCATCGCCGGTGTGCCGGGGTGGGCATAGCGGATTTTTGCCGTCACTCTGAGCGGCAGCGAGGGTTCGCCACCATGCCAACTCGCCCGGTCCACTTCGAAAGCAGCGCGCACAAGGTCATCTTCGTCCCCGACGATAACCCGCGATGTTTCGGGGTCGATATCGACGACATATCTCGGCTTGGGCGATCCCCCGGGAAGCCCCTTTCGCTGCCCGATCGTGAACATCTCGATACCCTCGTGATCCCCGAGGAAGGTTCCCTGCAGATCATAGATTCCGCCACAATGAAACTCCCCCTCTCCCAGATGCCCGCGAAGAAAGGCCTTGTAGTCGTTTCCGGGCACAAAACAAATCTCCTGGCTGTCCACCTTGTCGGCGACCTTGAGTCCCAATTCACGGGCGATTTCCCGGATTTCGGGTTTGGTCATTCCGCCCAGCGGAGTCAGAGCGTGGCAGAGTTGGTCCTGACTGAGACTGAACAAAAAATACGACTGGTCCTTGCGGGAATCCGTCCCCTTGCGCAGGACGGCGTGGTCCGCGTGATGATCAATGATTGCGTAGTGGCCGGTGGCAATGAAGTCAGCCCCGAGCGAGCGAGCCTTCGTCCGAAGGTTGCCGAATTTCAAATGCTCGTTGCACATCACGCACGGGTTCGGGGTGCGGCCGGCACGGTATTCCGACGCAAAATACCCGATCACGATCTTTTCAAAATTGTCCGACTCGTCCACGACGTAGTGGGGGATTCCAAGCTTGTGGGCAACCCCGCGCGCATCGGAGATCGCGGTGGGGCCGCAGCATTTGTCCTCTGCCCGTGAGATGCAGTCCTGCGGCCAGACCTTCATCGTTACGCCGATGACATCCCATCCGTCGCGTTGGAGCAACCAGGCGGTCACGCTGGAGTCCACCCCACCGCTCATCCCAAGCACCACGCGTCTTCCGTTTCCCTTCATGGCGCGGACTATATGCGGGTAGATTCCCGCGTCAAACCCGCTGGAGCCGGTTATTTGATGGAATCCAGGGCGGCCTGAACTTCGGCGGCGTGCTCCTTGGTCTTTGCCTTGGGCGAAATCCAGACAACCTTCCCGTCTTTGATCAGAAACGACTGGCGGCTGCTGATGGGGAGACCCATCATTCCGGGAACCCCGAATGCCTCGGCAACTTTGCCGTCCTTGTCGGCGATCAGAGTGAACGGAAGCTTGTATTTTTCCTGGAATTTTTTCTGCGCCTCCGGGGTGTCCCGGCTGACACCGAGGATCTGGAGATTTTCCCCATGGAGATCGGCGAAGGAATCACGGAGCGAGCAGGCTTGGGCGGTGCAGCCCGGCGTGTCGGCCTTCGGATAAAAATAAACCAACGTCGTTCCCTTGGCATAGACGTCATGGAAACCGACGGACACTCCGTCCTGGTCAGGTGCGGTGATCTGGGGAGCGGGAGCTCCAACTTCAAGTGCGCTGAGACGGGCGGCAAAGAGGGAAAACATGATCAATACGGTTGCACGGAATGGCATCCGGAGACCATATTCCGAACCTGCCACCCCGCAACCGATCATTTGAAGAAACCCTCAATCATCTCCGCAGCCGTTGCGGTCGGATTCTTTCAGGCCCTGCCGAAAGCATTTGACCTTGCCGATGCGATCACCGCCACGGGCCGTGGACCTCTGGGAGGGTCCTGGACCGACCGGCTTGTGTCGCTGGCCGCCCGGACCGGGAACTGGGGATTCACGGAAATGGTCCACGCAGCAGCATCCGGCATCCCTTGGATTTTGGGATTCCTTGTGCTATTTTTTCTTGCGGAACGAACTCCGGGCGGATGGAAAAAACTGGGCTTTGCCATGGTCTGGACTTGCTGGATCGCGGTATCGGTAACCGGCATCTGGAGCGGATGGAAGGTCTGGCAGAACCGGGTGAAAAATCCGCAGCTCCTGGCACCAATCGCTCTGGTGGAGAAAGCGACCGAACACTCCCGGCGGATTTTTGTCAATCCGTCGGCCCTGATATCAGTTGCCGCGGTGGGTCCGACCCTCATCGACTCCACTTCGTCCCCTGTCGAACTGGCAATCCTTGTTCAATCCCCGACAAAATGGAGAGCCGAGCACCGCAAGAATCCGTTTTCGGCCGTTCTCCTCGCCGGCAACCTGACCGAGGCGAAACCGTTGATACGGCACCTGCTCGACTCGCCGGATTGGCATCTCGCCTGCGTAGACAATCAGGGGATTCTTTTTCTCCCCGGCAAACAACCTGACCAGCTCGAATCCGAGATCCCTCTCTTCAAATCTCCGCAGGAACGGGCGACCTACCTTTCACAGTATGCCATCTGCCTCGACGCCGCCGGACAAAAAAACGCTGCCAACGAGCGCATGGATGAGGCCCTTGAGATTTCGGAAAATGATTTTCCGATTCTAGTGCGCGCCGCCTCGCTGGCTGCGTTCCAAGGCCGGTGGGAGCGGGCGCGATTGCTGGCAGTCAAGGCCGACAGGGCCCGACCGGGCAGCTTTGAAGCAGAATATCTGCTCGCCTGGTCACTCCTGGAAACGCGGGCCTTCGGAAAGGCGTTCGATCTCACCTCCCGGCTCGCACGAAGCCATCCGCAGGATCCCACCATCCTCATGCTTCATGCACGCGCCTCGCGTGCCTCAAAAGATTTCACGACCGAGACAGCCACCTTGGAGCAACTCCTTCATCTGGCCCGCAACGACCCCGCCTCCACGAGCCGAATCCACCTTTTCCTCGGTCAATCGTGGGCTCAGCGCGGCTTTCCCGACCAGGCGATGGCCCACTACAAACTTGCTTTGGACGGCGACCTGAACCCGGCGGAGACCCGGGATATCCGCGAGGCGATGAAAACGATCGAGGAAAAGCGGCTGAAAACCGGACTATGAAGCTTTAAAATAGCGCGATCGCGATATGAAAAGGTTCTAGAGGAGGTGTCTCACTTCCAATCCAGCGCATGCAGTCGCGCGGCGGCTTCCAGCGCATTCGCCCGGCTGTTGAACGCCGAAATACGGAAATAGCCTTCCCCGGCAGGTCCGAACCCGCTGCCCGGAGTGACAACCACATTGGCCTCTCCAAGAACCTTGTCGAAGATCTCCCAGCTTGACATGCCCTGCGGTCCGCGGACCCAGATGTAAGGGGCATTGGTGCCACCGTAAACCGCCAGCCCGCAACTCCGGGCCGCTTCGAGCAAAATGGAAGCGTTCTCCATGTAATGCCCGATCAGGGACTGGACCTCCGCTTTCCCATCCGATGAGTAGAGGGCCTCTGCGGCGCGCTGGGTCACGTATCCGACCCCGTTGAACTTCGTGCTGAAACGGCGGTTCCAGAGCGGATGCAGGGGAGCCTTTTCTCCGGAGGATGTGGCGCAGGAAAGTTCCTTCGGCACGACGGTAAACGCGCACCTCACGCCGGTGAATCCGCCGTTTTTTGAAAAACTGCGGAATTCGATCGCACACTTTCCGGCGCCGGGAATCTCGTAAATCGAGTGGGGAATGGCGGGATCTTTGATGTAGGCCTCGTATGCGGCGTCGAAAAGAATCACCGCGTCGTTCGCGAGCGCATAATCGACCCATGCAGCAAGCTGTTCGCGGGTGGCAGTGGCTCCCGTCGGATTGTTCGGGTAGCAGAGGTAGATGAGATCTACCTTTTCTTCTGGCACCGCCGCCACAAACCCGTTCTCCGCATTACAGGGCAGATACACGAGCCCTTCGTAGAGTCCTGAGTCGTTCCCCTTGCCGGTGTGCCCGGCCATGACATTCGTGTCCACATAGACCGGATAAACCGGATCCATCACCGCGATCCGGTTGTCATGACCGAAGATGTCCAGAATGTTCCCGCAGTCGCACTTCGACCCGTCAGAGACAAAAATCTCGTCATCCGCGACTTCGATCCCCCGCGAGCGATATTCGTTTTCCGCGATGGCATGGCGCAGGAATTCATACCCCTGCTCGGGGCCGTAGCCGTGAAACGATTCGCGGGCGCCCATCTCATCCACCGCCCTGTGCATCGCTGCACGGACCGATGCGGGCAGCGGCTCGGTGACGTCGCCAATCCCGCAGCGGATCAGGCGCGCGGCACCGGCGGGGTTGGCATCGGCGAACGCTTTGACCCTGCGGTTGATCTCCGGGAAAAGGTAGCCGGCTTTAAGCTTGAGATAGTTGGAATTGAGTCGGGCCATGGGAAAAAGAAAACGCCCGGCACGATGGCACCGGGCGTTTCCTGAGTGAAGCCTTTTTAAGAGATCGCCTTGTCGTAGTTTTTCTGAGCGGCCGCCCAGGAGACGGTATTCCACCAGGCCTTGAGGTAATCCGCCCGGCGGTTCTGGTAGTTCAGATAATAGGAGTGCTCCCACACGTCGCATCCGATGATTGGGGTGCCCGGGCACTCGGCAACACCCTTCATGAGCGGGTTGTCCTGGTTGGGAGTCGAGCAGATGCAGAGCGATTTGTCGGCCTTCACGCAGAGCCAGACCCAGCCGCTGCCGAAACGTCCGAGGCCGGCGGCTTCAAATTTTGCCTGAAAATCCGCGAAGCTGCCGAAGGATTTTTCGATGGCTGCGACGAGCGACCCAGCCGGAGCCCCCCCGGCGTCCGGCCCCATGAGTGTCCAGAAAAAGCTGTGATTCCAGTGTCCGCCGCCGTTGTTGCGGACAGCCCCCCGGATGGCCTCCGGGACAGACGACAGATCTCCGATGAGGGAATCAAGCGTCTTCGCCGCGAGTTCGGGCGCACTCTCCAGTGCCTTGTTGAGGTTCGCCACGTAGGTCGCATGATGTTTGTCGTGATGGATCTCCATCGTGCGGGCGTCGATGTTCGGTTCAAGTGCCGTGGCGGCGTAGGGAAGTGCGGGTAATTCGAATGGCATAAGTTATTGTGGTTTGCTATCGGCAAGCTAGTTCGCTCCGGACTGCTTTCAAGTGCGATATTGGAGAAATTTAAAACTTTCCTCGCGATCGCCGCCGGTGGTGTTCCAAAGCAGGTTGAGATTTCCGTGAATCCCATGCAGACTCACGTGGCATGACAAAGGGCTTTCTGGACAAACTGATCGAGCGGGTCCGCCTGGTCCAACCCGGCGAGGTCCAGAATTACCTCGTCGAGATCGCCCGGGAGAAAGGATTTTTGGAGACGATCTTCAACACGATCCTTGAAGGGGTCATTGTCACCGATCCGAAGGGGCGCATCATATACCTCAACCGCGCGGCCTGCGGATTCTTCGGCATCGAAGCGGACAAAAACATCGGGCGTCCACTGGGAGAAGTTGTCCGCGGACTGGATTGGGACGCGCTGAATGGTCCGGGAGGCGAAACAGTCAACCGCGACCTCGAGGTTTTTTATCCCGAGAACCGTTTTCTGAATTTTTATGTCGTCCCACTGATGAGCGATGGGTCCGATGGCGGGAAGCCCGAGATCGCGGGAGGGGCCATCATCCTGCGCGACATCACGCAGAGCCGCCGCGCCACGCAGGAGACGATCGAAAGCGAAAGGTTCTCCGCGCTGACGCTCCTTGCGGCCGGGGTCGCCCACGAGATCGGAAACCCTCTCAACTCACTCGACATCCACCTGCAG
>Ga0163199_1000702_pt1 | contig 21066 bp, 21 predicted proteins | sample PL_2010_150m_FD_113537 | JGI IMG/M metagenome (GOLD analysis project Ga0163199, IMG submission 113537) | Freshwater microbial communities from Powell Lake, British Columbia, Canada to study Microbial Dark Matter (Phase II) - PL_2010_150m | ecosystem: Environmental > Aquatic > Freshwater > Lake ...
AACAAAAAAAGCCAACGTGAGTTGGCTTTTCTGTTTTTATTTTATTGGATAATAATTTTACATACCTAGAATTACCAAACAACTCTTTGCCGCATCTACCAAAGGTGAAAAGTAAATTCCAAAAATTAAAATTGCTGCAACTAATACTGAAACAAGAATTGTATTTGGAAGCGATGTGATAATAGCTTGAGTTTCCTTTTCAGGTTTGGTTAAGAACATATGTTTAAGAACGCGGATATAATAATAAAGGGAAACAACCGAATTCAATAAAGCTATTACTGCAACGGCAATCATTTTTGCATCTACAAGCGCAATGAACAAATATAATTTACCGATAAATCCGGCAGTTGGCGGAAGTCCGGTTAACGAAACTAAAAATATTGCAAGCGATACACCAAGGAAAGGTGATGTAATTCCAAGACCATTATAATCATGAATATCTTCCGATCCGATCTTGTTTGCTATCAACATCACAACTAAAAATGCACCGAGGTTCATTATCAAATAAACAGAGAAGTAAATTAAGACTGCGAGCAGTCCTTGATTCGATAGAACTACTAAACCGAGAAGCAGATATCCCGCATGAGCGATGGAAGAGTAGGCGAGCATTCTCTTCATATTGTTTTGCCATAGAGCAGAGAAGTTACCAAGAGTCATTGAAAGGATTGAAATTGCAATGAGTAAAGTTTTCCAATCAAAGACATTGATCAATTGCCACATACCGTTTGCATCAGCATAAGAAACAAAAGTTGTTCTTATAAATCTTATAAGAAGAGCAAATCCTGCGGCTTTACTTGCAACAGATAAAAATGCAGTAATTGTTATCGGGGCACCTTCATAAACATCGGGTGTCCAAAAGTGAAATGGTGCAGAAGAAATTTTATATCCAATGCCAGCAAAAATTAAGAGACAGGCAAATGCGAGTGTAAAAAGATTGATATGCGGATTTTGGATGAGCGAATTAATTATATAAAGATTTGTACTGCCGGTTAATCCATAAATTAAAGAAATACCGAAAAGCATCAACCCGGATGATATTGCACCGTATAATAAATATTTCAATGCGGCTTCGCTGTTTCTCTCTCTTAATTTTGTAAATCCGGAAAGCACATAAGATGAGAGCGACATTAATTCCATTGAAAGATAGATCAAGATAAGATCGGAAGCAGAAATCATGAAGAACATTCCCAAAACCATTCCGAAGATTAAAGCATAATATTCACCTATTCTATCTTTGATCTTAATAATTTCTTCGGAACCGAAAGAGAAGAAAATAATAAAAACAGTTGCTACGACCACGATCATTTTAAAGAAAACACCGAACGGATCAACTGCAACCATGCCGTATGTATATAATGCAGGTTGGAATGCAAATCCTTTTTCTCCGAACTGATTTAATACAAAGTAACCTGTGATTAAAATACCGGCGAGAGCTACGTAAGGGATAAATTTTTTGTCTTTATGAAAAATCAGATCAGTAAGAACCAGCACAAGCAAAACAATAGCGAGAACAATTTCCGGTACTATTAAACTAAGTGAGTGATATAGATTTGTATTTGCCATCATTAAAATAAAATTCCGCTATTGGTGAATTAATAGCTCCGTCTTAAAAGACGGAGCTATTAAAAAATATTAAAGAGCATTCGTTACAAAATTTACAAGAGAATTTACAGATGAATTCATTATGTCTAGCATTCCCGAAGGATAAACTCCTAAGAAAATAATAATTATTGTAAGTGGAATGAACATTGCATATTCGCGTTTATCAAGATCTTTAAGTGTTGCCCACTTTTCATTAAGTGGTCCGAAGAAAATTCTTTGAAGAGTCCACAACATGTAGCCGGCACCAAGAAGAATTCCAAGAGTAGAAATTATTGTAAGAACTCTTATTGCACTAACACCAAATGCACCAATGAATACAAGCACTTCAGAAACGAATCCGCTCATGCTTGGTAAACCGATTGCAGCAAAGAATGCAACTGTAACGAATCCAGTGTAGATCGGCATTTGAGAAGCAAGTCCTCCGAAATCATTTAATCCTCTTGTATGAGCGCGATCGTAAACAACTCCGACAATCAAGAAGAGCATTGCAGTAATTGTTCCGTGATTGAACATTTGGAATATTGCACCGTTAAGTCCAATAGTTGTAAGCGATGCCATTCCAAGTAGAACGTAACCCATGTGAGAAATAGATGAGTATGCAATTAATTTTTTAAAATCTTTTTGTGCAAGTGCAACAAGTGCGCCGTAAACAATATTGATCATTCCGAAGAGAGCAATGTACCACATCAACTGACGTGTGATATCAGGAAAGATTGGATAGCTGACTCGCAAAATTCCGTATGTACCCATTTTCAAAAGAACGCCGGCAAGAATAACAGAGATTGGAGTTGGTGCTTCAACGTGTGCATCAGGTAACCATGTATGGAAAGGGAACATTGGAATCTTAATTGCAAAGCCGGCAAACAATGCGATGTATGCAATCAATCTTAAGTTATTGGGATTCAATGCTGATAGAATTCCATCTGCCGAATAATTAGCCGGATTCATTAAAGCAAGTAAACTGAATGTATGAACTCTACTTCCATTTGCCATTAATTCTGTAGCGCTGAAATATAGACCGATCATAACTAAAAGAATAAAAACACTTCCGAACAATGTATAAATGAAAAACTTTATAGCTGCATATTCTTTTCTTGGTCCGCCCCAAATACCGATTAAGAAATACATCGGCAGCAACATCAATTCCCAGAAAATGTAGAATAGAAAGAAATCGAGAGAGACAAAAACACCCATCATACCGGCATCAAGAAGAAGGAAGAGTGCAAAATATCCTTTAACGGATTTTTCAATTGTCCAGGATGAAATAGCAGCGATAAATGAAATGAGCGCAGTTAAGAGAACCATCGGCATACTTAATCCATCAATTCCCAAGAAGTAATCTACCTTAACATTACCGATCCATGAGATTCCGCTGATATTGATCCATCTAAATTTTTCTATGAATTGAAATGACTTTTCTTCATAAATACCTCCGCTTGCGTAATTATAGTTTGCAAGAAGAATTACTGCCAATATAACTTGTAGTGCAGTAATACCAAGCGTCAAGTATTTAATTGATTTGGGTTGTTCTTTTTTCATGAATAAGATTAAGAACATTCCCAGTACAGGGAGAAAAGTAATTAACGAAAGTATCGGAAATCCAATCATAACTGCTAACCTATGTTTATTTTAGCTTTTAGCTATTTAATTTTGATAGTTGTCATTCTGAGGAGTGAAACGACGAAGAATCTCTAAAACAAATTAATTATTAGATCCTTCGCTCCGCTCAGGATGACGTAAAACGTTAAAACGGTTTAAAGAACATCAACAAAATAATTATTGCAAAAATTACAAAGACAATGTACGTCTGAACTTTTCCTGTTTGTAATCTTCTGAAAGACAATCCTACAAAACCGCTGAAGAAAGCTGTAAAGTTTACAAAACCATCAACAACAAATGTATCGAACCATCCGCTCATTCTAGAAACAAATCTTATTACAGTAGCAGATCCATTTACAATTCCGTCAACAACTTTGTTATCAAACCATGCAAGGATTGAACTGAAACTTAATGTACCTGCAATAGCTGTCATATCATAAAGTTCATCAAGGAACCATTTGTTCAAAGAGAAATTGTAGAGAGGTTTGATCTTCTCTGCAAGTTTATCAGCATTAAGTTTTTCCCATTGATAGAACATGAATGCAAATAAAATTCCTAATCCAGCTACAGCAAGAGACAAAAACATAGCAGGGTAATGTGCCCAATGCATAGTTTCTGTATATTCAACGGAATGAGTTACTTCTCCGTGAATTTCTGCTTTTGCTTCTTCAGTGCTTGGTTTCATAAAGTCGAAACGTGTTTCATTCGGTACAACTTGTGCAGGAGTTTTAATCCAATTCTTTATTACCCAACCGTCTGCAGCACCAATTGGATTCGGTGTGTACCAAATAAAAATTGAAAGTGCCGCGAGAACAACAAGCGGAGCCGCCATAACAAATGGTGATTCATGCGCATGATCGAACTTGTGCTGATCTCTTGGCTCGCCGTGGAATGTTAGAATAACAAGACGGAACATGTAGAATGCTGTTAATCCAGCAACAGTAAATCCGATGAATGGAATGAACCAATGCCCGGTAAGTTTACCGAATGCAAGAGTGCCTGCAAGGATTCCATCTTTACTTAAGAAACCCGAGAAAAGTGGAATTCCAGAAATAGCCAAAGTAGAAATTAAAAATGTGTAATAGGTAACCGGCATTTTCCTTTTCAATCCGCCCATGTTACGTATATCTTGTTCGTGATGCATTGAATGAATTACAGATCCGGAACCTAAAAATAAACATGCTTTGAAAAATGCGTGAGTAACAAGATGGAAGAATGCAAATGCGTAAGCACCCACTCCAAGAGCCATAACCATATAACCTAACTGGGAAACCGTAGAGTAAGCTAAAACTTTTTTAATATCATTTTGTGTGAGAGCAATTGTTGCAGCTACGAGTGATGTAAATGCACCTACTACTGCAATGACTAACATTGCATCGGCAGTGAGCATAACAAAAATTCTAACAACAAGATAAACACCAGCAGCAACCATTGTAGCGGCATGAATTAATGCACTTACCGGAGTTGGACCTTCCATAGCGTCGGGTAACCAAACATGAAGAGGGAACTGAGCAGATTTACCAACGGCTCCCATAAAAATCAAAATACCGGCGGCGGTTAACCATGCATTACTTCCAAAAGGAATATTGCCTGCTGCGATCTGTTGATATATAACATCGAACGTAAATGTTTTGTATTGAGTAAAAAGAATAAGTATACCGACAAACATTCCGATATCGCCGATACGGTTTACAATAAATGCTTTCTTAGCAGCATCGGAAGCGGATTTTTTCTCGAACCAAAAACCAATTAATAAGTATGATGAAAGACCAACTAATTCCCAGAAGATGTACATCATTAATAAATTATGTGTAAGAACTATTCCAAGCATCGAGAAAGTAAAAATTCCGAGATAAGCAAAGTAACGTGTGTAAAGTTTATCGCCGCGCATGTATTCAATAGAGAAAACGTGAACAAGAAAACTGATAAGATTTACTACGAAGAGCATCAGTACTGTTATGTTGTCAATCTTGAACCCGAGTTCTATATTAATTGCACCAGGTGATGGAGCGTTGCCCATTGTTATCCAAGTGAATGCAGCAACTATATCTTTTGTATTGTAAAACGAAAGTTTTGCATAAGCAACAATTATTGATAGAAGTAATGCGATCCCAAGAATCGCAACTTCGAACAGATATAATTTTGGAATTCTTTTACCAAAAAAAACAACAGTAGTAAATCCAAGTAAAGGAAGAAAAAGAATAACAATGGAAATATTGATCAGTAAACTTTCGCTCATAACCTATTCTTTTAAATGATCTATTTCGTCAACATTAACGTTTGAAAAAGTTTTATATATATTTAATACTATAGCAAGTGCTATCGCTGCCTCTGCTGCTGCAAGGACAATTACGAACAGAGCAATAACTTGTCCGCCTAAACCAAAATTACCATACTTAGAAAAAGCTATGAAATTGATATTAGCGGAATTAAGTACAAGTTCTATTCCCATTAAAACCATCACAGCATTTTTTCGGGTTACTATTCCATAAATGCCGAGAGAGAACAAAATTGCACTGACAATCAAAAAATGTGTTAAACCAACATGTAACAATTTACTCCTCCTATTTAACTCTGATCCCGATTTTTCGGGAGGAGAATCTCAACTACGTGAAGGATAGAGACTCTTCACTTCGTTCAGAGTGACAAAAATCTATTCTTCATCTCTTCTTGCGATAGATGCCGCACCAATCAATGCGACAAGTAATAAAATTCCTAACAGTTCAAAAATCAAAACGTAATCTGTCAATAATAGATGACCGATATCTTTAGTTGTAGTTAATGGTATTACTGACGGTTCGGATTTCCATTCAGTCCAAACCATAACTGCAACAACGGCGCCCATAAAAATTCCGGTTGCGATTGCTGCGGGTAACATATGAACGGTTCCTGTACGAATCTCAACATTAGTAATTTTATTAGTAAGCATCACACCGAACAATAACAAAATTAATATACCACCGACGTAAATTAGTATTTGAGAGATTGCAATAAAATCTGCACCAAGTAAAACATAAATTCCGGCAACTCCAAAAAAAGTAAACAGTAAATAAAAAGCAGAATGTACGATATTTCTTGTTGTAACTACAAATAATGCAGACAATAAAGTAATGGCGGCGAATATGTAAAAGATGATATCGTAAAAATTCATTGAATCAATTCTCTAAAATATTTACTCAGATTTATTTTCAGTTTGAGCCGGTGTTTCCGGTTTTAATTTTGCAGCTGCAGCAGCTTTTTCAGCTTGAAACTTCTCATAATTTAATTTTTTCTGTACGGCTTCTTCATCGGTTAATGTTGCAAACTTGTAAAGAAAATTACTCCTTTCATATTCAGCAAATTCATAAACGTCCGTCATGTAAATGCATTCGGTCGGACAAGGGAAAACACATAATTGGCAATAGCAGCATTTTGCAATATCAATATCAAATTTTGTAACCCAGAGAGCTTTCTTTTTTCCATTGGAAGTAATACCTAAATCTTCTCCAGGAATACTTTTTACGGTTTCAATTTCTATACAACTTACCGGACATGCACGTGAACATTGATCACATCCAATACAATCATCCATATTAACGTATAATCTATTTCGAACGCGTTCCGGCAATTTAACTTTTACATCAGGATATTGAATTGTCACAGCAGGAGTGAAAAGATGTTTAAATGTAACTTTCATTCCAACAAGAACTGTGAAAATCCCATCCCATGTATTTCTTAAATATTGTTTCATTTTCAGTAATCAGTCTTCAACTGTTTATAGTATAGAAATAATTCCAATGATTATTAAATTTATGAATGCGTAAGGGATTAAATATTTCCAGCAAACGGTCATAAGTTGATCAACACGTAATCGGGGAAGTGTCCAACGTAACCACATCTGTACAAATACTAATGTTAATCCTTTTGCTAAGAACCAGAATCCTTGTTCGAATGGAACGAGCCATTGAGCGCCAATCGTATTTCCTAAATAACCAAAAGGTGATTGATAACCACCGAAAAATAGAATTGAAATGATAGCAGAAACAGCAAACATATTTCCGTACTCAGCAAGCATGAACATTCCCCATTTCATTCCGCAATATTCCGTAAAATATCCGGCAACTAATTCTGATTCAGCTTCCGGAATATCGAATGGTACTCTATTTACTTCTGCAAGTGTGCTAATAAATATTATCAAAGCACCAACAAACATAAAAGGTATCAATAAAAATTTTGATAGACTGAAAATCGCTCCGCCGAAAATATTCCAATTCCAAAAAGAAGAAGTCTGCATTTGACTTATTTTATCTAAGCTTAATGTTCCGGTAAGCATAACCATTGAAAGTACAATCAGAGCAGTTGGAATTTCATAACTAATAATTTGAGCAGCTGCACGCATTGCACCAAGTAAAGAATATTTATTATTTGCCGACCATCCGGCCATTAATATTCCTGCAACAACTAAACTGGAAATTGCAAGAACGTAAAAAAGTCCTATTTCAACTTCACTACCGAGTAGTTTACTAGAGAAGGGAATAACTGCATATACAGCAAAACTTCCGGTGAAGACAAGAACAGGAGCGATATTATAAAGAGTTTTGTCTGCATCCGTTGCAATAATATCTTCTTTCTGTAACATCTTCATTAAATCAGCAACGGTCTGAAGCCATCCATGCCAACCGGTGCGCATTGGACCTAACCTATCTTGCATATGTGCTGAGACTTTTCTTTCCAACCAAATACCAAATAGTGCGAAGACAAGAATTATGGTTAGCGGAACCACTGCAACAAGTAATCCTGCAATTATTTCATTACCAATCAAGTTGTAAAGGAATTGATACATTATCTGTCTATCTCTCCTAAAACAATATCTAAACTTCCAAGAATTGCAATTACATCTGCAACTAAATGACCCTTACACAATTCTCCCATGAGTTCAAGATTTACGAATGATGGTGCGCGAACCTTTACCCTAAATGGATTTAGGTTACCATCGCTAATTATAAAATATCCTAACTCGCCGCGCGGATTTTCTACGCGGGAATAAATTGTTCCCTTAGGTGGTTTAATTCTTTTAGGAATTGCAGAATGAACATCTCCTTCAGGGATATTATCAATAGCTTGTTCGATAATTCGTAAACTTTGTTCCATCTCTAGAACTCGAACATAATAACGATCCCAGCAATCACCAACAGTTCCAACTAAGCCTTTGCCTGTTGGAATCTCAAAATCAAAACGATTATAAATTGAATAAGGATCTTCTCTACGAACATCAAACGCTAAACCGCTGCCGCGCAATACTGGACCACTTGCACCAAAATTAATTGCTGTATCAAGGGGAAGAATACCAACATTTGCAGTTCTTTCAATAAAAATTTTATTGAATGTTAGAAGATTATTCAACTCAACTATTGTAGGACGGAAATGATTAATGAATTCTTTCGTTTTTCTTACAAAGTCAGGATGTATATCATGTGAAAGCCCACCAATCCACATATAATTATATAGCATTCTCGCACCGCAAGTCATTTCGAAGAGACTAAGTATATATTCGCGATCACGGAAAAGATAGAGGAAGGGTGTTAGAGCGCCAATGTCTGCACCATTTGTTGCAATCGCAACCAAATGAGATGCTATTCTTTGCAGTTCAGCCATAATAACACGAATATATTCTACACGTTCGGGAATTTGAATACCCAACAATTTTTCTACAGCGATAACATACCCAAAATTATTTCCCATAGCTGCTAAATAGTCTAACCTATCAGTGTAAGGAATTACTTGCGGATAAGTCATCGCTTCAGCATGTTTTTCGAAACATCTATGTAAATAACCAATATGTGGTTTAACGCTTAATATTAATTCACCTTCAATCTCAAGCTCAAGTCTTAACACACCATGCGTTGAAGGATGCTGCGGACCCATATTAAGAACCATTGTTTCTGTCTTTAGAGCCATATCAGTAAGGAACCTTCATTCCTTTATAAAATTCCGGGTTCTTATAATCCTTTCGTAGTGGATAACCAGCTTCCCAATCGTAAGGCATTAATATTCTTCTTAAGTCAGGATGATTTAGAAATATGATCCCGAACATATCAAATGCTTCACGTTCGTGCCAATCAGAAGTTCTCCAAACATTATAAACAGATTCCACTTTAGGATTTTGTCTTGGTGTAGAAATTTTTAAAGTAATTTTATGTTTCCAACTTGTTGAATGTAAATGATAGTAAACACTTAAAGTACCACCACTTATCATATCTATTCCATCTTCATCTTTGACCTTAATTCCATTAGCATCATCAACTCCGGAAAGAACCATTAAACTATCAAAATTAAGTTCATCATTATCTCGCAAGAATGCTCCAACATTATGTACCTGCATAGAATCAACTGATATAATAGGTTCTGTAGGAGTTTCTTTATCTAAACCTAAAATTACTTCACAGAACTCAGTCTTGAGTAATTCAAAAATTTCTTCTGTTTTCTTCATGCCGTTTTCTTTCTTAAAGATTCATTACGTATCTTTTCTTGTAATTTGAGCAATCCTTCTAATAATGCTTCAGGCCTAGGAGGACAACCGGGGACATAAACATCAACCGGGATCACGCGATCAATTCCTTTTAAGACATGATAACCGTGTTCCCAATAAGGACCACCACAGTTAGCGCAGCTCCCCATAGAAATTATATATTTTGGATCGGGCATTTGTTCGTATAATCTTTTTATTCGGGTAGCCATTTTTAATGTAACTGTACCCGAAATTATTATTGCGTCTGCTTGTCTTGGAGTATTTCTTGGAATAACACCGAAACGATCAAAATCATAATGGGAAGCTGAGGTAGCCATCATTTCAATTGCACAACATGCAAGACCGAAACCTAGTTGCCAAATTGAAGAAAGTCTTGCCCAGTTCATTAAATCATCAACTTTTGCGATGACGATATTGCCGTCAGAAAACTCTTTATCTAATAAACCCATAATATTCTCTTTTCGAAATTAGGACTTAGGTTTTAATATTGCATCTAACTGTGGTGGTTCTGGATACGGACGAGCCCATTCCAAATCGCCTTTTCTCCATTCATAAGCCATACCTAGACCTAATACTAAAAGAAATATTAGTCCGACAAGAAAACCATAAACACCATATTCTTTATAAATAAGTGCCCAAGGAAAAAGTAGAACAACTTCTACATCGAAGATGAGGAAAATTAGAGCAACAACATAAAAGCGAATGTTAAATTTTATCCATGGTGAACCTTGTGGGTTTTCACCGCATTCATAAGTTAAATATTTTTCGCGGGTAGGTCTATTTGGGCTTAAAAGTTTTGAAATAATGAATACTGCAACCACAAAAACGATTGCAAGCATAATAAAAATCAGAATTTTTCCGAATTCAGTAAGCATCAAGTTTCAAAAAATGTTGCGTGCAAAATAGAACATTCAAGTATTTTTGTCAAGAAACTGTAAAAAGATTTCATTCACTGTGTATAAATTATTTTTATGATTTTTTTTTATTAAATTTACATCAGTTACATAAGAGAAATATTATAATGAGTAAACAGAAAATTATTATTACTATACTTATTCTGTGTGGAATTAGTCTTTACGCACAATCGCCCGGGCAAAAATGGGAAAGTGTTTTCGAATCTAAAGATCAAATAGTATATGTGGATACTTCCAGCATAAAGCAGTTCGAAAATCAGATATCGGTCTTAAGCATCACTTCATATAAACAACCGCAATTAATTGAATCCTTAAATAAGGAAGCAAAAAGTGTAAAATCGCAAATACTTTTTAATGCGGCTTCTAAAAAGTACACTGTTATAGGAACACTTTATTACGATAAGGATCTAAAAATACTTGGTGAAACATCTTTACCTGGGTTTGCTTCCGGCAGCGAAAATTTTTCGATTTCCTTGGAAGGGAATGAAACTATGACAGCAGTGTTCAACAAATCAGTTGAATACTTAAAAAGTGGTGTTGCAGTAATTGAACAAAAAGATTTTTCTAAAAACAGTGATAAGAATAAAGAACGATCAATTCCTGATTCTCAAAAAAATAAATTGTCTGGAAAGCAGTTAAATAAAACGACAAAAGATTCTGTAAAGGCAAAAGATCGAGTGGCTCTTTTTCTTAGTAAAAAAGATTCTGTCCAAAAATCTACACAGATCAACATCAAGCCTTACGTTGAGAAGACAAAATCCGGCAATAATTTGAAAGCTCCTGTAACAGTTAAAAAAAATGAAACAGTCTCTAAACAGAAAAATGAAAGTGAAACAAATCCCATAAGCACAATCTTTACAGATGGTACAAAATATTCCTTCCAAGTTTCATCATGGAAAAATAAATCAAAAGCCGAAAGCGAAGTAGCAAGATTAAAATCCGAAGGTCACAATGCTTTTATCACGGAAGGGTATATCAAAGGTGCTACATGGTACCGTGTTCGAATCGGATATTTTAATTCCCTCCAAGAAACTGAAGAGTACATGAAAAAAATAAAATAATTTTTGAAAGGTATTACTCTTCTCTCCATCTATACTATTGGTCCAAATAAAAAGAAAGGTTTATTATGATGAAGAATATATCTCTTTTAGTGTTGTTTATTTTTACAACTAGAACTATTGGTTTTGCACAGCAAAATATAAAAACAAATAATTTGAAAGGGAAAGAAATGAATGTTAAAGTTCAAAAGACAGATAAGGAATGGAAAGAATCCTTAACTCCTGAACAGTATCAAGTATTGAGAGAGAAAGGAACTGAAAAACCATTTACAGGTAAATACTGGAACTCTGATGAAAAAGGGATATACAATTGTGCTGCATGCGGACAAGTTTTATTTGATTCGGATACAAAATTTGATGCCGGCTGCGGATGGCCAAGTTTTTCTGATGTTGTAAATAATAAGAATGTAATTCTAAAAGATGATTATAGTTTAGGTATGCATAGAATTGAAGTTATGTGCAGTAATTGCGGCGGACATTTAGGACACGTATTTGATGATGGTCCTAAACCAACCGGCCAACGTTTTTGTATCAATTCTGCTTCAATTGAATTTGAGAAAAAGAAAAATGATGTGCACTAATAAATGTAATATCTCAATAATTATTCTCTTCTAAATTGAAATATAAAAAACGAGTGAATATGAAAAAATATTTGTTTGCTTTGATTTGCCTGATTTTTGTTTACACAAATAATGCTCAGATAAAAAATCCTAATCTTAATTCCATGATTGCAACAGAATATGCATTTGTATCTTCTGCTGCTGAAATCGGAACTAGAGATGCATTCCTAAAATTTATTGCAGATGACGGAATTATCTTTAGACCTAATGCAGTTAACGGAAAGACGTATCTAAGTAATGCACCAAAAAGACCGGGCTTACTTGGCTGGTATCCAACTTATGCGGGGATTTCTCATGATGGTGATATGGGCTTTACAACCGGTCCGGCAGATTTTAAAAAAGATAAAGACAGTTCGGCAATTTGGTTTGGTAATTTTTCTACTGTTTGGCAAAGACAATCGAATGGCGAATTTAAATTTGTAATTGATATGGGGATCGGTAATAATAAACCGACGGAACAATATGTCCCGCTTAAATATGAAATGACTAGTCCGAATCCATCTGCGCTAAGAAAGGGAATGAAAAGAATAAAAGCCGATCAACTTTTGAATTATGATAAAGAATTCACAATGATAATTTCTAAAATGGGTGTTGCATCAACATATAAGAAATTTATTAATGAAGAATCACGATTACTTCGAGATGAACTTTATCCAATAGTTGGAACATCTGCGATTGCGGATTATTTTACAAAAAATAGCGGGACTTATCTATTTAATCCTATTGGAGGAAAAATTTCTTCCTCGAAAGATATTGGGTTCACTTATGGCGAGTTAAAAATTACTAACTCCGATGAAAATAAAAACGGAACTTATAATTATATGCACATATGGAAGAAAGAAGGGAAGCGATGGATAATAATTATTGATGTTGCAAATAAACTGGAAACGAAATAACAACTAACTCTTTACGTTGTTAAGATTGATTCGCGAAACTTTTATTATACTGAAGATTAACACTGCTACACCAATCCATTGAACCGGATTCAAAATATTACGATGAATAAAATATTCAAGTACAACCGCTGTTAGAGGAAATGCCAATTCGCAAATTGTTGCAACTGATGCTGTGATTTCTTTTAGTCCGTAGTAATATAAAAATATTGCAGCTCCGCCCGTCGTAAATGCAATTATCAAAAAGATCATCCATTGATAACTCGATACACTTGAAATTGTTTTTAGATCACCCATCAAAGTAGCAATTACTATCATGATTGCAGCAGATAATAAAAATCTTAAATAAGTACCCATTTCAAAACCAACATCTCTTAATGCTCTTTTACTAAAAACTGTTGATGAACTAAAACTTATTGCGGCAATCAATGAAAAACCTGCCGCAACAAATGTCTTATCTCCGGTTAAAAAATTCGGGAGTGAAAAACCGAATGTCATAAAATATGCACCTGTTACAGCAAGAAATGCCCAGAAGAAAAATATTTTTGGAAGTTTTTCCTTCAATAAAATTCCGGCAAGCGACAATGCAAATACCGGTTGAAGTTTTTGAATTAGTATAACGATAGAAAGATTTACAAAATTGACATAGAAGAGAGCTTTTGTAATTGCCATTGTTCCGATAGCTCCGCCGAAAAGTGCAACTCCGAAGAAAGCAAGCCAATCTTTTTTAGAAAGAATTTTTATTTTGGAATATTGCCTTATAAATATTGGCGATAATATTAGAGCAACAATCGCGCTTTCTATGAATACAACGAGCGGTACTGGTAAACTATAAAGTGCAGGGCGTAAAACAATTCCGTCGAATCCCCAAAGAGCTGCGGCGATAATAACAAATAGAGGTGCGAGCCTTCTCATTCATCCTTCTTTCTATTAATTAGATTATAAAGTGTGGACAAAAATAAATATTATTTCACTATTAAATAGGATTTAGCCGGTCTAATCCAAAAATATTTTTTTACTTTTAACATTAAATCTGAAAAGCAATGTTATACCTAATGAAGCTAATCCTAAAAGTAAACCGACCCAAATTCCAGCCGCACCGAATTTGAAAACAAAACCAAGAAGATAAGATATTGGTATTGCAACGACCCAATAAGATAATATTGATATCAATAATGGGATTTTTACATCAGTCAATCCTCTTAGAATTCCAATTCCAGTAGCTTGTAATCCGTCAAAGAGCTGAAATAATCCGGCTATAATTAAAAGTACACTTGCAACTTCGATTACTTCCGGGTTACTATTATAAAATGTTGGAAGAATATTCCTAAATAGAAAAAAGATAGTAGCAAATGTTAACATCACGGCTGAAGCCAAACCCAACGCACTGAATCCAGCCAAACGAATTTGACTTATGTTTTTTTTCCCAACTGCATCACCGACACGAATGGTACCCGCAGATGCGATACCCAAAATAATCATATAAGTTGCCGAAGCTAAACTAATTGCTATCTGATGAGCGGCAAGTTGTTTTGCACCAATCCATCCAATCATTATTGCACCGAATGAAAAAGCTCCTACTTCCAACAAGTATTGAAAACCACTTGGCAATCCAATGCTGATTAATTTTCGTATTAGATTTTTATCTACAGGTTTAATTTTGAATTTTGGTTCATAAATTTTTACTCGTACATATTTTAATGTGAAAACCATAAGCACAGCAGCCATAACCCAACGCGTTGTTGTTGTTGCAATGCCTGCACCGGAAAGACCTAATGCAGGAAAACCAAAATTACCGTAGATAAAAATCCAGTTTAGAAATGCATTTAATAAATTTGCAGCTATTGCAATTATCATCGGTGGATTTGGAATTGATAACCCTTCCAGGAATTGTCTGTAACACTGAAAAACCATAAATGGAATAACTGATAAAGTTAGAATTTGTAAATAAGGTATTGCTTCTCGAACCACTTCTTTTGGCTGATTCAAGTGTGGTATAAGAAATGATAATGAAAAAGTGCCCAACATTAATACTATTGAGAATATCACGTTGACCAGCAATGAATGATTTAGAATCTTTCCACAATCACTTTGATTGTTTGAACCTTTAGCAATTGCAATTAAGGGAGTTGAAGCATATGTCATTCCAATGCCAACAACTATAACAAGAAAAAATAATCCATTCACTAGTGACGCTGCGGCAAGAGAAGTATAACTGACTTTACCAACCATCAAACTGTCAACTACACCCATCATTACATGTCCCAATTGTCCTAAGGAAATTGGTAATGCAAGTTTGATAGTCTCTTTTATATGAGTTCTAAAATTCATCTTCTATGTTTTGTTAGATAAATAACTCTAAACGAAAATTAGTAAATTGTAGCCACAACTCATTATTAATATAGAAATGAAATTCTCAAAAATATTCGCATACGGTTTGCTTTCAATAATTATTGCTCTCTTTATTTCTAACATGCTTGATGTAAGATTTATTCAGGACGATGCTTACACTTCTTTGCGTTACGTAAAAAATATTTTGGATGGAAAGGGCTTAGTATTCAATGAAGGAGAGCGGGTAGAAGGTTATACAAATTTTTTATGGATTATGATTCTAAGCGGGATAGAATTTCTAAAACGAAATTTCCATCTTGCTTTTGATCTTGAAAATACCGCACAGTTATTGTCAATTATTTTTAGCATTTGTGTCTTAATCCTAACATATATCCTTTCTAAACTAATAAACCGGAAGAGTGAAAGTGAGTCTTCATTAGCAAGAATTATTTATGAATTAAAAAATCTTTTACCTGTTTCTCTATTAGCGTTTTCCACTCCCATGGTTTATTGGGGAGTAAGTGCAATGGAAACAACTCTTTTCGTTTCTCTCATTTTACTATCTATTATATTATATCTAAGTGGAAACGACGGCAAGCCAAACATTGCTTTTGTTATTGTCTCGGTTTTGAATTCACTTTTGCGTCCCGAAGGATTAATATTTTTTGTCCTGATAATATTTCATAAAATATTATTCAATTATATAGATGGAAGAGAAAGAGAAGGGGAAAAATCTTTATCAATAATATTTGATAAGATTACCCGTAAAGAAATTTTATTTTTCCTTGTTCCTTTGGCTACCTACATTATTTTCCGATGGGTTTATTACGGTTATCCTTTGCCCAATACATTTTACGCAAAAACAGAATTTACTCTTCAATTTCTACATCGCGGAATAAAATACTTCTATGATTTTGCACATTCGTATTTGTTATACGGATTTGTTTTAATTCTGCCGGTAGTTTTATTCAAAAATAAAATCACTATTAAAAATTTCACACTATTGTTTGGGTTGAATATTTCATGGACCGTTATTGTAATTTTAATAGGCGGAGATGTTCTTCCAATCCATCGTTTCTTTCTTCCTATTATGCCGACAATTATGATCCTATTTGCTAAAGCTGTTGTTGAAATTATCGAAAAAATCTTTTCACGAAAAAAAATAATTCTTCAACCGGTTCTCATATTTGTATTTGTTCTAATATCTCTGCTTGGTTATTTGAACTATAGCAAGCAAAAAAATGAAATTATGAATAAGCGATCTTATGAAGCGGGTTTAGTTAATAAAATGAAAATTTATGCGGAATGGGTAAAAGGAAAGAGCGATTATAAAGGAAGAAAAATTTCCGTAGCATTATCAACTATTGGTGCATTTTCATATTTCTCTGATGCAAAAATAATTGACCTTGTTGGACTAACAGACGAATATATAGCACATAACCCGAAAGAAGTTTATGGAATTAATGATGAACTTCCCGTTTTGTGGAAAGAAAGACATTATAATTCTGAATATGTTCTTTCGCAAAAACCGGATTATATAATTTTCCCCGCCGGAGCTAAACCAAGCGCATTTGCCGAATGTGCCGTCTTTGTCCAAAATGAATTTCAAAAAAATTATTATACTCAATTATTTTATTCTGAAGAATTGCATCAACTCTTACCTATATTCACACGAAGGGAATTCCCAGTTGAAACTGAAGTATGTAATGTTAAGTTTATGAAATATTATATAAACGGTTATAATGATTTATTGAATATGATCTCGATCGGGAATAAAAATAATTTGCAAATGATTTTACAAGATTGCGATTTTGTAATTCAATTTTGTCCGTCAAGAAAATCAGACGCACTTACAATAAAAGGATTGGCATTCTATCACGCAGGGCAAATACAGGTAGCAGAACAATATTTAACAAAAGCTGCCGGTCTCGACGAAACAAATTCAATTGCTCGCATCTACTTAAAAAATATTTATGTCAAACTCGGCAGAATAAATGAAGCCGGAAAACTTCTGGTTCAAATAAAAAGATATTCTCCTGATGCTTTGCCTTACTTGGAATAATTCTAAAGATTATGGAAACTTTTTTTGAAAAACGATTTTGTAAACAATGTAATTGTATATATTTTTTAATCAGATAAAAAAGAAAGGTTGCTACATGGAAAATATCGGCTTTGGGGAACTTCTTATAATCGTACTAATTCTTGTTTTGTTATTTGGCGGTAAGAAAATTCCGGAATTAGCAAAAGGAATTGGACAGGGTATTAGATCATTCAAAAAAGCATTAAGTGGAGAAGAAGAAGATAAATCCAAAAAAGAATAATTAAATGAACTTTAATTATTCGGGTTGATGGAATAATCTTCTCTTCTTATTTTTGCATCAAATTAAATAAACAATATTTGTTTATCATTTCTTAGTAATTTCATTTAGCATTATGGAGGAAAGAATGAGCGGGAGTCAAACTGCAAAAAAATATGAGTTCAAAGCGGAAGTAAAAAAGCTGCTTGATATCCTTGTCCACTCACTTTATACAAGCAGAGAAATATTTCTGCGGGAATTAATTTCAAATGCTTCAGATGCGTTAGATAAATTTCGTTTCGAATCTAACCGCGGCTCGGAAATATCCGATAAGGATTTACCGTTAGAAATTAAAATTGAATTCGATGAGAAGGATAAAACTCTTAAGGTTATTGATACCGGAATTGGAATGACTCGTGATGAATTGATTGCAAATATTGGGACAATTGCAAAATCCGGCACAGAAGAATTTGTAAAGATGATAGCCGAAACAAAAGCAGATGCAGGCAATATTATTGGAAAATTCGGAGTCGGTTTCTATTCCGTTTTTATGGTTGCAAAAGAAGTTGAAATAAAAACAAAATCTTTCCGCATTGATGAACCGGCTATCAAATGGAAGTCTGACGGATTAGGTGATTATGAACTTGAAGAACTTGAAGGTCAACATTTACGCGGGACAGAAATTGTTATTCATCTTAAAGATGATTCAGCCGAGTATGCACAAAAATGGCAGCTCGAAAACATTATTAAAAAACATTCCAATTTTATTTCCTATCCGATCTTACTCGGCTCTGAAAAGATAAACACTGTAACAGCACTTTGGCGGGAACCGAAAAGTTCGATCAAGAAAGAACAATATGATGAGTTCTATAAATTCCTTTCGTATGATAATGATCCGCCGATGGATATTATTCATAAATCGGTAGATGCACCAATTCAGTTCAATGTACTATTGTTTATTCCAAAAAAGAGCAGCGAGTTTTTCTGGTATGACCGCGAGAATTACGGATTAGATTTATATGTACGAAGAGTTTTAATTCAGCATAAGAATAAAGATCTCTTGCCGGAGTATATGAGTTTTGTTAAAGGTGTAGTTGATTCGGAAGATCTTCCGTTGAATATTTCTCGCGAAACGTTACAAGAAAATATCGTCTTCTCAAAGATTGCGTCAAGTGTAACTGCGGCTGTATTAAGTTATCTCTCTGATAAAACTAAAAATGATGCAACAGGCTATATTGAATTTTGGAAAGAGCACGGAAAAATTTTCAAACTGGGTTACCAGGATTTTACTAATCATGATAAATATATTGAACTATTGAGATTTAATTCTTCTACATGTAAAGATAATGATGAACTTATTTCTTTAGCAGATTATTCATCGCGGTTGAAGGACGGGCAGAAGGAAATTTATTACATAACCGGAGTAAATCGAGAAGCAATTGTTCTTGATCCTCACATGGAAATATTTAGAAGTAAAGGATTGGAAGTTCTATTTCTCTTCGATCCGGTAGATGAGTTTGTTATTCAAGCTATTCGTAAGTACAAAGAATATGATTTCAAATCTGCCGATCAAGTTGATTGGAAAAAATTAAGTGACTTAAAAAATATTGAAGAGAAGAAAAGTGAATTGGATGATTTGAATAAAGATGATGAGAAACATTTCTACAGTCTTCTTTCAAAAATGAAAAGTATTTTATCCGATAGAGTGGAAGATGTAGTAAAATCTAACAGATTGGTTGACAGCGCTTCTTGTATTGTATCAAGAGATGAAGGACTATCGGCTTCGATGCAGAAAATATTGAAAATGGCAAACAAAGAAATGGGTGAGCAGAAAAAAATATTTGAAGTTAATCCAAATCATAAATTAGTTCGTAACCTTCTAAAAATTTTCAAAGTTGATGCTAACGATGACTTTATTAGAAATACAACCGAACAACTTTTTGAATCTGCTCTGTTACAAGAGGGAAGTTTGGAAGATCCGCACAAACTTGTGAGAAGAATAAATCAATCATTAGAACAATCAAGTGAATGGTATGTTGAAGTGAAGAAAATAAAATAGATTATCATTCAGACTCGTAAAAAGTTAATTCTTGGGTAACGCAGATAAGTTTATTCGTTCATAAGAACCGCGTTTTTTATCTTCCGGATGAGGTTCAATACCAATTATTGTAATTTCATTTTTGCTAGGCCCATATACCCAAAATATTCTACCGGCAGCAGGAACATTGTTCTCCAAATAAGATTCCCAAACTTTCAAACCATAACGTTTGGTTAAAGACTGAATTTCGTGAGATGAGAGTGAAGGATGTTTTGGATTATTAGCAAGTAAGTTAAACGCTTTACCTAGTTTATCATGAAAGATAATTTCACCTTTGCTAAGTTTCTGCTTTTTTCTTCTTTCGCAGAGATCTTTCCAGAGATCAAGTACATCAGGTACACCGAGACGTATCTTAAAGTCCACAGACTATTCCTCACTATCCCAATCGAATTCATTTAATTTGATCGGATCGGAAACTTTGCCTTCTTTGAAATTCTTCATTGATGATTCAATAGTCTTAAATGTGTTTTTCGATACTGTATTTGGATCTATCATAATACGCGGGCTCAGCATTACATTCCCGTCACTGTAAACCTTAACATTGTAATGGTTGAATGCCGCTTCTCTGATCGTGATCCTTCGTTTAGTATCAAGACTGGTCGTGTATTGTTTAACTACTTTTGTCTTCATGGTTTCCTTCTGCTGTGGGAATTCCCACCAAACCTAAGAAGACAAGAGTACAATGTCAAGGTCATTATTCTTTTTAGATGCCCTCATTTATTTTGTGGTTCTTGAATAAACGATGAGTTAAATTCATAATCAAAAAAGGGTCTAGGTATGAGCAACGATACAACAAACGGTTTTAAAAGAGAACTCGGTTTATTCGATTCCACAATGATTGTTATCGGTTCAATGATCGGCTCCGGAATTTTTATTGTCAGTGCTGACATTTCCAGAACGGTCGGTTCGAGCGGAATTTTATTATTAGTTTGGTTGATCACGGGAATAATTACACTTATCGGTGCATTAAGCTACGGTGAACTTGCCGCTATGATGCCCAAAGCCGGTGGTCAATATATTTATCTCCGCGAAGCTTACAATCCGCTTGTTGGTTTTTTGTACGGTTGGACTTTATTTCTCGTAATTCAAACCGGAACTATTGCCGCTGTTGCTGTTGCATTCTCAAAATTCACTGCAGTAATTATT
>Ga0163199_1000703_pt1 | contig 21042 bp, 15 predicted proteins | sample PL_2010_150m_FD_113537 | JGI IMG/M metagenome (GOLD analysis project Ga0163199, IMG submission 113537) | Freshwater microbial communities from Powell Lake, British Columbia, Canada to study Microbial Dark Matter (Phase II) - PL_2010_150m | ecosystem: Environmental > Aquatic > Freshwater > Lake ...
CGGCGGCCCGGGCGTGATGGCCACCGACCACGCGGTCGATCTCGGCCTGACGCTGGCGACGCTGTCGGAAGACACTTTAGCGACGCTCAATCAAACCTTGCCGCCGACCTGGTCGCACGGCAATCCGGTGGACATCATCGGCGACGCCACCGCCGCACGCTACCGTGAGGCGGTCAGCGCCTGCCTGCGCGATCCCGGCGTGGACGGCGCGGTGGTGATCCTCACCCCGCAAGCAATGACCCGCCCGCAGGAAGTAGCGCAAGCCATGATCGACATCGCCGACCAGTTCAGCAAACCGCTGCTGACCTGCTGGATGGGCGACGTGCAGATCAGGGACAGCCGTGCGCTATTTTCGCAAGGAAAGATTCCCACCTTCCGCACCCCGGAAGCCGCGGTGGAATCGTTCTACTACATCTCCACCTATTCGCAGAACCAGCGCCTGTTGATGCAGACGCCCGGCCCTCTGTCGCATTACGACGAGCCGGACGCGGAAGGCGCACGGATGGTCATCGAAACCGTGCTCGCCGAGCGGCGCAAGGTGCTCTCGGAAATGGAATCGAAATCGCTGTTGGCCGCCTTCCGCATCCCGGTGGCCAGCACCATGGTGGCGCATTCCCCGGCCGAGGCGCTGCTGCTCGCGCAGCAACTGGGTTTTCCGGTGGCGATGAAGATCAACTCGCCGGACATCACCCACAAATCCGACTGCGGCGGGGTGCGCCTGAACCTGATGAACGCCCAGTCGGTACGGGCCGCCTATAACGACATCATCGCCGATGTCAAAAGCAATCGCCCCGGCGCGCGCATCGACGGCATCTCGATCCAGCCGATGGTGGTCAAACCCAATGGCCGCGAATTGATGGTCGGCGTCACCACCGACCCGGTATTCGGCCCGGTGATCAGTTTCGGCGCGGGCGGCACCACCGTGGAAGTCCTCGGCGACCGTGCCGTGGCGCTGCCGCCGCTGAACCGTTTCCTGGTCAAGAACCTGATCGCCGGCACCAAGATTTCCAAGATGCTCGGCAGCTTCCGCCACATGCCGCCGATCGACATGGATGCGCTGGAAAGCGTCTTGCTGCGCGTCTCGGAAATGGTCTGCGAACTGCCATGGCTGCGCGAAATGGACATCAACCCGCTGATCGTCGACGAACACGGCGCGCTGGCCGCCGATGCACGGGTGATGGTGGATTACCGCCCGCTCACCACCGACCGCTACACCCACATGGCGATCTACCCCTACCCGGCTTACCTGATGCAGCAATGGCAACTGCCGGACGGCACCGACATCACCATCCGCCCGATCCGCCCGGAAGACGCCGAGATCGAGCAGGAATTCGTGCGCACGCTGTCCGACGAGGCCAAGTATTTCCGTTTCATGGACACCATCCACGAACTGTCGCAAACCCAGTTGGTGCGTTTCACCCAGATCGACTACGACCGCGAGATGGCGCTGATCGCCGTCACCGAAAAGGACGGTCGCGAAGTGCAAATCGGCGTGGCGCGCTACGCCACCAACCCCGACGGCGAATCGTGCGAATTCGCGCTGGTGGTGGGCGACGAGTGGAACCACAAGGGCATCGGCCACAAACTGATGGCCGCGCTGATGGAAGCGGCACGCCACAAGGGCCTGAAGATCATGGAAGGCGAAGTACTCAGCAACAACCGCAACATGCTCAACCTGATCGCCCGTCTCGGCTTCACTGCCGCCACCAGCCCGGAAGACAACGCCATCAAGCTGGTGGTGAAGGCCCTGTAGTACAGTTCGCAGGGCCGGAGGAGCGGGGGAAAAGGTTATTTCGTAGGCGTTCCCAAGACGACCCGCGCAAGAAATTGTATTGACAATGTGTATGCGCGAATTTAAAGTGCCAATTGTATATTCATTGTGAGGACATCATCATGCGCGACATTGCCATCAACCTACGGGCACGCTCCGAGCAGCGTGATCTGATCGACCGGGCGGCCAGCACGCTCGGCAAAAACCGCTCTGATTTCATGCTCGAGGCGGCCTGCGAAAAAGCCCAGGCCATTGTCCTGGATCGCACCTTTTTCGCTCTGGATGGAGATACCTTTGCACGATTTACCGCCTTGCTGGACGCGCCGATCGAAGCCAATCCAGCCTTGGATCGTTTGCTGGAGCGGCGTCCGCTGTGGGAAAAATGAGTGCGTTGCAAGCACCGACCTTGCTTCGTCCCGAACACGACTTGAGTGCATTTGACTGTGGCGAACCGGTAATGAATGACTGGCTGAACCGTCGTGCCTTGGGCAATCAATCCTCGGGAGCATCGCGAACCTTCGTAGTGGCGGGTGAGGCTCAAGTCGTACGCGGTTACTACGCACTGTCAGCCGGGGCGGTAGACCACGCCGCCGCTGTCAGCGCCATTCGCCGCAACATGCCCGACCCCGTGCCGGTCATGGTGCTTGGCCGCTTGGCGGTCGACCGTAGCTACCACGGCAAGGGGCTTGGCGCTGATTTGCTCCAGGATGCGATATTGCGTACCGCCCGTCTGGCGCAAGAAATCGGTATTCGCGCACTGGTCGTGCATGCCTTGCATGATCAAGCCCGTGCATTCTACTTGCATCACGGGTTTAGCGAGTCCGCCATTGATCCACTGGTACTCATGCTGCGTATCCGTCTGGACACGTAATGAACACCCCCGCAGTACGCTCCGGCCCGCCTTGCCAGAAGAGCGTTGGCCTGCTCCAAGCTTCGAATGAACGCGCTGAAACATAGACTGTATGCCTGCCTGACGAAAAGATATTGCGTTACCCCCTATTCGGACTATTCTTCGAAAAACAACAATACTTGACAGGGGGATGAGTCGATGGCATCACAAACTGCCGTAATTGGCCGGTTTTTTGGCGTTCTGTCGCTGACCAGCCTACTTGCTCCCGCACCGCAAGCCACTCATGCCGTTGATGCCTTTCTCGCCGATTTCGTGGCCCTCATCCAGCGCAATCAGGAGGATAAGGCCGCATGAAACACCCTTTCATCCTCGGCCTGCGCGGTCGCCTGATCTTGCTGCTGCTGGCGGCGCTCGCCGTGCTGGTCAGCCTGATCGTATGGCACTCGCTCGGGGAACGTGACGAGCGGCTGCGCGTCGCATCGGCAGGTCTCCTGGACAACGTGAGGCTGGTCGCTGCCCGTCAGCAAGCCCTCGTCGCGCGAGCAGACGCCGTCCTGAACGGACTGATGCTGGCCCCCGAGCTGCGGCCGGGCGCTTCCGCCGAGACTTGCAGGCAGTTTCTCGCGGCGCAACTCAAGCAGAACCTGGCGTTCATCCAGATCGGCCGAACCTTGCCCGACGGCGAACTGGCGTGCGCAGCGGTGCAACCCGACGACCGCCGCGTCAGCTATGCCGACCGCAGTTGGTTCGCCTCTACCCTTCAGTCCCGAGGGATGGTCGTCAGCGAAGTGATAAGGGGACGTATCGTCGGCAAGCCGATAGTGGTTTTCGCCAAGGCCGTGCGCGGCGAGAGCGGGCGTGTGACCGGCACCCTCTTCATGGCACTCGACCTGGCCTGGCTGCACGATGAACTGGCAACCGCCCACCTGCCGGAAGGCGCCCGGCTGGGGGTAGTGGACGCCAAGGGCAGCGTGGCGGTGCGCCACCCCGATCCCGAAGGCTGGGTCGGCAAGAGTGCCGAGCACCTGCCGCTGTTGCAACGTATTCTGACGGCAGGCGGCGAAGGCACGGCGGAAGGCCTCGGCCTGGATGGAAAAATCAGGCTTTTCGCCTACGCGAAACTGCTGGACACGGTGTCCGGCCCCATGCACGTATGGCTGACCGTGCCGAAAACGGTGATCGATGCTCCCGCGTGGCGCTCGGCATTGCTCAGTTTCGGCCTGATGCTGGCGGTGCTGTTCGCCACGCTGGGGTTGCTACTCTGGGGCGGCAGCCGGCTGGTGCTACGCCCTCTACTGACGATGTCGGCAGTGGCGATGCGCTTCAGTGCCGGCGAACTCAGCGCCCGCACCGGGCTGGCGCATAGCGACGACGAGGTCGGACGGCTGGCCCGGACGCTGGATGAAACGGCGGATTCCATCGAGGACAGGGAGCGCCGGCTCGCCTACGCCAACCGTGCCCTGCGCGTCCTCACCGCCGGGAACCGGGTCCTGTTGCGCGCCGAGGATGAGCACTGCCTGATGGAGGAGATGTGCCGCGCCATCGTCGAGGCCGGCGGCTACCGCATCGCCTGGGTGGGCCAAGCGATGAGCGACAAGCGCGTGCTGCCGGTGGCGTCCTGGGGCGCCGAGGCGGACTATCTCGCCGGCTTGAACGTCGCCTGGGACGAAACCGCTGCGGGCCGCGGGCCGGCCGGCACGGCGATCCGCGGGGGCATTCCGGTGGCATGCAACAATGTCCAGACCGACCCGGACTGCGGCCCCTGGCGGGAGTTGGCGCAGCGCTACGGCTATGCGTCGTCGCTGGCGCTGCCGCTACGGCTCGACGGCGCCATCATCGGCGCGCTCAACATCTACGCCGCCGAGCCGGACACCTTCGACGAGGGCGTTGTCGAGCTGCTCAGCGAGGCGGCAAGCGATCTGGCCTACGGCATCGCCATGCGCCGCGCTGCAGTCGAGCACGAGCGCACCCAAGCCGAACTCCACCGGCTGGAAAAGCAGCGCAAGATCATTCTCGACGCCGTTGGCGAAGGCATCTTCGGCCTGGACCTGGAGGGGCGCGCGACGTTCATCAACCCGACCGCTGCCGCGATGCTGCGATGGACTGCGGAAGAGGTTGTCGGCCAGACCATGCACGCCCTGCTTCATCACAGCAGAGCCGACGGCACGCCGTATCCGCGAGAGGAATGCCCGATCTGCGCGGCCTACCGTAACGATGCCATCCACCGTGTGGCCGACGAAGTGTTCTGGCGCAAGGACGGCACCAGCTTTCCGGTCGAGTACGTCAGCACACCCCTGCACGACGAGCGGGGCGAATTGACGGGGGCGGTGGTGAGCTTCGTCGACATCACCGCGCGCAAGCAGGCGGAGGCAGCGCTACGCGCGCACGAGGCACAGCTTCGGACGATAGTCGAGAACCTCACCGAGGGCCTGGCCGTTTCCGATCTCGATGGCCAGTTGCTGCATTTCAACCGTGCCGCGCTGGACTTGCATGGCTTTGCCACGCTGGAAGAATGCCGTCGGCGTCTGCCCGAGTTCGCCGACACGTTTGAACTTGCGGCCATGGACGGCACAGTCTGGCCGGCGGAGCAATGGCCGCTGGCCCGTATTCTGCGCGGCGAGAGCCTGCGCGACCTGGAGGTCCGCATCCGGCACCTCCACGCTGACTGGCGGCGGGTCTTCAATTACGGCGGCACGCTGGTTCGCGATGCCGCTGGTCAGCCGCTGATGGCGATAGTCACCATCAGCGACATCACCGAGCGCAAGTGCCTCGCCGAAGAACTGGAACGGCACCGTCATCACCTGGAGGAACTGGTCGAAACCCGCACCCACGAACTGGCGCAGGCCAAGCTGGCGGCCGAGGGCGCGAATGCGGCCAAGAGCGCCTTCGTCGCCAATATGAGCCATGAGATCCGCACCCCCCTGAATGCGATTGTCGGGCTTACTTACCTGTTGCAGCGCGACCATCCCGATCCGGCACAGAAGCAGAAGCTGGTGAAAATCGTCGATGCTTCCCGCCACCTGCTCGCGGTCATCAATGATATTTTGGACTTTTCCAAGATCGAGGCGGGCAAGCTGAAGTTGAGTGTCGCCGCCTTCGCCGTCGACCGCATGTTGGACAACGTCATCTCCATGATCACTCCCAAGCTGCGCGACAAGCGCCTGGAAATCGTCGTCGAGCGGGACGATCTGCCGCCGGTGCTGGTGGGCGATGCCACCCGGCTGGCGCAAGCGCTGCTCAACTATCTCGCCAATGCCGTCAAATTCACCGAGCAGGGCAAGGTCATGGTGTGCCTCTCCAAGGAGGAGGAATCGGCAACCGACCTGCTGGTGCGCTTCGAAGTGACGGACACCGGCATCGGCATCGCCCCGGAGAAGATCGCCGGCTTGTTCGCGGCCTTCGAACAGGCCGATGCCAGCACCGCGCGCCGCTACGGCGGGACGGGGCTCGGCCTCGCCATCACCCGCCGGCTGGCGCGCCTGATGGGCGGCGAGAGCGGCGCGCAGAGCGTACCCGGCCAAGGCAGCAGCTTCTGGTTTACCGCCCGCCTCGGCAAGAGCCGGCTCAGTGTGGAAAAATTGGCCGAGGCGCCCGCCGTGGCCGAGTTGAGCCTGCAAGCCATGCCGCCCGGCGCGCGCATCCTGCTGGCCGAGGACAACAAGATCAACCAGGAAGTCGCGGTGGAACTGCTGACCGAAGCCGGGCTGAAGGTGGAGATCGCCAACGACGGGTTCGAGGCGCTCGATAAAGCAGGCGGCGGCGGTTTTGATCTGATCCTGATGGATATACAGATGCCGGGCATGGACGGCCTGGAGGCGACCCGCATTATCCGCGCGCTGCCCGGTTGCGCGACGCTACCGATCCTGGCGATGACCGCCAACGCCTTCGACGAGGATCGCGAGTTGTGCAAGGCTGCGGGCATGAACGACTTCGTCTCCAAGCCGGTCGATCCCGAGCAGTTTTATGCTGCGCTGTTGCGCTGGCTGCCGGCGGCGGCGATCATTCCGCCCAGCGCCGCGCCGGCGATTCCCGCCGAACTCGCGGCACTCGCTAGCATTGGCGGCCTGGACGCCGAGCGGGGACTCAAGGTGCTGAACGGCAACCTGGCCGCCTACCAGCGCCTGCTGCGCCACTATGCGGTCGATCATGCCGGCGACATGGCGCGACTGCGTGAACGGATGACTGCGGGAGAGCGAGACGGGGCAAGGCTACTGGCCCATACGCTGAAGGGCAGTTCGGGCAACTTGGGCGCGACCGGCGTGCAGAATATGGCGGCCGAACTGGAGGCGGCGATCAAGAATGGCCACGATGCGGCTGAGATAGAACGGCTGGCCGGCATGGCAGAAAGCGAGTTGCAGCGGCTGACCGCTTTGATCCTCGCAGCGCTGCCGGAAGAAATTGCGGCCCCCTTTGCGGGCGAAGTGAACTGGGCGCTGGTGCGGCAAGTGGCAGCCGAGCTGGAGCCGATGCTGGCGGCTGCCAACATGCAGGCCAATCAGATCATCGAGACCCATGCCGTGCTGCTCAAGGCCGCGTTCGGACCATTGGGCGCGGAACTGGAACAGCGCGTCGAGGCTTTCCTCTACCCCGAGGCACTGGACACGCTGAAGCGGGCGCGGGAGGAGCACCCGGAACTGATGGTGCAGTCAAGGTGAAGCAAGGATGCAACACAAACAAACCGCCTCCCCCTTTGAAAAAGGGGGATTGAGGGGGATTTAGCAGTGTCTGGCCTGCCGCCACCGTTAAATCCCCCCTTCCCCCCTTTTTCAAAGGGGGGTTATCCCGGTGGTTTAACTTGATTGACTGCTGGCGGCGCAACGGAATTAGAGAGAGGATGGATCGAATGGACACGGACAAGCACGTAGAAACGAGCCGGGCAATAATTCTGCTGGTGGACGACGACACGGGGAACCTGGCCGTTCTCGGCAGCTTGCTCCGCCCGCATTACGATGTGCTGGCCGCACCTTCCGGGGAGCGGGCCTTGCAGATCGCCGCCGGCACACCGAAACCGGATCTGATCCTGCTCGACGTGATGATGCCGAGCATGGGCGGTTACGACGTGCTCGTCCGTCTGCGCGACAACCCCGCCACCCGCGATATTCCGGTGATCTTCGTCACCGGGCTGGATTCCAGTGAGGACGAAGAGAAGGGGCTCGAACTCGGCGCGGTGGATTACATCGCCAAGCCCTACCGTCCGCCCATCGTGCTGGCGCGGGTGCGCACCCAGCTTGAGCTCAAGCGCGTCCGCGACTGGCTCGCCGACCACAACCGCATTCTGGAAGAACAGGTTGCGGCGCGTACCGCCGAGTTGCAGGAGAGCGAAACACGCTACCGGCGCATCGCCGAGGGGCTCACAGATTATCTGTATACGGTGCGCATCGAAAACGACCGTTCGGTGGAAACCGTGCAAAGCCCGGCCTGCGCGGTGGTGACAGGGTACACGGCGGAAGAATTCGCCGCCAATCCCGATCTCTGGATTCAGATGGTCGTGCCGGAAGACCGCGAACTGGTCATAAGCCGGGTACAGCACATTCTGGCAGGGAATGATGTCTCGTCGATCGAACATCGCATCATCCAAAAAAACGGGGAGACTCGCTGGATAAGCGACACGATCATCCTGTTCAAAGACGCCTCCGGGAAACTCATCTCCTACGACGGCGTGATCAAGGACATCACCGAGAAGAAGCGCTACCAGGCGCAACTGGAGCGCCAGGCCAATTTCGACGACCTGACCGGCCTGCCCAACCGCAACCTGTTGGCGGATCGTCTTGCCCAAGCTCTGGCGCGCTGCCGCCAGAGCGGAGAAAACCTGGCGGTGCTGGTGTTCAACCTCGACCACTTTAAGGAAATCAACGACAGCCTGGGGCGCGGCATCGGCGACAAGCTGTTGCGTGAAGTCTCCGGCTGGCTGGGTACGGTGAGCGGAACGGTCGATACCCTTGCGCATCTGGGCGGGGACGAGTTCGTGCTGCTGGCGGAAGACGGGGAAGCGAGAGAAACCGTTTCTCTTGCCCAGAGTATCCTGAATGCGCTGGCGCAACCGTTCCTGATCGAGGGGCGGGAATTGTTCCTGTCCGCCAGCATCGGCATCGCCATTTTCCCCAAGGACGGTGAGGACGGCGAAACCTTGTTGAATAACGCCGGTGCGGCGATGTATCGCGCCAAGACGTTGGGCGGCAACAGCTTCAACTTCTACGCCGCCGAGATGAACGCCAGATCGCTGGGGCGGCTCAACCTGGTAAACGAGTTGCGCCACGCCGTCGAGCGCGGCGAGTTGCGGCTCTATTATCAGCCGCAAATGAGTTTGCGCAGCGGCGAGATCATCGGCATGGAGGCGCTGGTGCGTTGGCAGCACCCCGTGCGCGGGCTGGTTCCACCCATGGAATTCATCCCGCTGGCCGAGGAAACCGGCTTGATCTTGCCCATCGGCGAATGGGTGCTGCGTACCGCCTGCACGCAAAACCAGGCATGGCAGGCGGCTGGGCTGCCGGCCGTGGCGGTGGCGGTGAATCTGTCGGCGCGGCAGTTCGAGGGGCAGGATATGGTGGCGTTGACCAGGCAGGTGCTGCTTGAGACCGGTCTCGCCCCCTGCTATCTGGAACTGGAACTGACCGAAAGCGCGGCGATGGGCAATGCCGACACTTTCGTCGGCATATTGGAAGCGCTGAAAGGCTTGTCCGTCACCCTCTCCATCGACGATTTCGGCACCGGCTATTCCAGCTTGAGCTACCTCAAGCGCTTCGCCCTCGACCGGCTGAAAATCGACCAGTCTTTCGTGCGCGACATCGTGCAGGACTCCGACAGCGCCGCCATCGCCGTGGCGGTGATCGCGCTGGCGCATGGACTGGGGCTGTCGGTGATCGCCGAAGGCGTGGAAACCGAAGAACAACTGACTTTCCTGCGCGCTCGCGGCTGCGACGAAATGCAAGGCTATTATTTCAGCAAACCGATTCCCGCCGCCGATCTAGAACAACTGCTGCGGGACAGATGCAAACTGGCTTTGCCTACCGTTGAAGAATTGCCGAGCCTGCTGCTGGTGGATGACGAGCCATCCATTCTGTCCGCTTTGAAACGGTTGCTGCGGCGCGAGGGCTACCCTATCCTGACTGCCACCTGCGCGGAAGAGGGGATGGAATTGCTTGCCGCGCATGAGGTGGCGGTAGTGATGTCCGACCAGCGTATGCCATATACGACCGGCTCCGAATTCCTCGCCAAGGTACGGGTAATGTATCCCGACACGATACGCATCATCCTTTCCGGCTATACCGATCTCAAGGCGATTACCGAGGTGGTGAATCGCGGCGAGATTTTCAAGTTCCTGGAAAAACCCTGGGACGATGCGGCGTTGCTGGAAACCCTGCGCGAGGCGTTCCGGCTATATGAAGCGCGGCGGATGTGCCGGATTGGCGCGAGTTGAGCCATAAAAAAACAGGGAGAAAACAATGAAACGCATACTGTTGGTGGATGACGAGCAAAACGTATTGAATGCCTTACGGCGCGAACTGGCCGGCACCTATGAAGTGGAAACTTTCATTTCGCCGCAGGAAGCGCTGCGGCGCGCCAAGGAAACGGACTTCGCGCTGGTCGTGTCGGATTACCGGATGCCGGACATGGATGGCGTAACCTTTCTCGAAAATTTCGGGCAGATGCAGCCGGACGCCGTGCGCCTGATCTTGAGCGGGCAAGCGGACATGGATGCGCTGATCAAGGCAGTCAATGTCACCCATATTTACCGTTTTCTGTCCAAGCCGTGGAGCGAGACCGACCTGAAGGCCAATATCCTGCAGGGACTGGACTATCGCGAGGCGATCCTGGAAAACCGCCGTTTTGCCGAAGATTACCGCCAGCGCTTCGGCACCCCGCCGCAACAGCAGGAACGCAAGCTGTACCGCGTATTGCTGGTCTGCACGGACGAAAATGCCGCGACCTCGATGTGGCGCGAGCTGACCCACCATTCCGCCTATGAAGGGTTGTACGGCGCGATACGCTATGAAATGACCCACCGCCCGACCTACGGCGGCCACGATTTCCAGTTGATCGTGGACAGTTCCGCATCGCCGCGGGAAGCCATGGAACGTCTGGAAAACAATGGTTACGACCTGGCTATCGCCGATTTTTCCATGCCGGAAATGAATGGGGTGGCATTCTTCGACAAGCTGCGCCAAGCCGGCGCGGATACCGCCTTCGTCCTGGTCGGCGAAAACCTGGACATGCCTACGCTGACCTACGCCATCAACCAGGTGCACATCGACAGCATCCTGAAACATACCTGGAATGGCTATGAACTCAAATCTGCGGTGATGCGAGCGCTACGTTACCGCGACTTGTTGCAGGAAAACCGCTCCTTGGCAAATTTGCTACGCGAGGTAGAAAATCCGGGATGAGGAGGAATAAAATGGCTTCTGACCATGGCTGAATACGACGAGGAACAGCAGAAACTCACGATCAAGCTGGTCTATTACGGCCCAGCGGTGAGCGGCAAGACCACCAACCTGATGCGTTTGCACGACGTGCTCGCGCCCGAGTTGAAAGGCGAGATCATGACGCTGGAAACACAGAACGACCGCACCTTGTTCTTCGACTTGCTGCCGCTGGGTTTCCGTGCGCCTTCCGGCTTGCTGGTCAAGCTCAAGCTGTTCACCGTGCCGGGGCAGGTGGCGCACGACGGCACGCGCAAGGCGGTGTTGTCGCGTGCCGACGGGGTGGTGTTCGTCGCCGATTCGCAGGCGACGCAGAGCGTCAACAACGGCGAATCGTTCCAGAACCTGGCGGAAAACGCCGCGCGTGTCGGCCTGGATTTCGATCAATTGCCACTGGTGGTGCAGTTCAACAAGCGTGACTTGCCGAACATCCTCAGCGAAGAGGAAATCCGTGCGCGCTGGGGCCAAACGCCGTGGCCGCTGACGTTTTCCTGCGCGCTGAGCGGTGCGGGCGTGGCGGAAACTTTCCGCGAACTGCTCAAGCAGGTTTATGCCGGACTGGATCGCAAATTTTCCCTGTTCGTCCGGCACGGCCTGAACGAGGCGGCTTTCGTCGCTGCCGCCGTGGGCGAAAACGCATGAACAAATTCGACCGTGAATTGACCTTGGCCGACCTGCTCGGCGGGATCAACCGCGACAAGCTGCGCGGCGCCCTGAGCGCGTTGGCCGGCGCTGGCTTCCGCTTGCTCGATGGGAGCGGTACACCGCTTTTGGGCGGCGCAACAGCAGCGCAAGGCACCATGCGCCTGCCGCTGGTGCTCGACCTCGAACCGCTCGGCTATCTGGAAGGGGCAGGCGATGAAGACACGCTGCGTGCCGTTGTCGCCCTGCTCGAACTGCTCCTGCGCGCCAGCGCCCGCTACCGTATGGCCTCGACCCTACATGTCGAGGCGGTGAGCGCCGATTACGAAGCGTTGCAACACAAGCACGTCGCCTTGCAGGAATCCGAGGCGCGCTACAAGGCGCTGGCGGAGGAACTGGAACAGCGCGTGCGCGAGCAGGTGCAAGCCCTTGATGCCGCGCAGCGTCAGCTCTATCAGGCGGAAAAGCTCGCCTCGGTAGGCCAACTCGCCGCCGGGGTGGCCCACGAAATCAACAATCCCATCGGTTTCATCCGCAGCAACCTCAAGACCGGACGCGATTACCTGGAACGTTTCAAGGCTTTGGCACCGTTGGTGCAAGGCGGCGACATGGGCGGTGTCACTGTGGCATGGCGCGAGGGGGAGCTGGAGTTCGTGCTCAACGACTTTTCCCAATTGCTCGACGAAAGCTTGGCCGGCGCCGACCGGGTGGCGCGCATCGTCGCGGATCTCAAAGGATTTTCCAACGTCGACGGCGCCGAGGAAGCGATGGTCGATCTCAACGACAATATACGCGCCGCAGCCAACATGATCGCCCCGGGCTTGCCGGCCGGCATCGAGCTCAAGCTGGATCTGCAGCCGATTCCACGCCTGTTGTGCCTGCCCGGACACCTCAACCAAGTACTCATCAATTTGCTCAAGAACGCATCCCAGGCGATAGCCGGGCAAGGTACCGTCACTGTGGCGAGCGACGTGGCGGAAGGCCATATCCGCATCCGGGTGAGCGACGACGGTTGCGGCATCCCCGCCGACACCCTGCGGCGCGTTTTCGATCCTTTTTTCACCACCCGCGATGTCGGCGCCGGCACCGGACTCGGTCTGACGGTGTGCCGCGACATCGTGCAGGCACACGGTGGGCGCATCGATGTGGCAAGCGCGGTGGGCAAAGGGACGACGTTCAGCGTGTATCTGCCGCTGCCATGACGGTGATCGACAAATGACCGACTACGCCTCCCTGTTTACCGGCGAGAAACCATCCGGCGATGCGCGCCAGGAAGCGCCGCGGCAACGCTACCGCCTGCTTCTGGTGGACGACGAACCCAACGTGCTGAAGTCGCTGCAACGGGTGTTCCGCCAGGAAAACTACGACATCGCGCCGGCTTTCAACGCCAAGGACGCGCTCGAATTGCTGCGCAAGGAAACCTTTCATCTGATCATTTCCGATTTCATGATGTCTGGTATGAACGGCGGCGAGTTGTTGCGCAAGGCCAGAGAAATCCACCCCGACATGATCCGCATCATGCTCACCGGCCACGCCGATACCGGCGCGATAATGGCGGCGATCAACGAGGGCGCGGTCTACAAGTTCATTCTCAAGCCGTGGAACGACGACGATTTACGCGTGACGGTGGCGCTGGCGCTGGAGCAGTTCGACCTAATTCAGAAAAACCGCGCACTGCAAAAGGAAAACAGCAAAAAAAACCACGAGATCAACGCGCTGACCAGGCTTGCGGTAACCAACCGCAGCCAACTGGCGATCATGCTCAACAAGCGCAATCTGCTCAACACTCAGCAGGTGCAGGAGTTGCATCGTTTGCAGCAAACCCAGAAGGAGCCGGTGATCAAATTGCTGCTGGAACGCGACTGGGTGAATGAGAAAACTTTGCGCAGCATTTTGCGCAAGGAGTTCCTGATCGAGGAGGTGGCGCTGGGGGAATTCCATGTCGATCCGGGAATAGCGGCGCTGATTCCGCATAGCTTCTGCCAGCGCCAGTGGGTGGTGCCGCTCAAACAGGAGGGACGCAAATTGCTGCTGGCGATGGCCGATCCGATGGACGCTGGCTTGCTCGATGACCTGCGTTTCGTTTCCGGGCTGGAAATCCAGGCGGTGATGGCGGATGTGGCGGGAATCAAGGCCAAGATTATCGAGGTGTACGGCGATGCTGATGAAACCACTTTCAAGGATCTTGAAATCCTGGTGTCCACGGTCGACCCTTATGAAGGGATCGAGATCGTCATCGACGACGACGAAGCGGCCAATCTAGAAGAATTGCTGCGCAGCACCGAGGAGCCGCCCGCGATTCGTCTGGTCAACGCAGTCATCCTCGAAGCCATCCGCCTCGGCGCTTCGGATATCCACATCCAGCCGCGCACCAAGAGCGTGGTGGTGCGCCTGCGCATCGACGGCGTGCTGGTCGACAAGATCCATATCCCGCACCAGTTGCACGCCTCGCTGGTGTCTCGCCTGAAGGTGATGTCGGAGTTGGACATCAGCGAGCGCCGCCGTCCGCAGGATGGCCGGATCACCATCAAGACCCCGGCGCGGGTGGTCGATCTGCGGATTTCCACGCTGCCGACCATCAATGGCGAAAAAGTGGTGATGCGCATCCTTGACCGCAACTCGGCGACCAAGAGCATCGAAGGGCTGGGGTTTTCCGCCCCCGACCTGGCCAAGATCCGCAACATGGTGGACAAGCCGCAGGGCATCATTCTCGCCACTGGCCCCACCGGCAGCGGCAAAACCACCACCCTTTATGGTCTGTTGCAGCACAACGCCACGCCGAGCAAAAACTACGTCACCATCGAAGACCCGGTGGAGTATTACCTGGACATGGCGGGGCAGGTGCTGATCAAGGAAAAGATCGGCCTGACCTTTCCGGTGATTTTGCGCTCGATATTGCGCCAGGACCCGGATGTCATCCTGATCGGCGAAATCCGCGATTTCGAGACTGCCGAAGTAGCGTTCCACGCCGCGCTTACTGGTCATCTGGTGTATTCGACGCTGCATACCAATTCCGCGGTGGCGACCATCGCACGCCTGTTCGATCTCGGCCTCAAACCGTTCGTGGTGGCGACCGCACTGGAAGGCATCGTCGCCCAGCGCCTGGTACGCAAGATCTGCGAAGGCTGCCGCGAAGAAGAAACACCTTCTGCCGATCTGCGGGCGCGCTTCGGCGACCTGTTCGTGTCGCCAGAAATGCGTTTCTGGCACGGCAAGGGCTGCAATCAGTGCCACGGCAGCGGATACCGCGGGCGCCTCGGCATCTATGAAGTGCTGGCGCCGGACGAGCAGATGCGCCACCTGATCGCCAGCGGAGCTAGCATCTTGGAATTACTGAACTCGGCCAGGCGCTTGGGTACCACTTCATTGTTCGAGGACGCCCGCGACAAAGTGGAACAGGGACTGACCACTTTGGATGAAGTGCTGCGAGTACTGGGAACGCCATAGAGTGGTTATTTATTGTTAAATAACAACAACATCCGTCCAACAATCCAATATTTTCAGGGAGGCCGCCATGAATCGCATGACGGAACTTGCCGTACTCGACCAAGCCCGCTTGGTTGAAGCTTTACGCGCCGCCCTGCCGCAACCGGCGGAAGTCCGCGAAACCCACATCTCCTGGGTGCTGCTCGCCGACGATCATGCCTGGAAAATCAAAAAAGCGGTCGATTTCGGCTTCCTCGATTTCAGCACATTGGAAAAGCGCCGTTTCTATTGCGATGAAGAAGTGCGCCTCAACCGCCGCCTGGCGCCGCAACTTTATCTCGACGTGGTTCCAATTTGCGGCAACGCTGCTTCCCCGCTATTGGACAGCAGCGGGGAAGCCATCGAGTTTGCCGTGAAAATGCGCCGCTTCCCCGCCGCCGCGCAATTCGATGCGATGCTGGCGCGCGGCACGTTGGAGCCGGCCCACATCGACGCGCTCGCCGATAAGATTGCTAGTTTTCATCAAACGACGGCGGTCGCTGCGCCGGATAGCCCTTTCGGCACGGCAGAGGCCGTCCACCAACCGGCACAACAGAATTTCGCACAAATCCGCCCGCATCTGGATCAACCCGCCGATCTGGCCCAGCTGGAGAGCCTGCAAGCCTGGAGCGCAAGCGAATTCCAGCGGCTGGCCGCCACCTTTGCCCAACGCAAGGAACAGGGCTGCATCCGCGAATGCCACGGCGACCTGCATCTGGCCAATCTGGCGCTGTTCGAGGGAGAAGTGGTGCCGTTCGACTGCATCGAGTTCAATGAAAACTTGCGCTGGATCGACGTGATCAGCGAAATCGCCTTCCTGACGATGGACTTGCATGACCGCCGCCGCCCGGGACTCGCCTGGCGCCTGCTCAATGCTTACCTGGAACACAGCGGCGATTATGCGGGACTGGCGGTGCTGCGTTATTACCTGGTGTATCGCGCGCTGGTGCGCGCCAAGGTCGCCAGCCTGAGTTGTACTCAGGAAACCCTGGCCGGTGCGGCGCTCGCCCAGTGCCGCGAGTATCTAGCGCTGGCCGCATCCTTTGTCAGTTCGACGCGCCCGTTCATGCTGATCACCCACGGCCTCTCCGGCTCCGGCAAAACCACGCTGGCAGGCGAACTTGCCGCGCCGCTCGGGGCGATCAGGATACGTTCCGACATCGAGCGCAAACGCCTGTTCGGCTTGGCGCCGACGGCACGCAGCGACTCCGGTGTCGATAGCGGCCTATATACCGCGGAGGCGCATCGACTGACCTACCGGAAACTAGCGGAACTGGCCCAAACCCTCGTTGCCGCCGGCTACCCGGTGATCGTCGATGCCGCGTTTCTTCAACATGCGGAACGGGAAACATTCCGTCAACTGGCGGAAAATATGGAGAGCGGCTTTGCCATCCTCGATCTGCAAGCTCCGCCGGAAATCCTCCAGCAGCGCATCGTGCAACGGCAAAGCATCGGCCTGGACGCCTCGGAAGCGAGCGTAGCGGTACTGCACCGGCAACTGGCTTATGACGAACCGATCACGGCAAATGAAAAATGCCGGGCAATCCATGTGGATGCCCAGCATTATTCATTAGAGGAAATCATGGCGGCAACCAGACGGCTGCTCGCCCAGTAAAACGAACTACTTCTTCTTGCTGCCCAGCATCGCGGCGATTTCTATCTCCGCCTCGATCCAGTCGCGTAGCGGGTCGCTCATGAAACCGTTGCGTTCGGCACGGTAATAAGCCGCTTCGGCAACCATACAGTAATGCTGCTCGGCGGCAACCGTCGTTTTTTTGCTTGCCGCGGGCTTTTTCTCGGCAGCCGGCTTCTTGGCTACAGCGGCCTTCTTCTCGGGCGCTTTGGCGACCGGGGCAGCAACTTTTGCAACTGTTTTAGCGGGAGCGGCTTTTGCTGCGGGCTTTTTGGTAGTCGTCTTGCTGGTGGTTTCGGCCATGGTTTCTTTCCTCCTAAATTAAGGTCTTTTGATATTAGACCATAAATATCCCAATGTTCTAGATTCTAAAACATTTTTGTGACAGTGAAATGACTCTGCGTTCATTTTTTCCGCAATGAGCGATCCGGCAACACCAGGTATTTCTCGCTGCCTGCCTTGCGGTTCTGGATGTAATGGTTGACGGTGACTTCCTTGCCGTCGCGATCGAGCACGATCTCGTAATACTGGTAATTCTTGAACACTTCCTCGATATTCAAATCCTGCCCCGGCTCCCAGGGACGCTGAACGGGATCGAAATTCTCGAAATAATACGGCGTCCCCGGCACCAGCGCAGCCGCAGAGGTGGCAAGCGATAGCGCCAGCAGGCAAAGCGCCGCGATACTACGCAACACTTGCGCTGCCGGAATCACGCAGTCCCGCCCACCGTCAGGCCATCCACGCGCAGGGTCGGCTGCCCGACACCCACCGGCACGCTTTGGCCTTCCTTGCCGCAGGTGCCGACGCCGGGGTCGAGCGTCATGTCGTTGCCGATCATCGACACCCGGGTCAGCACGTCCGGGCCGTTGCCGATCAGGGTAGCCCCCTTGACCGGATAGCTGATCTTGCCGTTCTCGATCATGTAGGCTTCCGCCGCCGAGAACACGAACTTGCCGCTGGTGATGTCGACCTGGCCGCCGCCGAAATTCGCCGCGTACAGGCCGTGTTGCACCGAAGCGATGATTTCCTGGGGATCCTTGTCGCCGTTGAGCATGTAAGTGTTGGTCATGCGCGGAATCGGGATATGCGCATAGGATTCGCGGCGCGCGTTGCCGGTCGGCGCCATGCCCATCAGGCGGGCGTTGAGGGTGTCCTGCAGATAGCCGCGCAGGATGCCGTCCTCGATCAGCACCGTGCACTGGGTCGGGTTGCCTTCGTCGTCGACGTTGAGCGAGCCGCGCCGCCGCGCGATAGTGCCGTCGTCCACCACCGTCACCCCCGCCGCCGCGACGCGCTCGCCGATGCGTCCGCTGAAAGCCGAGCTCCCCTTGCGGTTGAAATCGCCCTCCAGCCCGTGGCCGATCGCCTCATGCAGCAAAATACCCGGCCAGCCGGCGCCCAGCACCACGGTCATGGTACCCGCCGGAGCGGGACGGGCATTCAGGTTGATAATTGCCTGGTGCACCGCTTTCTGCGCGTAGTCGTGCAACACTTCGTCGCTGAAATAGGCGTAATCGAAACGTCCGCCGCCGCCCGCGCTGCCCTGCTCGCGCCGTCCGTCTTCCTCGGCGATCACGCTCAGCGAAACCCGCACCAGCGGACGCACGTCCGCCGCCAGCAGGCCGTCGCTACGTGCGATCAGCACCACTTCGTATTCCCCGGCGAGCGAGGCGGTAACCTGGGTAATCCGCGGATCGAGGCTGCGCGCATACTGCTCGAGCTTTTCCAGCAGGGCGACTTTCTGGGTATCCTTGAGGCTGGCAATCGGGTCGTGCGGTAGGTAAAGCTGGCGCAACGCGGCATTCTTCACCCCATGCGCGGTTTTTCCCCCGCCTTGCGCGGCAATCGCCCGCGTCGCCTGCGCCGCACCCAGCAGAGCAGGAAGACTGATGTCGTCGGAATAGGCGAAGGCGGTTTTCTCGCCGGCCACCGCACGCACGCCGACCCCCTGGTCGATATTGAAGCTGCCCGATTTCACCTGCCCTTCCTCCAGGTTCCAGCTCTCGGCGCGGGTGTACTGGAAGTACAGGTCGGCGTACTCCACCCGATGGGTCATCATCTGGCCGAACACCTGTTGCAGCGAAGACACATCCAGGCCGTAAGGCTTGAGCAGCGTCTCGTCGGCCAAGGTGAAAAGGGTACCCGGTTCGGGCGATTGCGTTGCGGTCATGTTAATTCCTCAAATTCGGGGGGTATGCGGTAGGAGCGGGCCTTGCCCGCGAAGAATCGCCCGCATGGCGGGCTCCTACATCCGTGCCAGTCAACATTGATGCAGCGTGCGGTGCGCCAGCGCCGGCAGGCTTTTACGCAAGCTGGCCTGGTAGGCGGGATTGATGCTGGCGAGCACCACGCCGGAGCCGCGCGGCAGGCGGTCGAGCACCACCCCCCAGGGATCGACGATCATGCTGTTGCCGTGCGTTTCGCGGCCGCTCAGATGGTAGCCGCCCTGCGCGGAGGCGATCACATAAGCCTGATTCTCGATGGCGCGTGCGCGCACCAGGATTTCCCAGTGCGCCTTGCCGGTGGTTTCGGTAAAGGCCGCCGGCACCACGATCAGGTCGACGTTGCCCATGGCGCGGTAAAGTTCGGGGAAACGCAGGTCGTAACACACCGACAGGCCGATGCGGCCGAACGGCGTTTCCACCACCACCACCCGGTCGCCCGCTTCGATGGTTTCTTCCTCGCGGTAACGCTCGTTGCCCAAATCCAGGCCGAACAGGTGGATTTTGTCGTAGCGCGCCGCCAGCTTGCCCTTGTCGTCATACACTAGGCAGGAATTGCGCACCTTGCGCGGATCGTCGGCCTGTAGCGGCACCGAGCCGCCGACCAGCCAGATTTTGTGTTTTTTCGCCATCTGGCCGAGGAATTTCTGGATCGGCCCTTTGCCTTCCGCTTCGCGCACCGCCACCTTGTCGCTTTCCTTGACGCCCATGATGGCGAAATATTCCGGCAGCACCACCAGTTTGGCGCCTTGCGCCGCCGCCATGTCGATGAGGCGTTCCGCCTCGCTCAAGTTGGCCGGAACATTGGGGCCGGATGCCATCTGGATGGCCGCCACCCGAAACATGCCGGCAACCGGCTTGGTCTTGTCTAGCGGTGCGGAACGCGACTTGGTTTTGGCGAAACTTGCTTTTCCCGTCATTGCTGTCCTCGTTTTGTCGTCAATTCAATTTGTAATTCGCCGATTCCCGGCAGGTCGCCGGCCAGCACGATTTGCTCGTCGTTCACCGCCAGCGCGATCAACCAGGCGCGCAGTTCCTCAGCCCTCAGTTGGGCTTCCTCGCCGCCGCCGTAATGGATCGCCAGCAGCGCGCCGCTGCGGGATAACAGCGCGGCAACCTGTTGGCGCAAAACCGGCTGGGCCAAAACGGCCTGGGCCGTGCGCGGCTGCTCCCACAACTCGGCAGGCACTGCCAGCATCTGGCCCGCCGGTGCGGCCAACGGCACCATCGCCAGGGCGACGAGCAACCATTTCCCGTAGGTCATTTCTCAGAACCCGCTGTCACTCTCGTTTCGCTCCACTTTCGGCACCACTTTCTCCACCTGCGGATTATCCCATGTTCCGGTAATACTGTATTCATAAGCGGCGATTTGATCGAGCGGATCTTTCAGCAATTTCTGCACGATCAGGGCGGTCACCCCGACCACCGGCGAAGCCAGCAGCACCCCGGCCATCGAAACCCCGGCGCCGATCGCCGGCACCACGCGGACATGCAGGCTCTGGGTTTCCAGCGCCAGGTCGGTATCGCCTTTCATCGCCACCTTGGCCGACGGCCCCTCGATCCTGAAATCGTCGCTGGAAACCACCCCGCGGCGGGCTTTCAGGGTACCGGAAATATCGTCGAAGGCAAATCCTTCGCTGAACACGTCGCGGAAATCCAGGGTAATCCGCCGCGGCAGGGCTTGCAGGCTGAGGATCCCCAGCAGCTTGCCGATTCCCGGCTCGACCTTGGCGAACTGGCCGTTGTGCGCCTCCAGCTTCATGGTGCCGGACAGACTGGGATAATCGATTTCCTGGGGGCTGCCCTGCCAGGAAAGCTGCCCGTCCAGGCTGGCAGTGCCGCGCCGCACGGCATCCGGGTAACCCAGGCGCACCAGCAGCTTGCCGACATCCTGCACCTCCAGATGCAGGTTGACGCGGGTCAGCGGCTTGCGCCGCCAGGACTGCCACAAACCGTCCATGGACAGCGTCGCATCGGGGTTGCTCAACTTGAGCCGTTCGATGCGCCAATCGTCATCCTCGTTGCTGGCCTTCAGTTCC
>Ga0163199_1000704_pt1 | contig 21010 bp, 20 predicted proteins | sample PL_2010_150m_FD_113537 | JGI IMG/M metagenome (GOLD analysis project Ga0163199, IMG submission 113537) | Freshwater microbial communities from Powell Lake, British Columbia, Canada to study Microbial Dark Matter (Phase II) - PL_2010_150m | ecosystem: Environmental > Aquatic > Freshwater > Lake ...
CTTCAATATCCCTCGCCCTGCAATAACCCCGGTCGCCGCAGCATTCACGATATCCCTCGAAAGCCCCGCCCCGTCCCCGGCTGCGAACAGGTTCTTAACAGAACTCTCCATATTCCGGTCCACAAGCACCTGCATTGAATAGAACTTCACCTCTGGCGCGTAAAGGAGCGTTGAATCAGAAGCTACACCAGGTATTATTTCGTTCAACACTTCAAGCCCTTCCCTGATATCAGTGACAATGCGGTGAGGAAGCGCCATCGAAATATCCCCAGGTGTCACGTCCTTCAGGGTATTGACAACAGTATTCTTCATGATCCTTGATTCAGTGCTGCGTCTGCCTCTTCGCAGGTCGCCCATCCTCTGAAGCACAGGTTTCCCGCCGCCGATCGTTGTAGCAAGTTTCGCAATGCTTCGCCCGTAACGGACTGTATTCTCAATAGGCTCTGTGAGTTCCACTCTCACCAGGAACGCGAAATTCGTGTTCTCAGATTTCAGATTCCTCATGGAATGCCCATTCGTAGCTATGAATCCCTCATATTCTTCTTTTACAACAAATCCATGCTCATTTGTGCAGAACGTCCTGACAAAATCATCGTATGTTTTTGTCTGGATGTGGAACTTAGGGTCTCGGTTTATCTTTGTTATCGGGTCCATGACGATCGCAGGAACTTCCACCCTCACGCCCACGTCGATAGGCGCATATTTTGCTCCTATCTTATGCTTCTTGACCACCTCATCTATCCAGGTCGCTCCGACCCTGCCCGGTGCGATGATCGTAAAACGCGAGCGTATCTCTGATTTATCTTTTAATACTACGCCCACGCAGGTATTATCCTCAATTATCAGGTCATCAACTTTTGTACTGAGAAGGAATTCAACCCCTCTATCCTTCAGGTCTTTTTCAAAGTTCCCAATGACTTTCGGGGCGTTATCAGACCCCATGTGCCTCTGGGTTATTTCGATAAAGCGCGCGCCCACAGCCGCTGCACGTCGTTTCAATAATTCGACTTCCTCACCTTTGGGGATATACATCTGATCAGGTGCGCCGTACCGCACGAACACCTTGTCAACATGGTCAACTAGCTCCCATGCATACTCAGAGTCTCCTGTCTGCTCCGCAAGGTCGCCGCCCACATCTGGACGCAGGTTCAGCGTGCCGTCTGAATAAGTTCCCGCACCGCCCACGCCGCACATGATATCGCACGGATCACAGTGCGTACAGATGCCGCGCCGTTTCATCTTGCATTCGCGCACGTCAATGTCGCGTCCCTGGTCGATAATGAGCGTATCAAGCCTGCCTGCAAGCTCATCTGCTGCGAACATGCCAGCAGGTCCCGCACCCACTATTATACAATCGTATTCTGTTTTCATGAGAGTATCTCCGGAAGCATGCCAGTATCCCGCGCGGTCTTTATCTCGCGGGCGATTCGACGTCCCATGGATAGATTTTCATCCACAAGGTCAGAATAAGGAGAGCCGGAAATGAACAGGTTTGTCCCTGCAACGATCCGCGCTGATATCTCAAAGACTTTCAACTCAAGCGTGTCAGTTACCACAGCCTCAAGACAGAACGGACCGATCATTCCCCCGAACAGTTCAAGTGATTTCTCAACGACCTTTTCCCCCATATCGAATATCCTGGGAAGCAGCGACTCCCTCACTATAAGGGGAATGTTGCCTGTCACAACGAAAGTGGGATATATCTCAGCTTCTGCCAGTTCGGTCGGTGAGCCTATCCTGAAGATCTCATCGGCATTGGACTCAACGCGCCTGTCGATACCCAGGAGTTCAAGAGACCCCTTGCTCAGAGCATAGCCGTCCTGCTTTATCGGTGAATAGAAATAATGCATGTAATACCGCGTCCCCAACACAAATTCCTGTATGGTGTATTTTTCAGCTGGATTTATCCTCTTCTTGAAATCAGAATAATTCTTCACAACAAAGAAACCCATACCGCCTTTGGCGCCATAGTATTTCACCATCATGGGCGAATGGATATCCTCTGGATTTTTTATCTGCTTTGGCATCTTTATCCCTGCTGACTCAAGCCATTTTCTGCTCATTTCTCTGTCAGATTCCCACTCAAGCACACGGCGGTTGCCGTACGTGGGAAGGCGCAACGTCTGGAAATTCTCGGCGCCGAGGTACTCAACGAACGAGCCGTGGGGGATGATTATGGCGTTCTTTGCAGCCAGTTCTTTCGTCTTTGAGAGGATGTCCTTATAATTCTTCACGATAAAAAATTCGTCGGGTTTTGCTTTCGGGAACGCATCATAAAACCTGGGTGGAGCGCCCATGCAAATACCTATCGTTTTGAACCCTTCTTTCCTTGCCCCGTCAAAAAGTTGCAGGCTACTGTGAGAACAAACGGTAGTTATCGCCAGTTCATCTTTATTGTAGCCCTCTAATATTTCAAATATCTCCTGTGTTTCGACCATTATGCACCTGTTCAGTGCAGATGTTATATATTTTACTGTATTAATTAATCTTGTGGAAACTGTCTTTCTATCCCTAAAGCTAATAAATATGGTAAACCATTTAATTAATTCATGAAAGCAGTAATTCTTGCAGCAGGAGAGGGTCTACGGTGTCGTCCGCTCACTCTTACCCGTTCAAAAGTAATGATACCGGTCGCCAATAAGCCTCTGATAGAGCATATCATAAATGCAGTTGCTGAAAATGGTATCAAAGATATCATACTGGTTGTCGGGTATAAAAAAGAACGAATAATGGATCATTTTGGGGACGGAAATGAATTTGGAGTAAAGATCAGCTATGTTTTCCAGGATGCTCAACTTGGTACTGCCCATGCTGTGAATCAAGTAAAGGAACATATAGACGGTGATTTTATTGTTCTTAACGGGGATAACCTGATAGACGCTGGAACAATATCTGACCTTCTTGCAGGAAAGGACGGTGAAGCCACTCTACTTGCGATCGAGCGAGAGGAAACTTCAGGCTACGGGATCGTGATCCCCGAGAACCGAAGGGTCAAGAAGATAATGGAAAAGCCCAAGGAAGTTATCAGTCATCTTATAAATGCAGGGATATATGTGTTCTCACCTGATATCTTTGACGAGATAGACCAGACGCCGCTTTCTGAAACTGGAGAATATGCAATTACTGATACAATTCAGCAGATGATCGAAAAAGGAAAAAGTGTATCTTTTGTTGAATCAAAATCAATGTGGCTGGATTCGATCCATTCATGGAACTTCCTTACTGCCAATTCAATACTGCTTGAAAAAAGCGCACAGGACATAAAAGGCACCATTGAAAAAGGCGCATCAATAAAGGGGAAAGTTATGGTTGGAGAAGGAAGCATCATTAGAGCGGGCTGCTATATCATAGGTCATGTGATCATCGGAAAAAATTGCGACATTGGGCCCAATACCGTAATTTTGCCTTCAACCGCTATCGGGGATAATATTACTATTAACTCTTCTGTTGAGATCCACAACAGCATTATCATGAACGACGTGCAGGTTGGGTGTAATTCATATATATCAAATTCTATTATCGGCGCAAATAATAATATTGGTCCGCAATTCTCGACAGAGGAAGGACGTGATCTAATGATCGAATTGAAAGGGATCCTGCATCATGCGGATATAATTGGCACTGTTATAGGGGACGATAATTTCATAGCTAACCGCGTCTTGATTAAAGCAGGGAAGATGATAGCGAATAATTGTAAAGTTGAGGCTGGTGCGACAGTGCATAGAGATATACCTCCAAATTCCATAGTGGTCTGACATGTGCGGAATAGTAGGATATAATGGCAGAGCTCAGGCAGTTTCAGTTCTAATCGATTCCCTGAAACGATTGGAATACAGGGGTTATGACTCTGCCGGGATCGCTGTTTTTAACGATAAACTTGAGGTGTTCAAAGAGAAAGGAAGGATCATTGACCTTGAAAAAATCCTTCCCAGTATATCTGGCACTATCGGGATCGGTCATACCCGCTGGGCAACGCATGGAAAGCCCAATAAGATAAATGCCCATCCACATACGTCAGGGAATATCGCTGTGGTGCATAACGGTATCATTGAGAACTACCAGGAGTTAAGGGATAGATTGGCAGGGTTGGGTTATACTTTTGTTTCAGAAACTGATACTGAAGCTCTTGCACATCTTGTCAACCACTACTACAAAGATAATCTCATCGATGCCGTGGCATCCGCGCTCAAAGATATCAAGGGTTCTTATGCTATTGCAGTGCTGTGCGGCTCTGAACTTGTTGCTGCAAGAAAAGACAGCCCTCTTGTGGCAGGGATTGGCGATGGGGAGAATTTCATAGCATCTGATATCCCCGCAATATTAAAATATACGCGCCGTATGATCTTCCTTGATGACCATGAGATCGCTTCTGTAACTCCTGATGGGATCTCTTTTTATGATATCAATAAAAAACCAGTAGAAAAGACCATCAATACCATTGAATGGGACATGGCAGCAGCTGAAAAATCAGGGTATGAGCATTTCATGCTGAAGGAGATACACGAACAGCCCAGGTCGCTTCATGAGACTTTTGCTGGAAGGATCCAGGAACTTGAAGGCACTATCAATTTCGAAGGGCTTGGTCTGTCAGAGTCAAAGATAAGTGATATCTCGCGCATTTGCATAATCGCATGTGGCACATCTTTTAACGCAGGGCTTCTTGGAAAATACCTCTTTGAACATCTGGCAAAGATCCATGTTGATGTGGAGATAGCATCAGAGTTCCGTTATGCCCATTCAGCGCCTGGCTCACTTGTCATCGGAATATCACAATCCGGTGAGACCGCTGATACACTTGCGGCTTTGCGCGCTGCAAAAAGCACAGGGAGCAGGACGCTTGCTATTACAAACATCATGGGAAGCACTATTACAAGGGAATCTGATGATGTCATATATATCAGATCAGGACCTGAAATAGGGGTCGCAGCAACAAAGACGTTCACCTCGCAGCTTGGAGTAATATATCTTCTTGCGCTTTATTTTGGAAAGATAAAGTGGACAATAAATTCTGACCAGATGAAACGAATGCTCACAGGCTTAAAGCAGCTGCCTTCAAAGATCACGCGTGTACTTGATAACAAGGAAAAGATAAAAAAATGTGCTGAATTAATAGCGTCATCCAATGATGCTTATTTTGTGGGACGCACATTCAATTACCCTATCGCTCTTGAAGGGGCTTTAAAGCTCAAAGAGATCTCTTATATCCATGCTGAAGGCTATGCGGCAGGCGAATTGAAGCACGGTCCTCTTGCTCTTATCACAAAGAACACCCCCGTTATTGCTATAGCTACTAAAGGGCAGACCTATGATAAAATGCTTAATAACATCAAAGAGATCAAAGCCAGGGAAGCATATGTTATCGCCATTGCTAATGAGAATGATAGCGAAATTGAAAAATATGTGGATGATGTGATCAGAATTCCATCTACTGAGGAGATCCTGATGCCTATCCTGTCAACTGTGGTGGTTCAGCTTCTCTCGTATTATGTCGCAAAGACAAGGAATTGTTCCATAGATCAGCCAAGGAATCTTGCAAAAAGCGTAACTGTGGAGTGAAAACATGAGCGATGGGACATCTGTTAAGTTCGGATCTTCAGGCATAAGAGGGGCGGCGAATACGGAGATCACGCCAGAGCTTGCGCTTGATCTGGGGCTTGCAGTGGGAAGCATTTATCCAGAGATCGCGATAGGTCATGACCCAAGGATAGCATCAGAAATGATAGAGAACGCAGTGATCGCAGGATTGCTTTCATCAGGATGCAGAGTTGTCAAAGTCGGAATGGTGCCTACCCCAACGCTTGCGCTTTTTTCAAAAAGATTCGGATGCGGCATCATGATAACAGCGTCTCATAATCCGGCGCAGTATGTCGGGATGAAGCTCTTTTCTGACGGGATGTCATTTGATACACAGCAGCAGGAAGAGATAGAAAATATTCTGAGAGAAAAAAAGTTCAGGCGAGCGGGTTGGGAGAGCACCGGGAACCTTAGCGCTTCAAATGATGCCATAAGAGAGCACTCTGAACTCATATTGAAAAACATAAATATGAAACGGTCAGGTTTGAAGGTCGTGGTGGACTGCGGCAATGGCGCAGCTTCTGTGATAACGCCCTATGTACTTGGAAAAATGGGCTGCAAAGTTATAACAATTAACTCACAGCCAGACGGCAATTTTCCTGGAAGGGAGCCTGAGCCTGTTGAAGAGAATCTTGGTCTATTGAAGAGTACAGTTAAAGCAACTGGTGCAGACCTTGGCATTGCGCATGATGGGGATGCTGACAGGATGATGGCTGTTGATAATAAAGGGCGATATGTGAGCGGGGATAAAATGCTGGCATTCTTTGCAATGCGTGAAGCTAGAACAGCAATAGCCGTGCCTGTTGATACTTCAAGGGTGGTTGATGACCTGCTTGATGGGATAAAAATTACACGGACACGGGTGGGTGATGTCTATGTTGCTGAAGCTCTTAAAAAAACACGAGGGGATTTCGGAGGCGAGCCATCAGGCGCATGGATATTCCCAAAAGTGTCATTATGCCCCGACGGAATATATGCGGCAGCACGTCTTGTAGAGATAGTGGAGAAGGAAGGATATCTCGGAAAATTGCTTGACTCAATACCAGAATATCCTGTTAAGCGCGGCGCATTTCCATGCAGGGACAGGAATAAGGCTATGGTTCAAATAATCAAGGAACTAAAAAAGCTTGGAGATATCAATACCATGGACGGTGTCAGGGTCGACCTTGATGATGGATGGATCCTGGTGCGCCCGAGCGGGACAGAGCCGAAAATAAGGATTACAGTTGAGTCAAATAGCAGGTGCGAGGAATTGTATGAAAAGGCTTGCAGTATAGTGAAGGGGGCAATAGTATGAAAGCTGTGATACTTGCGGCAGGCAAGGGCACAAGGATGGGACCGCTTACTGAGAATAGACCAAAGGTCATGCTGCCTGTGGCGAATAGACCCATTCTTGAGCATATCATCTTGACATTAAAGATCGCAGGTATCAGGGATATCCTGATCGTAACCGGATACTGCAAGGAAAAGATAGAGGAATATTTTAAAGACGGCTCAAACCTGGGTGTGAATATAGAATATGTTGAACAAAAGTCGCAAAAAGGGACTGCTGATGCCATAGCATCTGTAAAAAATTTTATAGATGAAAGGTTCCTTGTTACAAATGGTGATGTGCTTGCAGCAAGTTCTGATATTAAGAATCTTCTGAAAGTGGACGGTGATGTGATAATAGCATCAAAAAAAGTAGCATCTCCTGAAGAATACGGCATTCTTTATGTTAAAGGGAAGAGGGTGGAAAAGATAGTTGAAAAACCAAAAAGTTCTACCTCTGACATTGCAAATGCAGGAATATATGTGTTCTCACCTGAGATCTTTGATGCCATCGATAACACAAAACCATCCCCCCGTGGCGAATATGAGATCACGGATTCCATACAGCAAATGATAGACTCTGGGAAGCATGCAGGTTTTGTGCTTCTTAAAAAATGGCAGGATATTGGATTTCCCTGGCATGTGCTGGAGGCAAACGAAATGATGCTTACTGATGGGGCAGATATCCAGTGGGAGATAAGGGGTGAGGTCGAACCGCTTGCTACTCTTAAAGGGAATGTTTCTGTGGGAAAAGGAACTATCGTTAGGAACGGGTCATACATTATCGGACCTGTTGTTATCGGAAATGACTGCGATATTGGACCCAACTGCTTTATACGACCTGCGACAAGCATCGGGGATGGGGTAAGGATAGGTAATGCAGTTGAGGTGAAGAACAGCATAGTGATGAATGGGACGCATATCGGACATCTGAGCTATGTCGGGGACAGTATTATTGGGGAGAATTGTAACTTCGGTGCAGGTACAAAGATCGCGAACCTGAGGCATGACGGCAGGACAGTGATGGTGGAGCTTGCAGGGAGAAAGTTCAATTCAGGAAGGAGGAAACTTGGCGTGATAATGGGGGATGATGTTCATACAGGCATTAACAGCATGATGAACGTGGGGGCTGTGGTTGCGGGAGGGGCGTGCATAGATCCGGGTGCATTTGTCACGTTTAAGACCACCATTCATCCCTAAATCGCTCTCTATTGACCTGAGGGGGAGGTTGGAAGACCTCTCTTTTACTCTACTAGGTAAAAATCGTACCAACATGTAATGTTACGGTCTCTTTTTAGTCACTGTAATAGGTAGATACAATGTTTTGTATTCAGCATTGGCATCGTCAGTCCCGAAATAATAAATGACCCTGCCTTCTACAATAAAATTTCCGGTCTGAACACTCTGCATAATGATCTCAATATTCCTTGAGCTACCGTTTTCAATCTGAAATGTTGAAGTGTACTGCCCCGAGCCTGAAAAAACGAATTCCGATGAAGTGACCGACAACCCTGAAGGCGGGATCAATATCACCTGCACTGTCATCACAGGTTTAGTGATGAGATTAACTGCGGACAACTTCAAAACAATACTTTCTCCCTCATCAAATATCGTCTTATCACCGTATAGATTCACGCTTGCATTGATAATCGCAGATGAAGGCGTTGCAGACGGAGTTTGAGATGCTGTCGTACCCGGCTGGTTGAAATTCACCTTAGGAACATCCTGCGCCCCTTTTTCTGCCTCGAAATATGCTTTGGGTTCGGAACCCAACATGCCTGCCACGAACGATGAGGGAATTCTCTTGAGCTGAGTATTATAATCCCTTACTTTTTCGTTGTACCGCATTCGCTCAACTGCGATACGATTCTCTGTACCTTCAAGTTGCGCTTGCAGGGCAAGGAAGTTATCGCTTGCTTTTAGCTGCGGGTAGCTTTCTACAACAACCAGCAATTTTGAAATAGCGGAATCCATGCCTTCTGCAGCTGCCATTTTCTCTTCCTGTGTGGCAGCCGCACTCCATTGGCTTCGGTATTTTGCGACTTCAGTGAAGACTGTCTCTTCATGTGCCGCATAACCTTTCACTGTATCGACCAGGTTCGGTATAAGATCGACACGGCGCTGATACTGGTTTTCCACCTGGTACCACTGAGCATCCACGCCTTCTTCAGCTGAAACAAGACCATTATATGTGAAAAAGAACACGGCACCAACTAACAATACAAAGATTACGATGCCTGCTATGACTTTATTCAAACTCATTCGCTCACCTTTATTTCATCAATGATCTTACCAATGCCTGATAATACATTTATGAGTTCCTTAATATACTGCTCTTTATCCTTCTTGAATTTTGCCTTTCCCTGCCTGACATCATATATCTCTTTAAGGACGCTCACATCGATCCCGTATCCTTTCGAAACGATGTCGAACATCTCCCGTGTATTGCCATGCTGCAGGTCTTTCAGGTAAGTTAGCGCTCCCATTATAGGGGAAAGTGTAGGGATTGCTGAAAGTATTAGTGATCCAAGTTCCTTTTCTTTGAACATGAGATAATCTGAACGAAGATGTATGAGCTTTGATCTGAACTCGAACTCAAGCTGAAGACGCAGATTTTTCTTAGAGATCTTTATATCTTTCAGGATATCTTCGCCATAATGGATTTTATAGTCATGCCTGATATTCAGGAACTCAACCGGGAATACATCCACGCCCCGGATGAGTTCTTCTTTAGTAAATAATATAGGGAATTCCTTTCCCTGCTTGAGCTTTCTCAAAACATCAAGATCAAGTGTTTTACAGACCGCAATGAGTCTTTTCTCATCCCCTGTATAATATTCAGCAAGCGTTACAAGATCTTCTCCAAGTATTTCTTTGATTTTCGTTTCTGTATCTTTAGCCATAATATCACCTCATGCTCCCTTCAACTATCACCATTTTCCTCCAAAGCCGCCACCACCCGATCTACCTCCGCCGAAGCCTCCAAACCCGCCGCCAAATCCTCCACCTCCACCGCCAAAACCTCCTCCGAATCCTCCGCCTCCAATTCTACCTCCACCCAGTCCGCCGCCACCCCATCCCCAACCAATACGGGGCACAGGACTGCCAGAATCATACCGCCTTCTTCCTGATGTGTCCCTGCTGTATGTGGTATTCATGATGGCAATGAAAATAATAAATACAAATACCAGAATGATCAAAATAAAGAATAGTGACCCAAAATCATCAGAACTGCCCTGGTTCATGCTGTACTGTGAAACGACTTCCGGATTTTCTCTAATGAGTTCCTGCACGACAAGCATTGACTCGTATATGCCTTTGCCGTAATCCCCGTTCCTGAAATTTGGCTTAATTATCCTTTCACCGATATTGACATACATGCTGTCGGTAACAGTGCCTTCAAGCCCGTATCCCACCTCGAACCAGTAGCTCCCCTCATTTTTTGCGACGAGTATCAGAAGACCATTGTCTTTCTCCTTTTTCCCTATCCCTGCCTTCTCAAAAAGTTCCACAGCATAGGTATCTATTTCTTTACCTTCAAGCGATTCAATTGTTACTACCGCTATCTGCACTGTAGATTCTTTTCTATCGCCCCTGCAAGCTGCGTTATCTTTGCTTCATAAGACTGGTCGATCATGTTCGCATTGTCTGTGACATAACCGCTAAGCTGGGGATAACTGACAGCAGATGCGGTTGGGAGCAAAAGCATCAAAATAATTAACCATGTCCACTTCATGTTTTTAGTAATTGCTTTTAACTGATTTATAGATATCTAATTGCGGAAAATAAAGCAAGAATTGAAAAAGTATATATATACATAATTATAATCATAATGAGTGATATTTATGGACGAAACAGATATCCAGCAAATAGCAGAACAACGTAAAGAAAGCTACGATCTTAAGCAGATAGATAAAGAATTTGAAGCATCTATTTTTATGAAAAGACATAAAATGAAGTAAGCATTGCAAGGCAACATTTGGGCTTAGGTTTTTTCCTCACTGATTTCAAGATTTTATCGCATCCGCAATGACAGGCGCCGCGCTAACTACGCTTACCCCTTTATCAATAGTGTCAGTTGCTATTATCCCCTTAACCCCAGCCTTGAACAATTTGAGTACTGCATTACTGGAAAACACTGGATGCACGCAGGCTGTATAAACCTCATGGGCTCCCTGTTCCTTAAGAAGAGAAATGGTTTGCGCCATGGTCCCACCTGTTGATATAATATCATCAAGGATAATAACGTCCCTTTCTTTTACTGCCAGTGTCTTCGGTTTCATTGAGACGCTCTCTCCGCTGTGGCGCGTCTTATCAAGAAAATCGTACTCAATACCAAGGTCTTTTGAAGCGCTTTTCGCAAGACCGATTGCGCCGTCATCAGGAGAAATTATCAACGGGTCCTTTAGCTTCAGGTTCTTAATATATCTTCCGATAACAGGCGTAGCATCAAGATTTTTTGCATCTGCATCAAAATGATCAAGAATACTCTCATCATGGATATTGACTGTGAATACCTTATCTGCTTTTATCGATCTTGCGATAGCGTGTGCGCTTATTGGTTCTCCAGGCTTGAACCGTTTATCCTGACGCGCATAGCCCATGTAAGGAATGACAACATTTATACTGGAAATATCTTCACATGCATCTATAAGCTGCAGCAGGCAGACAAAATCAGAATCCGTTACAGTGCTCTGGATGATAGTAACTTTATCCCCTGTGAATTCATCAAGGATACGAGTATAGAGCTCGCCATCAGGGAATTTTTTAAAATCGCTAACCAGCAAGTTATTTCTCAATATTTCGTGAACTCTTCCTGCGAGCAACTGCGAAGCCGGTCCGCTAACAATATCCAATGTTATACCTCACGCCTGTAATGGTCAGGTGGAATATATAGGATTATTGTTCTTTTTATGTCCAAATTTTTCAAGTTTATATAATTCCATATAATTCTAATGTTATTTTGTTTATAATGTAATGTATTATCGTTATATTTATGTACTGCCTTGTCTATTTTAAATCGCCGCAGAAATAATCGACCATATGCGAACCGTCAGAAATGATGGTTTTAGAATCAAATGCAAAAATTTATGATAATGCGGATTAATGAGTTCACACATATGAACCCGGAGAATAAAATATGACGCTATTTATCGAAATTAAGGATCTTCGTGTCGGCTTTGATGGAGTAGATGCACTAAAAGACATAAACCTGAATGTCAATGAGGGCGAAATTCTAGGGATACTGGGAAAAAGCAGTGCAGGTAAATCCATTCTCTTGCATATTCTTAGAGGGGTAGAAACTTTTGACGATGTATCAGGAAGCATAATATACCATCTTGCCAGATGCAGCAAATGCGGATTAATAGATAAACCAAGCAAGGTGGGTACATTATGTCCAAAATGCAATTCGAATTATGAGAAATTCGAAGCCGATTTTGTGAAACTGGATATCCATGACCCTGTAAGGAGGGACATAACAAGAAGGATAGCCATCATGCTCCAGAGGACGTTTGCCCTTTATGGCGATGAAAGGGTTATCGTTAACGTCATGAACGCACTCCAGGAAATCGGGGAAATGGGGCCAAATGCCATTAACAGAGCTGCAGACCTGCTTGATCAGGTCAACCTTTCAAACAGGATGATGCATATAGCAAGAGAACTCTCAGGCGGTGAGAAACAGCGAGTTGTGCTTGCAAGACAGCTTGTGAAAAATCCAATTCTTCTGCTTGCGGATGAACCTACAGGAACGCTTGACCCCAAGACAGCCGAAATCGTTCACGAGACCATCCTGAATGCAACTAAGAATTTTAATATGTCACTCATTATTACTTCCCATTGGCCAAAGGTCATAGAAGACCTTTCGCACCGGGCTCTCTGGCTTGATGAAGGGAAGATTGTTATGATAGGCGATCCGCACGAAGTCTCCGCTACTTTCATGAAAGAAGTAGGAGAATTAGGGGAGCAGGAAAAAGTGGAGATAGGTAAGCCAGTTATCCGTGCTCGTGAACTTAAGATGACATATTTCTCACTTGACAGGGGCATAGTCAGGGCTGTTAATGACATAAGTTTTGATGTTTACGAAGGAGAAATATTCGGTCTGATCGGGGTAAGCGGTGCTGGAAAGACCACAACATCCAAGATCATTTCCGGACTTCTAGTTCCCACTTCAGGCACTATTGACATCAGGATCGGGGATGAGTGGATAGACCTCAAACAACTGGGATCCGAAAGGAAAGGAAGGGCAACCAAATATATTGGCATACTCCATCAGGAATACAGCCTTTATCCTCACCGGAATGTTATTAATAACCTGACAGAGTCGATAGGGCTTGACCTGCCTATGGAACTTGGCGAGCGAAAGGCTATCCATACATTGATAACCGCTGGATTCACAGAAAGAAAAGCCGTTGAGATACTTGCTAAGATGCCCGATGAATTGAGCGAGGGAGAACGGCACAGGGTAGCGATGGCGCAGGTGCTCATCAAAGAACCGAGAATACTTGTTTTTGACGAACCGACAGGAACCATGGATCCGGTGACAAAGATCGAAGTCGCAAAATCCATCCTGAATGCCAGGAAAGAACTTGGAGAGACATTTATCATAATCTCACATGATATGGACTTTGTAGCTCAGGTGTGCGACAGGGCTGCATTGATGCGCCTTGGTAAGATAGTTGATATTGGAGATACTGATGTTGTTTTATCCAAACTTTCAGAGAAAGAGCGGGAAGAAACCCTGGAAGGAATAGTCAAGGAATTGAAATAACTGGAATGGTGTCAAGTGATCCAGATAGAAATAAATGGGCATAAATTAGAGGTAAATGACCCGGCAGTCCTGAAAGATGTTATTGATGCTGTAAAACCGATCTATGATCCAGGAACGACAATAGGAATATTAAAAACAGGTGAAAAAAAAGAAGAAGCCACTTCGGAATACAAGATCATTACAAATAAAGGCGAGGTCAGGATAGAACTGGCGGGAGAACACGCTGTCTTTACAAAGTACATTCATGATCTGATTGATATTAAAGCTCACTGGGAATCTGGAAATTCAATCGCCTTCGGTCCTGTGGAAACAGATATTATACCTGAAAAAGGTGAGAAAAGATTCAACAGGTACGATGTTTTTTTCGGGACAGGAGGGTACGATCCAAAAATCTCTTACCTGATATTTTCAAAATATAAACACTATTCAGATTATGGAAGCCCAAAGGATGGGGTTTTCGGAAAGATCATAAGCGGCAAAGGTATTATTGTGGGGCTCAAACAGGGAGATGCTATTTTGAAGATCGAACCCGTGACAAAGTGGGAAACGTTGCTTAACAAGATATGCACCAGCGACCTGTCCACAAAACTCGAAGATGGGATGCGGATATTCACTTATTTTAATGTTGATCTTGTGAAAGAATCTCCTGAAGGGGCAGAACATTTCCTTGCTCTGATCCGGAAAAAGACCTTCCATGTCGATACATTCTCGAATTCGTTCATATCAGATGACGGGCTAAAGGGTGAAGGATGTCATTATGAACACTGGGAAGCCCGTTCAGAAGGGACAGTAGCAGTACGCACAGATGGCGTGGGGAACGGACGCATATATCTCTACAAGGGAGACCGGACATCAAGTGCGGTGCACAGCGTTGTAGGGCATGTTACTGAAGGACTTGAACTTGCAAGGATAGCGCAGGCAGGCGACAGGTTAACTGTCAGGTCAAATCCAGAACGCGTCATGGTGCTTGGAACTGGCTTTGGGCAGGCTGAAAAAATACTGACTGCGCGGGGCTTGAAACTTGAGAAACGAGGATACACAGGTGAGGATGCCATCATAGTTGAGCAAGATCCGGATACTTCTATCGAGATCATAAGTAATAGCGGGGTCGCTGGACTCGGAGTGAAATCAGATAAGATAATCGATGTTACATTCTATGATGATCTTGCTCCGAAGACGCTTGATTTCTTCCGTCATTCACTGCGTCTCAAGGATAGACCGCTGGGTCCGCTTCCTGTATTCTTCACTTATGAGAATACATATCTATTCAGGTCTGAGAAAGAAGCAGAAGCTTATAAAGAAATAAATCCTGAAAATGTTCCAAAGAATATTGTGAAAGCTGGAGAGATAGCGGTCACCAATCAGGCTGCTAAACGTTATGGCATGATAGGTGTAAAGCTTGTTGATGATGAGAAATATGGTCCCACGGGTGAAAAATTCGAATGTACGAACATTATCGGAAAAGTGATACATCCTGAGAGGCTTAAAGAGTTAAAAGAAGGGGATATAGTGTACATAAGAGAGGTTTCATAATGGATAAAATAACAAAAATGATAGTCATCAATTCTTCAAAAGTGCTCCCTAGCGACGTCGTTATTAAACTTTATGACTCCAATGCAGATGTCATGATAAAAGAAACATGTTTTGGCGTGATGGTAAGCGGTGAACGTTCCATAGTGGATAAACTCCTCTTCGAAACACGCAAGATCGACCCTTACGGCATATTCATTAAAGAGAGAGGATTTGCCCCTGGTGAACCCAACAGGTGCAGGGCTACAAGACGGGGCGGTGCAAGACCAGGATTCCATATGCTTGAAACTGAGGAAAAGCTTCTTCCTAAGATAGCTGAAGGATTACGAGCGCTTGATAAAGGTGAAATTCCCCGCCAGAAGATGAAAAAGAAAAAATTAGAATTGGAAAAACTTATTGAGATTATAAAGAATGCAGAGGTGTCACAATGAAAGTTTTCATATACCCCACGAACAGTCTCATCCTTTCTGACCTTGTTGAAAGGTTCGGGCATGAGCCGCTTGCAGTGATGCAGGAGATATCAAAAAGAGTAAATACGCCAGGACTTGATTCTCCTCCCATGAATATTACCCCAGAGGATCCCAAGATCGGATTGAAGTACGCTGCTGTGGAAGTGCCATCTGGCGTGAGGGGAAGGATGGCTTTAAATGGTCCATTGATCTCTAAAGCGGAAGCTGCGATCATTGTTCGGGATCCGGTTGTCTCGTTCGGATGCATGGGATGTGCAAGGACGAATGAACTTGTAAATTTCCTCATTCGCGCAAAAAAGATCCCTATTTTAGACCTTGAATATCCATCAAGCGAAGAAGAAGCAAAAGAGTTCGTCTATAAGATATCACAGTTCCTGAAATCCCTTGGTTCGGAGGAAAAGAAATGAACTCATCTGAAAATCTTGTCAGGATAGCGCAGCTTTCATGCGGCGCAGAATACAGCGGCATACAGGCAGAGATCGATTCTGCAGCAAAGCAGGTCAATGCTGTGATAGTTTATCCTGAGGTTGATATCAAGGATATCGAGGACATAGAAGAAGAATTCGGACTCAAGGTCGCAAGTTCAGATCTGAAGCTTCTTATGGCGCGGGCAAAGTCCATAGTGACTGGAAAAGTGAAAGTCGACGCAGTGTTCGTTGCAACGTGCTTTCGCTGCGCAGAGGGTGCTATCGTAAGGAGCGAAGTGCGCCGGTACATCCACGAAAAAACAGGCATCCCTGTCATAAGCTACTCATTTACAGAAAGAACGACGGCTGGTACACTCCTGACAAGGCTGGAGGCGCTCACTACAACGGCGCGTAGAAAGAGCCTGCTTGCGCGGGAAAAACAAAGCGGTCTGACCGCAGGCATCGATTCTGGCTCAACGACCACGAAAGCCGTTATCATGAAAGACAACAAGATAATCGGCAAAGGCTGGGTACCCACTATAAAAGTTATCGAGAGTGCGGATGAAGCATTCAATGCTGCACTGAAAGAAGCGGGATTAAAGCGCGAAGATATCCAGGCTCTTGGCACAACAGGTTACGGGCGGTTCCTCGTCGGTGAGCATTTGAAGGCTGACCTTATCCAGGAAGAAATTACGGTAAACTCCAAGGGCGCGGTTTACCTTGCAGATAAACAGAAAGGACCAGCCACTGTACTTGATATAGGGGGTATGGACAATAAGGCGATCTCTGTTATGGACGGTATCCCGGGAATGTTCACGATGGGAGGCATTTGCGCAGGCGCATCTGGCAGATTCCTTGAGATGACTGCAAAAAGGCTGGGGGTTGGCATTACCGAACTTGGCGCTCTTGCAATGAAAGGCCGACAGGAGTGTGTCAAGATGAACAGCTACTGCATCGTGTTTGGCATACAGTCGCTTGTTAATTCACTGGCTGCGGGAAGCACACCAGAAGATGTGGCTGCAGCGGCATGTCACAGCGTTGCTGAACAACTTTTCGAGCAGCAGCTTCAGGAGATCGATGTGAAAGAACCAGTGATAATGTGCGGCGGAACAGCGCTTATTGAAGGATTGCCAAGAGCGGTCGAGGACTTGCTTAAAGTTAAGGTCATTGTTCCGGAAAATGCCCAGTTCATAGGAGCTGTTGGAGCAGCATTGCTTGTGTCCGGATTTATTGGACCCCGCATTTAAATGCGGGGTTTTGGAGGAAAAGATGGAACAGCTTGAGACATTTATCGTGGAATCCCCTGATGCAGTTGGGGCGAAAACCACAAAGATACTGATACTGGACGTTTTAGCAGATCTCTCACTTAACAGGGTCATAGGAAGACTCAAAGTATATGTTGATCCTGTGCAGCCGGTCTTTATTTTTGTAGCGCTTCTTCGCCTGACGACCCCTGCGATAAGGCTCAAGGATTTTGCAAAAGTCGATATGGGGGCTCTGGGAAAGGATGAAATTAAGATTGAGTTGCAAAGAGAAGCCTTCACGATCAAACTTCTTAACAAGCTCTGGGAAAAATACGGAAAGGAAAAGATCGAGCAACGTGATAAAAAGATAATAATAATAAAAGTTGATCCTATTCTGGAACTGGATGGGATGAAAGAACTTGTGATCGAAGAGCCGCGACAGGAAGTGCTTGACAGGCTCATAGACGCTATTGCCTTCCGTATCATACCTGAAGGTTTCAGGGTTCGAAAACATGAGCTAAACCCATCTTATGTGTCGTTCGTGGCATCTGAGGATACATTAAAGCCTGAATGGATTCAGCGGGGAAAGGATATGCTAGCATCACTGCAGGAGGCAGAACATGTTTGAGCCTATGATGTACACAGGCGGAGTGTACAAGCACGGTCAACTGGTGGAACTTGTGGAAGACCTTGGAGGATACATTCTCCAGAAGAACCTAATGCAGACTGAGGTAGTGCTGCTGATGCTTGTTCCGATAGATGATATGGCGATAGTGGAGGCAATGGCGACAAGTCTTCTTGGAAAGATGACCCGTGCGCCCCTTACAGGTACTGAGATAGCCACCGTGGCGCCAACACTGGCATACCATCATCTGCCGCACCTTGATTGCGATGTAGCTGAGTTCTTGAGAAAAAAAGGCGCAAAAACCAACATGGTGGGACTTGCGCGCGGTGTGGGAAAAAGAATATGTCAATTAAGCGCTTATGAGCGCGACCTGATCAACGAGCATGACCTGGCTGTGTTCATACTGGGAAATTACGAACACTGCATTATAGAGAAATCAAAGAAACTGTATGAAGGGATCGAAATACCGATAGTGGTAACAGGAGCGCCGGAACTTAAGACCGAGGATGTCCCCAACGCCACTGCGTATGTGGGAAGCTTTGGCAGGATACTTCATCACATGCGCCATTCCGAGGAACTGCGCACTCTTGATAAACTTGCTGACGTGATAGGGAAGGTTTTTGATGATCTGCGAAAGGAAATCGCCAAAGATCCACCATCCGTTGCTCCGCAGCGCATAAAGAAAGAGATCGAAGACCAGGTGCAGGAGATCATAGACAGTCTGCATCCACTGCCGATCACGCTGCAATTGAACGGGGCGCGGGTGAAACTTCCTTATGAGGAGTATCACGAGATGATAGAAAATATCAAGTTCGTTGAAGGGGTGACGATGAAGGAGGTTGCACAGGTGCTGCCTTCAAAGATGAGGAATTTTATTCTTATTAAGGCGAAGCCGAAGAGTGAAACGGGATTTGTGATATAAGGGCTAACTCTCAGTAGTCATCCAAATCCCACACAAGAGAGCCGCTTTTTCTAAGAGCCGCTTTTCCTTCTATCTTTTTGGCAAATATTGCAAAATATTCTTTTCTTTTTCCTATGTTCCAGTCAACGTGTTTGCTTTTTTCTTGCAAATCAAAAAGCACTCTTTTAGCGTCTTTGTTGTTTAAATTCTGCCACTTGCATTCGGCGAAAAAAATTCCTGTTTCGTTCTCATCAAGTGCAACTACATCGATTTCGAGCTCTTTTCTTTGTCCCTCGTCCCGATAATAGCCATACCATTTTCCTATCTTTGTTAAATATGCTGGCAAAAGGTTCTTTGCATTCTGCCTTATTAAGAACTCCTTACAAACGCCTTCAAATGCAAATGATACGTGCTTTTCAAAATATAGGTCAAGAATTTCTTTAAATTTTTTGTAATTGCTTTCCTCGATATAGCTTCTGTTAGGATAGATGAATTTAAACCAGAAGTCCATAAAATTATCCTTGATTTTGTAAATCGTCTTTTTTGACCTCTTATGCTCAGTAACCGGCGCGATTTTCTCTATATATTCGAGGCGCTCCAATGTCGATAAATATCTAGGAAGGGTTGTTGAAGGCATGCCTATGCGGTTTGCTATTTCCACTTGCTTTGTATTCCCCGCTGATATTGCTTCAAATACGGAAAAATAAGTAGAAGGATCACGCAATTCTTCTTTAAGCAAAAATTCGCCTTCTTCGTATAGCATTTTGCCTTTCCTGGCTATGCGCTCAAGGATATTTTCGGCTGCTGTTTTGCCCAAATCAAGATCTGCAAGATAAAAAGGAACTCCTCCTGTTATTGTATATATCCGAATTGCTTCTTCAATAGATGCTCCTTCAGGAAAGAATTTACGCGCGTTTTCAAAGCTCATCGGCTTTACTTTCCATTGCCCTGTTCTTCTGCCATAAAGCGGGCTTTTATGGGCAAGAACTTCGCTTTCCATCATCGCAATGCTTGAACCGCATAGGACAAGCATGGTTTTTGTTTTTGAAAGATATTCGTCCCAGTATTTTTGGAAGATTGATGTTATGGCGGAATTGGCATTTATGAGGTATGGGAATTCATCTATGGCAAGGATAAGCTTCTCTTTCTGCGCTTTTTCATAGAGATATATGAAAAGTGAACGCCAATCAGAGAATGGAGACAATGTAAGTGCTGTGTCATTGAAAGTTTCCCCGATCATCCTTGAAAGAAGCCTTATCTGCTCTATCTCGTTTCCTTTTGTGCAAAGGTAGTAAGCATGCTTTTTGCCCTTCATAAAGTGCTGGAGGAGATACGTTTTGCCCACACGCCTTCTTCCATATAAAACGATTAACTGGCTTTTGTTTTGCTCGTATGCTTCTTCCAAAAAAGCCGTTTCCTCTTCCCGGTCGATCAGTTCAACATTATGCAGCATAACATTATGTTGTAGTGCATAATATATAAAGCTTCAGACGTCTCTCACCACAACCTCACACCTTCAATCTCATCATACACGCGCTTTCTTCATCATTATAATATTTCTCCATAACCCCGGTCTTGCAAAACCCATGCCTCTCATAGAACCTTTTTGCTTTCACATTCCCTGACCGCACTTCAAGGATTATCTCAGAAACTCCCATCTCCCGGAAAACATCGATGAACTCCTTTAAAAGTGCGCTTCCCAGCTTTCGGTTCTGGTAAGATGGATGCACTGCAAGTGAGAATATGCGTCCCGTCGTTTCCGATGTCAGGAACCCGACTACGAACCCAACGATAAAGCCGTTGATCTGTGCAACTATAAAACCATCAGAGCATGTCTCATAGAATTGCATGTAGAAAAAGGGGTCATGCTCATTAAAGACCTGTCTTTCAATTTCAATGACCCATGGGAAATCAGGCGGCTGGAATTTTCTGATGAGGTTCAATAAGCCTCTGTCTGCTATCAGCAAATATAAAGATATTCCAGATGCTCATTAACAGTGATATTTATATAATCAGAAGGTTAATAATAACATAGTATGGTCGAAACGAGTACTGAAGAGAACACCAAGACTCCAGAAGATAGCCCTGCTCTTTTAGAAAGAGAGAGTGGAAGTCTCGTTGTTCAAAAAACTTCAGAAAATTTGAAAAAAGAGACTGCCCCGGTCAAGCCTCATAGAAA